>Ga0308157_10001375_pt1 | contig 51252 bp, 42 predicted proteins | sample PhyBR1_FD_201035 | JGI IMG/M metagenome (GOLD analysis project Ga0308157, IMG submission 201035) | Phyllosphere microbial communities from UC Gill Tract Community Farm, Albany, California, United States - DLSLB.R1 | ecosystem: Host-associated > Plants > Phyllosphere > Unclassified | place: USA...
GACATAGGAGGCGTTGCCGCCGGCGAGCTGCGATGATTGCGCAAACTGCTTCAGTAGATTGTCCACGATGGAGAGTCGGATTCACTTGTGGGGTAGTTCTGGGAACCGGCGGACCTGCTACAGCGTCACGCGCGGGCGTGTTCTAACCACGAAATTATACCCCTCACTGGACAGGAAGGGGCACCTACACTGTCCCGCGCATTAATACCTGACTGCGGCTTGTCCTGCCCAGGTCAATGCTCAGACACCTAGTACGCGAAGCCCGTTGCAATCACGTGAACGCTCCCAGATACGCTTGAACAGCGCTTCCTGCTGTTGCGCGCGGGCGGGGCTGTCCAGCGACAGCTCGCCTTCGACGCGGGCGCCCATTGGACGAAAGTAGCAGTCGCCCCGATCGTTGCTGATGGCGGCCGAACTGGCCTCGCAGTCCATCGGGTCTACCGGCTCACGTAGCTTGAACACACTGGGCAGACGCTGCGCCAGGGCAATGAAGGCCGCGGGCAGGGCGGACAGGTCGGCTTCGTGCAGCAGCACCAGTACCTGCTTGTCGTGGCGGGCGGTGGCAAAGCGGCGCAGCGCATCCAGGACCAGTGCTTGGCCGAGCAGGGCGTCGTTGCCACGTAGCTGCAGGTGCAGGTGGCGACGTGCGCCGTGGATGACCGCGGCCATGGCGGCGCGGGCCTGGTCCGGGTCCTGTACCCGCATTGCCCCGTCCAGACGCCTGCGCATGGTCTGGTGGCCGATGCCGGCTTCTTCAAATTCAACGCCTTCCGGCAGAAACCCGTTACAGGCATAGAAGTCGCGGGCGTGCAGTTGAGCGTGCAGGCTGACTTCGCCCCAGCCACGCTTGCGGGCGGCGCCCAATAGCGCATTCAGCAAGGCTTGGCCGACGCCCTTGCCGCGCCAGGCGGCGAGCACGGCCATGCGGCCGATGCGCTGGTCGGGGGTCAGTCTAGCCGCGCCTATGGCTTGGCCGTGCTGATCCAGTGCCAGCGCGTGGTCACTGAGCGGGTCCAGCTCGTCTATTTCCAGCTCGGCCGGGACGTTCTGCTCATCGACAAATACGGTATGACGCACGCCGTGCAGCAGGGCCTGCTGCACGGCGTAGTCGGCGATCTCTACATGGAAGATCGCGGTTTGACTCATGCCGACGGGGTTTCCGCGTCGTTTTCGTCTTCTTCCTCGCCGTCGTCACAGATGACCACGACCTCGACGCCTTCCTCATTGACCAGTACGGTCTCGATGCTGGCGCTGGACGGCTCGCCTTCGCCGGCTTCGCTGTATTCGATCACCTCGATCTCGACTTCCGGGGCATCGGCCTCGTCGTCGAAGTCTTCGTCGTCGAAATCTTCCTCGACCTGGTCTTCTTCGGCCACCTCGTCCATGGCTTCCAACGCGTCCTGCTCGGCGAGCATGGCGGCAATGGTTTCCACGTCCAGCAGCTGGTAATGGCCGCCGACAATCAGTTCCATCAACGCATCCCGGCCCTTGTTGCCGAGCTTGTTGAACAGCGTGATGTCGATCTGCTCCGCGCCAGCAAGGGTCTGCGCGTCCTTGATTGACAGCTGGAAGGCCAGCCCGGAGCAGTACAGCGAGGCGCCACGGGTGGCGCGGCGCCAGGCCAGTCGGGCCCAGGGGTGGCGCTCGAGCACGCCGCCATTTTCCAGCTCGGCGACCACTTCTTCGGGCGACGGCGGCGCCTGCGAGGGCAGGATGTCGCCGGCGGCGCGGTAGGTGGTGATGAAGCGGCCGAACCAGTTGCCGAGGCGATCCGGGTCGTTCATGCGCAGCGCATTGAGTGCGGCGACCACGCGCTTCATCGCGGCCTCGTCGATCTCGTTCGGGTCTTCCGGCAGCTTCAGGTCCGGGTCCTGGAAGCGGATGGATTCGTCGGCGTCGGCGACCAGGTCGTCCAGGTAATCGCTGATCAGCTCAGCCGAGGACGGTGCACGCATGCCGAACGAGAAGGTCAGGCAGGGATTCACGGCAACGCCGTTGTGCGGCACGTTCGGCGGCAGGTACAGCATGTCACCCGGGCCCAGCACCCAATCGTGGGTCGCCTTGAACTTCTTCAGCAGCTTCAGTTCCACGTCGGGGCGGAACTCCAGCGACGGGCGCTTGCCCTTGGTCGACTCGCTGGCGTCGATCTGCCAGCGGCGTTGGCCGTGGGCCTGCAGCAGGAACACGTCGTACTGGTCGACATGGGCACCAACCGAACCGCCGGTGGCGGCAAAGCTGATCATCACGTCGTCCATGCGCCAGCGCGGCAGGAAGTTGAAATAGGAGGTGAGGGCGCGCACTTCTGGGTCCCACTTGTCCACGTCCTGCACCAGCAGGGTCCAGTCGTGGTCGGGCATGCCGGGGAAGTCTTCTTCCTGGAACGGGCCGGTGCGCAGGGTCCAGCCGTCGGTGGCGCGGTCATGGCTGACGATGCGCGCCAGCGCGCCTTCTTCACAGGCCAGACCGGCCAGGTCTTCAGGCAGCACCGGGGTTTCGAAATCCGGGAAGGCGGCGCGGATCAACAGCGGGCGCTTCTGCCAGTAATCGCGCAGGAAAGTGGCCGGGCTCATGCCCAGTGGCAGGCCGGGCTTGGCCTGGACTTCGATCGGATAGGTCTTTTGCTTGCGTGCAGCCATGGGGAAATCCTTTGCAACGGAGGTCGAACAGGGGCGCGGGTGACGCGCAGACCTCCATTGTCCCCTTGTTGGCGGCAATGCGCACCGTAGGCGACTGATCTGGATCAAATTCAGCGAAAAGAATTCACCCGTAGTGCCGAGCCACGCTCGGCAAGGGGCTTTACCAGCAATGCATCTGTAGTGCCGAGCCATGCTCGGCAAGGGGCTTTACCAGCAATGCAGTTGTAGTGCCGAGCCATGCTCGGCAAGAGGCTTCACCGGCGATGCAGATGTAGTGCCGAGCCATGCTCGGCAAGGGGCTTTACCGGGAAAGCTTCTGCCGAGCATGGCTCGGCACTACGTCTGAAAGCTTGCCCTCATCCCAACCCTTCTCCCGCTCGCGGGAGAAGGGCTTATGGCATCCAACGTCTCTGTGCCTTTGCGGCTCAGATCGCCTTGGCCAGCTCAGCCGCCAGGCCGGCGTAGCCGCCCGGGGTCAGCTCGCGCAGGCGCTGCTTGGCTTCGGCCGGTAGCTCCAGGGTCTCGATGAACTCGCGCATCGAATCGGCGGTGATGCCGTGGCCGCGGGTCAGGGCCTTGAGCTGCTCGTAGGGATTCGGCAGGCCGTGGCGGCGCATCACCGTCTGCACGGCTTCAGCCAGCACTTCCCAGGCAGCGTCCAGATCGGCGTCCAGGCGCTCCGGGTTCACGGTCAGCTTGCCCAGGCCCTTGGCCAGCGACTCCAGGCCCACCTGGCTGTGGCCGAAGGCGGTGCCGACGGCGCGCAGTACGGTGGAATCGGTCAGGTCGCGCTGCCAGCGGCTGATCGGAAGCTTGGCACTGAAGTGCTCGAACAGGGCATTGGCAATACCGAAGTTGCCTTCGGCATTTTCGAAGTCGATCGGGTTGACCTTGTGCGGCATGGTCGAGGAGCCGACTTCGCCTTCCTTGAGCTTCTGCTTGAAGTAGCCCAGCGAGATGTAGCCCCAGATGTCGCGGGCCAGGTCGATCAGGATGGTGTTGGCGCGGCGCGCGGCGTCACCGATCTCGGCGACGTTGTCATGCGGCTCGATCTGGGTGGTGTAGGGGTTGAACACCAGGCCCAGCGAGGTCACGAAACGCTCAGCGAAGGCCGGCCAGTCGATGTTCGGGTAGGAGACGACGTGGGCGTTGTAGTTGCCGACGGCGCCGTTGATCTTGCCGGTCAGCTCGACCGCGCCGATCTGGCGGATCTGCCGTTCCAGACGGGCGACGACGTTGGCCAGCTCCTTGCCCAGGGTGGTCGGCGAAGCGGTCTGGCCGTGGGTGCGGGACAGCATCGGCTGTTCGGCCTGGGCGTGGGCGAGCTGGCGCAGCGAGGCGGCGATGCCGCTGTAGCCGGGCAGGATCACCTTTTCGCGGGCTTCAGCCAGCATCAGGCCGTAGGACAGGTTGTTGATGTCCTCGCTGGTGCAGGCGAAATGCACGAATTCCAATGCCGGTGCCAACTCTGCGTCGTCCTTGAGCTGCTCCTTGATGAAGTACTCAACGGCCTTGACGTCGTGGTTGGTGGTGCGCTCGATCTCCTTGACGCGGGCAGCATTCTCGACGGAAAAGCCATCGGCGAGTGCGCGCAGCTTGGCCTTGCCGGCCGCCGAGAAGTCGGCCAGCTCGGTGATGCCCGGCTCGGCGCCCAGCGCCAGCAGCCATTCGATCTCGACCTTGACGCGGGCCTTGATCAGGCCGTACTCGGAGAAGATCGGGCGCAGGGCGTCGACCTTGCCGGCATAACGGCCATCAAGCGGGGACAGGGCGAGCAGGGCGGCTTCTTGGCGGGACGTATCCGTCATGGCGGCAGGCGTTGGGCAGTAGCGGGGGCGCATATTCTACGCTGCCCGGACAACGACCGCTGGCGGGCCATTGAATTCCGTCGGCCGCAGGTGCCATCGCCGCACATGACGGGTATGGTGTGCGCAGCCGCCAGCCAGGGAAGCCTGCCCATTGCCAGCCGCAGCAGCTTCCTTTTACCCCAACGAAGATGTGCGGAGTTGATGATGAGCAAGGTTTCCAAGACTGGTTTCCGGACCGAACACGACAGCATGGGCGAACTGCAGGTGCCCGCCGAGGCCCTGTGGGGCGCGCAGACGCAGCGTGCGGTGGAGAATTTCCCGATTTCCGGGCAGCGCATGCCGCGCGCCTTCATTCGTGCGCTGGGCCTGATCAAGGGCGCCGCGGCTGAAGTCAACACCGGCCTGGGGCTGCTGCCCAAGGGTGTTGGCAAGGCGATCCAGTCGGCGGCCACCGAAGTGGCCATCGGTGCGCATGACAGCCAGTTCCCGATCGATGTCTACCAGACCGGCTCGGGCACTTCGTCGAACATGAATGCCAACGAGGTCATCGCCACGCTGGCCAACCACGGTGGCAAGGCCGGCAAAACCGCGGTGCATCCCAACGATCACGTCAATCTGGGGCAGAGCTCCAATGACGTCATCCCGACCGCCATCCGCGTCTCGGCTCAGCTCGAGGTGATGGAATCGCTGCTGCCGGCGCTCAAGCACCTGCGCAGGACCATCGACAAGCGCGCCCGCACCCTGGGCAAGATCGTCAAGACCGGTCGCACCCACCTGATGGACGCGATGCCGCTGACCTTCGCCCAGGAATTCGGCGCATGGTCGGCACAGCTGGCCTCGGCCGAAGGGCGCATCGAGGATGCCTTGAAGCGCCTGCGTCGTTTGCCGCTGGGCGGTACCGCGATCGGCACCGGCATCAATGCCGATCCGCGCTTTGGCGGCAAGGTGGCACGGGCGTTGTCGCTCAGCACCGGGGTCAAGTTCGAGAGTGCGGCCAACAAGTTTGAAGGACTGGCTGCACAGGACGATGCTGTCGAGTTGTCAGGCCAGCTCAATGCGCTGGCGGTGGCCTTGATCAAGATCGCCAATGACCTGCGCTGGATGAACTCCGGTCCGCTGGCCGGCCTGGGCGAAGTGGAGCTGCCGGCCTTGCAGCCGGGCAGCTCGATCATGCCGGGCAAGGTCAATCCGGTGATCCCGGAAGCAACGGTGATGGTGGCTGCGCAGGTGATTGGCCACCATGCGGCGATCACCGTGGCCGGGCAGACCGGCAACTTCCAGTTGAACGTGGCGCTGCCGCTGATCGCGGCCAACCTGCTGGATTCGATCCAGTTGCTGTCCAATGTGATGAACCTGCTGGCCGACAAGGTGTTCGTGGGTCTGGTGGTCAAGCAGGAGCGGGTACGTGAGGCCTTGGCCCGCAATCCCATCCTGGTCACTGCGCTGAACCCGATCATCGGCTACGAGAAGGCCGCGGCGATTGCCAAGCGCGCCTACAAGGAGCAGCGTCCGGTGCTGGAAGTAGCGCTGGAGGACAGTGGTTTGTCCGAGGCCGAGCTGAAGCGCCTGCTGGATCCGGCGGCGCTGACCCTGGGCGGTATCCACGACCATTGAGTCGCGTAGTGCCGGCCGATGGTCGGCATTGCCTTGCTTTACCCCCTCCCTTTCGCGCAGCGAAGGGGAGGGCTGGGGAGGGGGTGGCTTCTAGGCCTTTCGGGTGTTGGAAGTTTCGCGGCGCATGCCGCTTTTGCAGGTTTTTTTTGGTGAAGCCTCTGCCGAGCATGGTTCGGCACTACATGGCGTTAATCGCGTTGCCCGGGGTACGGCTGGCTCAGCGCACAGCGCGCAGGTTGGCCAGGGATTCGTCGTACTTCTCGAACTCGGGAATGTGCTTGGCCAGGTCCGGCGGGAACGGCGACTGGCCTTGGGGGACCTGCAGCGGCAGCGTGCGCTCCTGTGCGGATGCCGGATCGGCGTCCACCAAGGTGTTCTGGCGCAGGATCTGCAGCTTGACGAAGCTGGTCTGCAGCATTGCCTGCTGCTCGGCGTTCAAGGGGATGACGATGTCATCAACGCGCAGGCGGCCATCCGGCAGGATGTCCAGGTTGGGGTAGGGCGCGCGGCGGATGGCGATGCGCTCGAGGGTGACCTCGGCCTTGGGCTTGCTGCGCTCGCTGCGGTGCTCGGCGTACTTCTCGCGGTCACAGCCGGTGGCCAGGGTGGCGAAGGCAACGAGGATCAGCAACAACAGTCTATTCATGGCATCGGGGCAGCAACGGCGGGGGCGGTCATTCTACCGCCCCCGCCAGAGTGCAGGTCAGGCTCCCCATCAGGGGATCTGGACGTTGCCGTTGCCGTTGCGGCAATCGTCGATGTCGCTCTGGTCCATCTTTGCGTACGGCTTGAACTCGGGCACCGCCGCAGCCAGTTGCTGCTGGGTGGCCATCAGTGCAGGCAGCTGGTCGCAGATCTTGGCGGCGCTGGCCTTGATCTTGTCCGCCTCGGCATTGATGCGTGCTTCGATCTGCTCGGAGTTGCCAGAGAAGATGCCCTTGATCGCTTCGCCCGCAGCCTGCGCACCGAGGTTGGCCCCCTGCACGCCGATGTCGATGCCAGCCTCGGCAATGCCGATCACCTGCGTGCGGTAGCGCAGGGTAATCGCGCGTTGGCTGTCGTTGAGCGGGATGGAGTTACTGTTGATCAGCAGGTCGCCGGTCGGAGTGACCTCGACCTTGGCGCCATCGGAGCCAATGCTGATGTTGCCCTCCGCCATTTCCTTGCGGGCCTTGTCGGTCGCTTCGCGGACCTTGGCACCAATGGTGCTGTCGGTCGCCGGTGCGTTGGTTGCCGGCTTTTCGCCACAGGCAGCCAGCGGGATGGCCAATGCAAGAGCAAGCAGGGGTGCGTTGAGGATCTTCATGGTCTGCGTTCCGTTGCGATAAGAAGGAATTAGCGTTTTTTCGGCAGCTCGACGCTGCCGCTGATGCCGGAATGATTCACCGAGCCACTGCCGAGGCTATCCACCTTGAGGCTGGCGGCGCCACGGACATCCAGGTCGCCCGAACCCAGTGAGCCCAACTGCACGGCGCCGCGGCTGTCGCGAATGTCGACGTCACCGGAGCCGATGCTTTCGATGCTCACCGCACCCTGTACACCGCGCAGCTCGACGTCACCGGAGCCGACAGTGCCGATCCGGGCGTCGCCGCGGACGCCGTCGATCCTGGCATCGCCCGATCCCACCGAAAGCACGTGAAGCGAGCCGATGTTGTGGAACTCGACATCGCCTGAACCCACTGCCGCCGTTGCCAGGCCCTTGATGTCACGCGCACTGACATCGCCAGAGCCCACGTCGGCGCTCATGCTCTTGGCGCCGACCAGCGAGGCATCACCGGAACCGACCTTGAGCTGTACCAGGATGTCGTCCGGCAGGCTGCCGGTCAGATCCAGGTAGGCGTAGGTGTGGCCCATGTTGATGTTCAGCCCCTGGTTGCGGCGTTCCAGCGTCACCACCAGCTTGTCGCCAACCTTGCGCTGGCTCAGCGAGAGTTGGTCCAGCAGTTCCTGACTGGAAGCACAGCCGCGTCCGCTGACGGCCGCTTTAGCGCCCGGGCTGGCCTGCAGGCGCAGGTCATGGCTGTTCACTTCAAACATCACGGTCTTGCTGCTTCCCAGCTCCAGGTTCAGCGACTGGGGTGCGGTAAACGCGCAGGGCTGGCTGGCGAAGGCTGCGCCCGGCGCAGCCAGCAATGCGGCCAGTACAAACGTCTTGTGCATGAACATTCTCCTGATCAGAACTCAGATGTCGTCGCGACGGCGGCGCAGGTAGATGGCGGCGACGATCAAGGCGATACCGACCACGGCGCCGATCCAGATATCCGGGTTGGAGAGTACCTTGCCCAGGCTATGGTGCTGCAGCAACCACTGCACCAGGTCGGCCGGGGTCTGCAGGTCTTCGCCACGGATGTTGGTGTCGGTCAGGCCGCGCGGCAGCCAGGAAGACGGGAACACGCTGAGCAGGCCGCGGTAGGCAACGGTGTACCAGATCCAGCCCAGCGGCAGCTTCACGCCCGGCATCGCGCCGAGGATGCTGATCATGGTGCAGGCCAGTAGCGGGATCAGCACCGCCCACAGGAACGGCTTGGTCCGCACCAGCGCCGAGCAGAACATCAGCCAGCCGACGGTTGGCAACGCCCAGAGCAGGCTGACCGGAAGCGTGCTCAGGATCAGACCCAGGATGCGGAACGGGTGCGAGTGGGTGGCAATCGCCCAGGGGCTGGTGGCGCCGGCACCGGCTGCGCCCAACATGGCCACTACCCATAGCACCAGGCCGACAGCCAGGCCGATGGCCATCGCGATCAGCGGTGCCAATACCAGTGCCCACAGGGCCTTGGACAGCACGGTCTGGGTGTCGGAGACCGGCAATGACTTCCAGAACAGTACGCTGCGGTCGCGACGGTCGTCGTAGAGGCTACCCAGGGCGTAGAAGAACACGACAAAGGCCAGGATCAACGAGGCCAGGAAGATGCCTGCCAGCAGCAGGCCGTCGCCGAACGCACCCATGACCTTGAGGTATTCGCTGACATCGCCGATGTGGTTGATGCCATCGGAATTGCGGGCGGCGAAGACGCCAATCAGCGCGCCGATGATGGCGAACAGGATGGCGATGCCACCGGTGATGACCTGGGCCCAGACGAAGCCGCCCCGGTTTTCCCAGTACTCACGCTTGAGCAGCCATTTGAACTTGCCGAGCGGGGTGATGTGGTGAGCGGCGTTCATGCGTAGGTTCCCTTCATGGTGGCCACGAACAGGTCGGCCAGGCCGGGGGTGCGGATTTCGCCCATGGCGGCGAGTTGGTTGCGGTTGGCGCCATCAAACAGCAGCACGGTCTTGCCGAATGGCAGGCCGCGTTCTTCGATCGGGCCCAGTGCACGCGCTGCCTGCAGTGTGTCGGCCGAGGCCAGCAGTTCGGTGTAACGCTCGGCCAGTGCCTCCATGTCGGAGGACAGCACGATCGAACCGTCGCGGATGAACAGCACGTCGGTCAGGATGTGCTCGATCTCTTCCACCTGGTGGGTGGTGATGATGATGGTCTTCTGCTCATCGAAGTAATCCTCCAGCAGGCGCTGGTAGAACTCCTTGCGGTACATGATGTCCAGGCCCAGGGTGGGCTCGTCCAGTACCAGGATCCTGGCGTCGATGGCCATCACCAGGGCAAGGTGCAGCTGTACCACCATGCCCTTGGACATCTCGCGCACGCGCTGTTTGGGGCTGAGCTTGGTGTTGGCCAGGAAGCGCTCGCAGCGGGCGCGGTCAAAACGCGGGTGCACGCCGGCAACGAAGTCGATGGCTTCCTTGACCCGCAACCAGCGCGGCAGCACCGCCACGTCGGCGATGAAGCAGACATCATTCATCAGGTCGTCGCGCTGGCTGCGCGGGTCCATGCCCAGTACCTGCAGGTCGCCGTCAAACGAGGTCAGGCCGAGCAGGGCCTTGAGCGCCGTGGTCTTGCCGGCGCCGTTGGGGCCGATCAGGCCGACGATGCGGCCCGGTTCGATGGTGAAGCTGGTGTTGTCCAGCGCTGGCTTCTGCTTGTAGGCCTTGCGCAGGCCCTTGGCGGAAACGACGGCTTCGACGGCGTTCATAGAGTGGTCCCCGGTGGCAGCAAATCTTCCATGGTCAGGCCCAGGCGCTGGATGCGCTCCAGCACGGCCGGCCATTCGTCATTGAGAAAACGATCACGCTCGTTGCCGCGCAGCTTCTGGGCGGCCTCCTCGGTCATGAACATACCAAGGCCACGGCGTTTCTCGACCAGGTTCTCGTCGGCCAACTCCTGATAGGCGCGCGAGACGGTGATCGGATTCAATTGGTACTCGGCCGCTACCTGGCGAACCGAGGGCAGGGCATCGCCCGGCTTCAGGATTCCGTCCAGCATCATCGCTATCACGCGATCCTTCAGCTGGCGGTAAATGGGAGCGCCATCGCTCCACTGGATATCGCTCATGGGTCAGCTCCGCGAATTCAGCTGTGCGAAAGAAAAATAAGGCATCGAAAGACTGGTCCGCATACGCCGGGCCGGTCGTTTCGTTTTGGGGCTTTCGTCGGCATCCTGCCCATCACCGCCCACCTGGGCTGCATAATCCCTGGCATCGGCAAGGCCGTTGCCGAGGGAGGTTGAGCAGCCCAGCAACAGCAAGGTGCCTGTGACCATCAGTGCGTGGAGAGCGTGTCTGCCGTGCTTGGTGTTCATGGGGCCCCTGTGTAGGGTGGCTGGTGTTGTATGCAACTATAACACCGACACGCCAACATGCAACTGCTTGTGACCAAACTAATGGCCTATGCCGTTCCAAACTTGTTTGTAGTGTTCAGGAGAAGCCGGTGAGCATTCGTAATCTGTTGATATCTATTGCTTTTATTGCTGGCGGGGGTGTGGCGCTGGATGCCGCTGCCGGTCCGCTGCTTGACCGCAACTACCGTTCGCTGGCCGGAAAAGAAGAGGTAAACCTGAATCGCGCGTATGGCGGCAAGGTGCTACTGGTAGTGAATACCGCCTCCAAGTGCGGGTTTACCCCGCAATACGAGGGGCTGGAGGCATTGCAGCAGGAACTGTCGCCACGTGGTTTTGCCGTATTGGGCTTTCCATCCAATGATTTCAAAGGCCAGGAACCTGGCAGTGAGGAGCAGATCCAGGAGTTCTGCACACTTACTTATGGGGTGAAATTCCCGATGTTCCAGAAGGTTCATGTGATCGGGCCGGAAACGACGCCGCTGTACCAGGATCTGGCGCGCATCAGCGGCGTGGCGCCGGCATGGAACTTTCACAAATATCTGATATCCCGCGATGGTCGGGTCCTGGCACAGTTCCCCAGCCGGGTGAAACCGGATGATCCGGAGCTGCGGGCGGCGATTGATCGCGCGCTGGCCGCGCCCGCGCCACGGCGCTGATGCGCCTCGACATCTGCGGTGCGCGTGCGACAATGTCGCCCCTCGCGCCGCCGGTGGCGTTTGTTCACTTCCAGGAATGCAGCGAATGAAGATGGGAAAGCGTGGCGCGGTTGCGTCGCTTCTGATTTTGGCGATGGCGGCCCCCGGGGTCGTTTTTTCGCAACAACCTGCCGCTGCGGCGGCGACCAAGGAGAAGTCTGTTTTGACCTCGGATCGTGAAAAGATTGGCTACGCCATCGGTCTCGACGTGGCGAGCTCGTTTGAGCCGGTTGCCTCGGAAGTAGACGTGGCCGCATTGCGCCGTGCCGTTGAGAACGCCTTTGCTGGCGGCCAGCCGCTGCTGTCGCAGGAAGATGCACAGAAGACCGACCAGGCACTGCGCACCGTGATGATGGCGCGTTCGGGCCAGCAGGTTCCGGGCATGGCCCCGGGCAGTGCACCGCCGTCGGTTGACCGCGAAAAGGTTGGCCTGATGCTGGGCAGCTTCGCCGTCGGCCCGTCGCTGGCACGCATCAAGGATGAGATTGATCTGGATTCGGTGTTCCAGGCGATCAGCACCGTGTTCGCCAAGGGCACCCCGCTGATGACCCGCGAGCAGGCGCAGGGCGTGCTGCAGGCATTCAGCGCCACCAAGGAAGCTGAAATGAAGGCTGCGGCCGGCAAGGCTGCCCAGACCAACCGTGAAGAAGGCAATGCTTTCCTCGCCAAGAACAAGACCCAGCCGGGCGTGGTGACCACCGCTTCGGGCCTGCAGTACCAGGTGATCCGCGCCGGCAGCGGTGAGCGCCCGATGGCCACCAGCCGCGTGCGCGTCAACTACGAAGGCAAGCTGCTCAGCGGCGAAGTGTTCGACAGCAGCTACCAGCGCGGTCAGCCGGTTGATTTCGGCCTGGACCAGGTCATCAAGGGCTGGACCGAGGGCGTTGCACTGATGCCGGTCGGCTCCAAGTACCGCTTCTGGATTCCGGGTGAACTGGCTTACGGTGAAGCCGGCACGCCGGGCGGCCCGATCGGCCCGAACGCGACGTTGAGCTTCGACGTCGAGTTGCTGGGCGTCATGCCGTAAGGCTGAGTTACGGAGTAGACGCAACCATGCGTGTAGCTATTTTCGGAACCGGCTATGTGGGTCTCGTGACCGGGACCTGCTTGGCGGAAGTAGGGCACGATGTGGTCTGCGTCGATATCGACCAAGCCAAGGTCGATGGTCTGGGGCGCGGCATCATCCCGATCTACGAACCTGGCCTGGAGCCGATGGTGAAGGCCAATCACGCCTCCGGGCGTCTGGCCTTCACTACGGAAGCGGCGAAGGCGATCGACCACGGTGAGGTGATCTTCATCGCGGTCGGTACGCCGCCGGACGAAGACGGCAGTGCTGATCTGCAGTACGTGTTGGCGGTTGCCCGCACCATCGGTCGCCATCTGGCGCGGCCGACGGTGGTGGTCAATAAATCGACGGTGCCGGTTGGCACTGCGGACAAGGTTCACGCTGCCATCGCAGAAGAGCTGGCAGCGCGTGGCCAGGAGATTGCTTTCGATGTGGTCTCCAATCCCGAGTTCCTGAAAGAAGGTGATGCGGTCGCAGACTGCATGCGCCCGGATCGCATCGTCATTGGTGCCAACAACGCTCAGGCGGTGACGGTACTGCGGCGACTGTATGCGCCGTTCAACCGCAACCGTGACCGCGTTGTGGAAATGGACGTGCGTTCGGCCGAGCTGACCAAGTACGCCGCCAACGCGATGTTGGCGACCAAGATCAGCTTCATGAATGAAATAGCCAATATCGCCGAGCGCGTAGGCGCCGATATCGAGCAGGTGCGCCAGGGCATAGGCTCTGATCCGCGCATTGGCTGGCATTTCATTTATCCAGGTGCCGGCTACGGCGGCTCCTGTTTCCCCAAGGACGTGCAGGCTTTGGCCCGCACAGCCGCACAGCATGGCCACCAGCCGCAGCTGCTCAATGCGGTGGAGGCGGTGAATGCCGCCCAGAAAGGCCATCTCTTCGAGCTGATCCAGCGTCATTACGACCGTGGTGAAGACGAAGGCGTGCGAGGCAAGACCTTCGCGGTGTGGGGGCTGGCATTCAAGCCGAACACCGACGACATGCGCGAGGCACCGAGCCGGCGCGTATTGGCACAGCTGTGGGAAGCCGGTGCCAAGGTGCAGGTGTTCGATCCGGAAGCCATGGATGAAGCCCGCCGTGTTTTTGGCGAGCGTGATGACCTGGTTTTCTGCGATTCCGCATTTGCCGCACTACATGACGCAGACGCTCTGGTGGTAGTCACCGAGTGGAAGCAGTTCCGCAGCCCGGACTTTGCGCGCATGCGTGAAGCGCTGGGTGATGCGGTGGTATTTGATGGCCGTAACCTCTACGACCCGGCTGACATCGAAGCCGCAGGCCTGGCGTATTACGGCATTGGTCGAGGACGTTCCGTACATGCATGAATCAACTCCCGAGCAGCGCGAACAAGCGCTGGAAGCGCGCCTGGTTGAACTGGAGATGCGTGTTTCCTTCCAGGAGCAGGCGTTGGCGGAAATGAGCGAAGCGTTGGCTGATGCCCGCATGCAGGGCTCGCGTAACGCTGATCTGCTGCGCCACTTACTTGATGACCTGGGCAAGGTGCGCACGGCGTTGTATGCCGACGCCGCCGATGAACCACCGCCCCCGCACTACTGATATTTCCCATGAGTGACAATATTCGTGACCAGCTGCTAGGGCTGGGTTTCAAACCTGCTCCCAAGCCGGAGCGCAAGCCGGAAGTGCGTCGTGACGGCCGTCCGCAGGGCAAGCCTGGGCAGGGCCGGCCACAGGCTGGCAACAAACCCGTGCATGCTGGCAAGCCTTCCCATCCGGGCAAGCCCGGGCAAAGTAGGCCGCAACAGGGCCCACGCAAGCCACGCTCGCAGGAAGACATCGATCTGGCCAAGGCTTATGCGATCCGTGCGCAGAAGGAAAAGGACGAACGCATCCAGGCCGAGCAGGCCAAGCAGGAAGAAGCACGCCTGCGCCGTGAGGCGCGCGCCAAGCTCGATGAGCTGATCAAGGACAAGGGTCTGAACGACCCCAACGCCGACATTGCCCGCCATTTCCCGTACGGCGGCAAGATCAAGCGCGTCTACGTCAACGCTGATCAGCTCAAGGCGCTCAACGCCGGTGAACTCGGCGTGCTGCAGCAGAACGGTCGCTACCTGTTGGTGACAGCCGAGGTGTTGGCACAGGCTGAGGGGATCTTTGCCCAGGCAGTGGCGCTGAAGGTCGACCCGAATGCTCCGGCGGATGCTGATCCCTACGCTGACCCGCAGTACCAGGTGCCGGACGATCTGGTCTGGTAAGCGATTCGATATGATGCAGACAACGGGCGCCAGCGGCGCCCGTTTTCTTGAGGGGAATGCAATGCAGGGACATCCGAAGCAGGAAGGCTATTACCCCCACGTTGACGGCCTGCGTGCCATTGCCGTGCTCGCGGTCATCTTCTACCACCTCAATCCGAACTGTTTGCCGGGCGGTTTTACCGGCGTGGATGTCTTCTTCGTCATCTCCGGCTATGTGGTCAGTGCCTCTGTGGCGCGCTCTTCCAGCTTCGGTGGCTGGAAGGGCGTGCTGGGTTTCTATGCGCGGCGCATGCGCCGGATCATGCCGGCGCTGGTCGTGTGCCTGCTGGTCACCGGCCTGCTGAGCACCTTGTTCATTCCCGAGTCCTGGCTCAGCGAAACCAGTGGCAAGACCGGGCGCATGGCCTTTGTGGGGCTGAGCAACTGGGTATTGGCCGGCACGGGCAACGATTACTTCTCGCCACGTAGTGAGTTCAATCCTTACACCCATACCTGGTCACTCGGCGTGGAGGAACAGTTCTATCTGCTGTTCCCCCTGCTGTTCATGGCCTGGTCCAAAGGCGGCCGGGGCCGGGGCTTGTCGATGCTGTTGTTTGGCCTTGCCACGGCTGGTTCGCTGCTGTTTGCGATCAGCCGCGCGCTGCAGGGCGGGCAGGAGATCGCGTCCTTCTACCAGACCACCACGCGGTTCTGGCAGTTGGGCGCGGGTGTACTGCTGTTCCAGATGCTCGACATGCGTAAGCATGTGACCGGAGAGTCGCGCCTGACGGGGCCTTGGCCCATGCTGTTGCAGTTGAGCAGTGCCAGCATGCTGGCTTATGGGTTGTGGGCTGCGCGTCCCGGACACTCGCCGTGGATCGATGGTTTATGGCCGGTGCTGGGCACGCTGGGTTTGCTGGCGTTGCTGCATCGCTCCGCTGCTGGCTGGGTTGGCAGGGGTCTGTCGGCGCAACCGATGCTGGTGATAGGGCGGATGTCATATTCGCTCTATCTATGGCATTGGCCGGTGTTCGTGCTGTTCCGTTGGACGATTGGCTTGGACTCGTTGCTCACCGGGGCACTGGCTTTGGTTTGCACCGCGGTGTTGGCTTGGCTGTCATGGCGATGGGTCGAGCAGCCGTTGCGATTTGGCAGGCGCTGGCGTGGCTCGGACCTGCGTTGGGTGACGGCCGGCGTGGTGTTGGTGTTGCTGGGTATGGTTGCGCAGAAGCAGTTGGAACGCGCTGCCAAGCATATTTCCTTGAGCACGGTCAGTCGCCATCCGCTGGACTGGTACCCGTATGCGAAGAGCTTGAAGAAGGAATTCCCTGATTGCGAACTGGTGGTGTCGCGCCTGTCGATCACGGGTGGTCACGTGCAGCAGTTCGAGCGTGGCAAGTGCGCTGCGGGGAAAGGCGCTGAGTGGCGTCTGTTCGTGGCGGGTGACTCGCATGCATTGGCATATGGCGAAATGCTCCGCCGCGTGGTTCTACTCGACGGTGGGCAGGCCCGCCTGTACGCAAGTACAGGCTGTGCGCTGGTCGGATTGCAAGGTCGGCAACAAGCCGATCCGGGCTGCGATGCCTACGTACACAACACGCTGGCTGATGTTGCCGCCCAGGCGCGTGCCGGCGATGTGCTGTTCCTGCCCGGTTTGCGGGTGCCAAGGCTGGTTGAGCAATATGGCCTGTTCGATCAGCAGCAGGCGTATGCATCGGTACTGAGTGAGGCATCTGCCGCGCAACGTGCTGCCGACGTGCAGGCTGCGATCGTCGAGCTGAAGCCACTGGCGGATCGCGGCGTGCGGATCGTGCTGGAAGCGCCGAAGCCGGTGCTGGCTGCCCCACCGTTCCGCTGCTCGGATGCGTTCAACCGCAGCAATCCGATCTGTGTGAATGGCATGGCGGTTCCGCGTGAGCGAATGGAAGCACTGCGGGCCCCCGCAGTGACCAGCTTGCAGCAGGTGGCGCAGGCGCTGCCTGGCGCAAGTGTCTGGGACCCGTTGCCGGTACTGTGCCCAGGGACGACCTGCCAGCCAGAGCAAGCGGGGAAGCCGCTCTATTTCGACGGTGACCATTTGAGCGGTCACGGCAATCGCGTGTTGCTGCCCTCATTCCGCAGCCATCAGGCGGCGGAAATACGTTGAATCGGACGTGTTCTGCGTGCGGTAGGGAGGCGGCGATCGCTGCCTTGGCCCGGAATCGGGGCTGAAGGTTCGGTGTGTTCCTCGGCATGGTGCGATCGCGCAGCGTGCACGCGTGGCGAGGTGGTGTGATCGCCGATCAGTTGCCCGAGTTCAACGCGGTGCTGCAACGTAACGGGCACTGGCATTGCCGCGTAAACCCGTACCGGGATCGGGATTGAGTGACAGGCGCATCTGGATGGCGCGGTCTTCGCCGTCGCCGTGCCAGGTGTAGGTGTGGACCGTCCAGCCTCTTTCGTCGATCGAAGTGAGTTCCGCTGTCGAGGTGTAGCCTGCAGGGGTCATTCGACCAAGGTCACCGAACTCTTTGGCGAGCCCCTTGGCATCGCCGCTGAAGATGGTTATCCGGCAGGTACCATCATCGGCCCAGGAGAAGCCGTAAGGGATACCTTCGTGGCTGACATACCAGGCCTTGCCGGGTTTGTGGCCGAGGAACTCGCTTGCCTCCGCATCCTGCACACGGTCGCCGCGGTTGCTCATCACCTCGACGAAGGTGTCGGGCTTGTCGAGCAGATCGAGGCAGACGCCGGCGAACATGCCGATCGGCGCGAGCGAGTCGTCGCTGGCGTGGGCAGTACTGCTTGCAAGCAGCGGTATCGCCGCCAGCAAGGTGTACAGGCTGGAACCGTATTTCATGACAGAGCCCCCTGTGCCGTGAGATGGCGCAGTTATAGCAGGGGTTTGGCCCGCCTGCAGGATTCAGCGCATGCGCCGGGCCTGGCGCGAAGGCGGCAGCCAGTACCAGGCGATCAGGGTGCCGAGCAGCGCGAAACAGCCGCCGGCGATGAAGGCGACCTTGCCGTTGCCGAACTGCCAGAGCTGGCCAGCGATCAGGGCGCCGAGTACACCGCCCAGCCCGGACGAGAAACCATAGAACAGCCCTTGGCCGTGCCCATTGAGGTTGCCCGGGAAGTAGCGTGCCAGCAGCTGCATGGCCGAGGCGAAGAACGCGGCGAAGCCCAGGCAGTGGGTGGTCTGTGCGACCAGCATCACCGGCAGGTTCTCTGGCCACAGCGCGGTGGCCCACCAGCGCAACACGGCGCTGCCCATGGAGATGATCAGCAGCCAGCTGGCATCCCAGCGGCGGAAGAAGCGCGCGATCAGGAAGAACACCGCCACTTCGAACACTACGCCGACAGTCCACATCAGCCCAAGCAGCGAGGTGCTGTAGCCGTGCTGGTCCATGTAGAGCGAGAAGAAGGTGTAGTAGGGGCCGAACGACAGCTGTTCGAGGAAGGCAGCAATGAAGAAGGCCAGGACCGGCTTCTGCCGCACGATGCTCCAGAAGCCTGCTTCGTGCTGGCTGCGCGCGGTGATATTGCGCGCATAGCGGTTGAGGAAGGCCGAACCGGTCAGCAGCGCGAACAGTGGCAGCATCAGCCAAGGCAGCTTGCCGGCACCGTGTTTCTCGATCAGCCAGCCGAACAGGGTGACGACGATGATGAAGCCCAGCGAGCCCCAGACCCGGATCATGCCATAGCGATGGCTGTCCGCACCCAGGTGGGTGAGGGTGATCGATTCGAACTGCGGCATGACCGCGTTGTAGAAGAAACAGAACGCGATCATCACCGCGTACAGCGTCCACGGCGGCGCGGACACCAGGAAGCCCGCGAAGCAGGCGATGGTCAATACACAGCCCACGCGCAGCCAGCGGATCGGGTGGGGCGAAACCGCGGCCAGCGAGGTCCAGGTGCTGGGAGCGATCACCCGCGTGGCGTACCACAGACTCATCATCACGCTGATCGCGGTGACGGTCATGCCGCGCGACTGCAGGTACAGGCTCCAATACGGCGTGAACGCGCCCAGCGCGGCGTAGTAGAAGAAGTAGAAGCTCGACAGGCGTGCGGTCGGCACGGTCTGCGCTGGCAGGGCAACGGACGTCATGGCAAGGCGCTGGACGCGCTGGGTAGGCAAGGGGGGCGGTATGTGCCGCGGCCCCTATTGTGCCTTTTGCGGGCTTTGGATTGTAGGAGCGGCGTAAGCCGCGAAGCTGGTGTTGTTGCAGTGCTTGAGGTCTGTGCCAGCTGACAATGCGCTTGCTTCGCGGCTTACGCCGCTCCCACAAAAACGATGCAGGTCTGTGCGTCCTGCAGGTAGCCCGGGTTGGCGCAGCGCATCCGGGAGACAGGTTGGGTATCCGTATGTAGGAGCGGCGTCAGCCGCGAAGCTGGCGCTGCTGCAGTTCTCGAGATACATGCCAGCTGACACATCATTTGCTTCGCGGCTTATGCCGCTCCTACAAAAAGGCGGGCTTCGGTGCTGCTTGATTGGCTTTGCCGGCCTATGCCCGTGTGCGCAGATCAGGGCTTGGCCTTGGCATTCCATTCGGCGACCTGCGCCTTGGTTTCGGCCAACATCGCGTCCAGTGCTGCGCGGTCATAGACCTTGCCGCGCATCACCACGGTATTGATCGCGCGCGTGGCTTCGATGTCCTGCAAGGGGTTGCGCTCCAGCAGCACCAGGTCGGCAGCCTTGCCTTCGGCGACCGCGCCGTAGCGATCGAGTTTCCCGAACCAGGCGGGGCCGGCACGGGTGGCCGACTGCAGCACCTGCGCCGGCGTCAGCCCTTCGCGGACATACAGGGCCAGCTCGTTGTGCAGGCCGATACCGGGGAAATTGTAGGAGTTCAGAAAGCCCGCATCGGTGCCGGCCATGATGCGCACGCCGGCTTCCTGCAGCATTGGCAGTACGGCGGCTACCTGGGCGTAATGCGCGTGACGGGCTGCGATCTGTGCGGGCGTGGCCTTGGCTGCACGCTCGACGCGCCACGTGTAGGTATCGCGCAGTCCTGGGCCGATGTAAGCCAGGTAGGGATCGTTGTCACGGGGTTCGACGTCGAGGAAGTCGATGATGCGGCCGCCGTCCAGTGTCGGGGTCACGGCGACGCCGAGTTCGGCAAAGCGGCGATACGCCGCCATCGCGGTGGTGCGGTCGAAGCCGGCATGCAGCCTGCGGTTGGCCTCGGCACGGTCGATGTTGCCGGCGGCGAAATCGGCAGCGATCGCAGCCTCATCCTTGACCCCGGCCTTGAAGGCATAGTCCAGATGCTCGATCGAACTCATGCCGGCCTCGATGGCCTGGCCCACGGTCAAGGCCATCGGGACATGGCCGGAACTGCGCATGCCGCGCGCCTTGGCTTGGCTCACGGCGTACAGGAACAGCTCCGGCTTGAGCGTACTGTCGGTGATCTTGACGAAATCCACCTGGTCGCGCTGCTCGCGGTCCAGTGCTGCGTCCACACCGGCCTTGTCACCGGCCTCGATCGTGCCTTTCCACACCGGCGCCAGACCTTCGATCTTGGCGCCGGAGGTGAACAGCTGCGGTCCGAACAACTGGCCGCTGGCGATCTGCCCGCGCCACGACAATACCTGCTCGGCCAGATCACCCGAGGCATCACGCACCGTGGTGATGCCATGTGCGACGTATAGCGGCAGCAGGGCCTTGTTCTCTTCGATCAGCGCCGGGCCGCCGCCAAAGTGGACGTGCATGTCCCACAGCCCGGGAATCAGATAGCGGCCTCGGCCATCGATGGCGGTGGTAGCGCGCCATTGGGTGCCCAGCTGTGCGTCATTGCCGACTGCGACAATGCTGCCGTCACGGATGGCGACGCTCTGGTCGGGTATCGCGCGACCGTGTTCGACATCGATCACGGTTGCATGGCGTATCACTACGTCGACCTGGGATTGGGCGGCGATTGCGGGCGAGATGGTTGCTGCGAGTGTGGTCAGCAGCAGGCCGAGGGAGGTCTTCATCGGTGGTTCCAGTGGTAGGCGATTGCCGGGCAATGCGGATGCGTGGAGTGCTTCAACGAGCGCCTGCTGCACGCAGCAGCTGCTCGATAACGGTTTGTCGACGTTCGCGTGCATGCGCCAGGGGCGTGACGCCGTGCTCATCGGCAAGATTGACGTCGGCACCGGCGGCAATGAGCAACTGGGTGATCTGCGCGTAGCGTTGGCTGCCGTCACCCAGGATGACGGTCTCCAGCAGCGCGGTCCAACCCAGGTTGTTGACATGGTCGACGTCAACACCGGCCTTGATCAGCAGCTGTACCGTGCTGACATGGCCGCGTTCGGCCGCCGGTATCAAGGCGGTGCCGCCATAACGGTTGGTGCTGCGCAGGTCGGCGCCGTGCGTGAGGGTCATCTGCAGGATTTCGGTTTGCCCGCTGGCACCGGCGTACAGATAGGGGCTGTCCTGGAGCTGGTCTTTCGCGTTGACATCAGCCCCTGCAGCGATGAGGACGCGCGCCGCCTCGATCTGCCGCGCACGGATGGCGGTCAGCAAGGGCGTGCGTCCGTTGGCATCGCGGCTGTCGATGCCGTTGCCCTGGCTCAGCAGTAGCGCGATGCGCTGGCTGTCGCCGGCTTCAGCAGCGCGTTGCAACTGCTCCGCGATGGCCGTGCTGGTGCCGACGCCGCTGGAGGTGAGCAGCGCGGCAGCCAATGCCGGGGCGGCGATCCAGTTCTCTACGCTCATTGCCTGCCTCTGTCCGGGTTGCTGTGTGCCTGCAGCGGGGGGAGGGCGTTTGCCCAAACCTGCAGGCGATGCTACAAGTGCGGCGAGCTATCGTGAAATTAAATGTCGTGGTCGAGTCCAGTGCAAAAACAAATAGGGCCTATTTCGACCTGGATCTGCTGCGGGCGTTGGTGATGGTGGCCGATTGCGGCAGTTTCACTGCCGCCGCGGCGCGCCTGCATTCCACCCAGTCCACCATCAGCCAGAAAGTGCGGCGGTTGGAGGACCTTGCCGGGCACCGCCTGCTGGATCGCGGGGTGCGCGATGTGCGGCCGACGGACATCGGTGAGACCGTGCTGGGTTACGCCCGGCGCATGTTGTCGCTCAACGAGCAGTTGGCGGAAGCCTTGTCGGGCGATGGTGCGGCGGTGGTGATCAGGCTGGGGGTGCCGGAAGATTTCGCTGCAGGGCGTACCACGCCGGTGTTGGCTGAGTTCACCAGGGCCTATCCGCGGGTGAAGCTGGAGGTCAGCAGCGGCTTGAGCCGTGCCTTGGCCGATGGTTACGACCGCGGCGAGCTCGACCTGATCCTGGTCAAGCAACGTCGCGGGAGCCGTGAGGGCGTGGCGTGCTGGCCGGAACCGATGTGCTGGGTGGACAGCGCCAGCAGTCCCTCGTTCGGGACGGAGCCGGTGCAGTTGGTGGCATTCCCTCCGCGTGGCATGTACCGCGAGGACATGATCGACGCGATTGAACGCCTGGGGCGGCGGTGGCGCATCAGCTTCACCAGTTCCAGCCTTGGTGGCATCCAGTCAGCGGTTGCCGATGGTTTGGGCATCAGCCTGTTGCCGGCGCGGGCGATGACAGCCGGGCACGTGGTGTTGGGGGTGGAGTCCGGCTTGCCGCGAATCGACAGCGTCGAGCTGGCGGTCCTGCACCGCCCGTCGGCTGACCCGGAAGCCAAGGCCTTGGCCGCGTTGCTGATCCAGATGCTTGAGCAGGAAATGGGGTGAGGTTTGCGGCAGCCGGGTAGCCGCCGACTGCCAACCACCAACTACGTCAGAACAGGTCTTCGACCGGCGTATCCAGCAGCTCTTTGGCACCATGGGTGAAGCGGCGCAGGCTGGAAATGCCCAGGTCGCGGATCAACGAGTGGGTGGTGTGGGGCAGGGCGGCGTCGTAGATGTCCTGCGGTGCGACGTTCTTGCCGTGAACGCCTGGCAGCAGATCGATGCCGGCCGCGGCATAGCAGTGCTGCACCATCGCCGAGCAGTAGAGGGCGCCTTCCTTGGACAGCAGGTTGCTGCGCCGACGCAGGCGGGTGCTGTGCATCGCAAACAAGGTGCCGACCAGTTCGCTCAGCGAATAGCTGGACAGCCCTGACAGCAGGTCCAGTGCGGCAATCTGTACCTTGTGGGTCTGGGCGGCATCCAGGCCGAAGTCGAGGATGGCCAGGTTCGGGAAGGCTTCGTCGTCGAAGTAACGATCGGCGCGGTTTTCCTGCGCGCCCAGCCGCAGCTGGCGATTGCGCAGGTCCAGGTCCGATTCCAACACCCACCAGTGTCCATCCAGCCGCTGCTCACTGAACAGGAATGCGTGCGACCACAGGCTGCGGTGACCGTCCTGGGTCAGCGGCGCCTGCGCCTTGCGGATCGCTTTGCCGACCCAGTCATCCGTGCCGCACAGGCCGATGCGGCCGGGCGCGGCGTGCTTGCGGATCAGCTCTGCATTGCGGCTTTGCATGGGGTCTTGGCTTGGAGGGCAGCTGGCAGGATAGGCGCTGGCGGCGCGGTTGTCGCCGCCAGCAGTTGCTGGTCATTCCGGATCGTAATCGAGGTTGGAGGCCAACCAGCGTTCCACCTGCGCCCGATCCACGCCCTTGCGCTTGGCGTAGTCGGTGACCTGTTCGCGCGACACCCGGCCAACCACGAAGTACTGGCTTTGCGGGTGGCTGAAGTAGTAACCGGACACCGCCGCGGTAGGCAGCATGGCGAAGCTTTCGGTCAGCGACATGCCGATGCCTTGCGCGTCCAGCAGCTGGAAGATGGTCTGCTTTTCACTGTGTTCGGGGCAGGCCGGATAACCGGGCGCTGGGCGGATGCCGCTGTACTTTTCGGCGATCAGCGCCTCGTTGTCGAGCTGCTCATCCTCGGCGTAGCCCCAGAATTCGGTGCGCACGCGCTGGTGCAGGCGCTCGGCCATGGCCTCGGCCAGGCGGTCGGCAAGGGCCTTGAGCAGGATGGCGTTGTAGTCGTCGTGGTCGGCCTCGAAGCGGGCAACGTGTTCCTCGATGCCGATGCCGGCGGTAACCGCGAACGCGCCAATCCAATCCTGCTTGCCGCTGTCTGCTGGTGCGATGAAGTCGGCCAGGCAGAAGTCGGGCCGCTCGGCAGGCTTGTCGACCTGCTGGCGGAGGAAGTGCAGGGTGAGTTGCTCAAGCCCCTCTGCCTCCGGGAGAGGGGTTGGGGTGAGGGTAGACGGTACAAGCGATGGAGCGAGAAGCTTGCCCTCATCCGCCCTTCGGGCACCCCCGCCTTCGCGGGGGCGGGCCCTTTGTTCTCCCGTATGCGGGAGAAGGGACAGCACGACATCATCTCCACTGCTGTTCGCCGGCCAGATACCAAACACAGCCCGCGCCGTCAGCCACTTCTCATCCACGATCCGCTTCAGCATCGCCTGCGCATCGGCGAACAGATCACTGGCCTGCGGACCAACAATCTCGTCAGTCAGGATTGCCGGATACTTGCCGGCCAATTCCCAGGCTTGGAAGAACGGCGTCCAGTCGATCACCGGCAGCAGGTCTTCCAGCGGATAGTTGTCGAATACATGCACGCCCGGCTGGTTCGGGGTCGGTGGGGTGTACTGGTTCCAGTCGCAGGTAAAACGCTGTCCGCGTGCATGCTCCAGCGAGACCAGGCGCTTGGCATCACCGCGGTTGCGATGGCGCTGGCGGATGTCGGCGTAGTCGGCATCGTTGGCGGCGACGAAGCTGGCACGCAGCTCGCGCGAGATCAGCGACTGGGCCACGCCGACGGCGCGCGAGGCATCTTTCACCCACACCGTCGGCGCACTGTAGAACGGGTCGATCTTCAATGCGGTGTGCGCGCGCGAGGTGGTGGCGCCGCCGATCATCAGCGGCATCTCGAAGCCCTGGCGCTGCATTTCCTTGGCGACATGGCTCATCTCCTCCAGTGAAGGCGTGATCAGCCCGGACAGGCCGATGATGTCGGCATTCTCGGCACGCGCCGCGTCCAGGATCTTCTGCGCCGGCACCATCACGCCAAGGTCGACTACTTCGAAGTTGTTGCAGGCAAGCACCACGCCGACGATGTTCTTGCCGATGTCGTGCACGTCGCCCTTGACCGTGGCCATGATGATCTTGCCGTTGGACTTGCCGACATCGCCGGTGCGCGCCTTCTCTTCTTCGATGAAGGGCAGCAGGTAGGCCACTGCCTTCTTCATCACACGTGCCGACTTCACCACCTGCGGCAGGAACATCTTGCCGGCGCCGAACAGGTCGCCGACCACGTTCATGCCATCCATCAAGGCGCCTTCGATCACGTCCAGTGGGCGCGCCGCCTGCTGGCGTGCTTCCTCGGTATCTTCCTCAACCCAGGCATCCAGGCCTTGCACCAGCGCGTGGGCCAGGCGGTCGCGCACCGGGCGCTCGCGCCAGGCCAGGTCCTCGACCTTCTTCTCGCCTTTCTTGCCCTTGTAGCGTTCGGCGATTTCCAGCAGCCGCTCGGTGCCGTCGCGGCGGCGGTTGAGGATCACGTCTTCGACGCGCTCGCGCAGTTCCGGGTCGAGCTGGTCATAGATCGGCATCGCACCGGCGTTGACGATGCCCATGTCCATGCCGGCCTTGATGGCGTGGTACAGGAACACCGAGTGGATCGCCTGCCGCACCGTTTCATTGCCGCGGAACGAGAACGAGACGTTCGAGACGCCGCCGGACACATGGCAATGCGGCAGCGTGCGCTTGATGATGCGGGTGGCTTCGATGAAGTCCACCGCGTAGTTGTCGTGCTCCTCGATGCCGGTGGCCACGGCAAAGATGTTCGGGTCGAAGATGATGTCTTCCGGCGGGAAGCCGACCTGCTCGGTCAGGATGCGATAGGCGCGGGTGCAGATCTCCACTTTGCGCTCGCAGGTGTCAGCCTGGCCCACTTCATCGAATGCCATCACCACCGCGGCAGCACCGTAGCGGCGCACCAGGTGCGCATGCTCGATGAACAGTTCCTCGCCTTCCTTCAGGGAGATCGAGTTGACTACGCTCTTGCCCTGCAGGCACTTGAGGCCGGCCTCGATCACGCTCCATTTGGAGGAATCGACCATCACCGGGATGCGGGCGATATCCGGCTCGGACATGATCAGATTGAGGAAGCGTGCCATCGCTTTCTCCGAGTCGATCAGGCCTTCGTCCATGTTGACGTCGAGGATCTGCGCGCCGCTGGCTACCTGCTGGCGGGCAACGTCGACGGCTTCCTCGTAGCGTTCTTCCTTGACCAACTTGCGGAACTGCGCGCTGCCGGTGACGTTGGTGCGTTCGCCGACGTTGACGAACAGCAGGTCGGGGGTGATGACCAGCGGCTCAAGGCCGGATAGCCGGGTGTAGCGGGGTGCTGTGTCGTTGCTCATTACCAGACCTTGAGAACCTGTCCATTGGCGATGCCGTCGATGCTGCGCTGGTAGGCCAGCGCCGCGCGGGCGGCGGAGACCGGTTCAAAGCCGGGGAAGAAGTCGCCATATGCATCCAGCGCCTCGCTCAGCACGCTGGGGCTCACCGCGTTGATGCGCAGGCTGCGAGGCAGTTCGAGGGCGGCAGCGCGAACGAACCCCTCGATCGCCGCATTGACGCTGGTGGCGCTGGCGCCTTGGGCGATCGGCTGTTCGGTCAGGATGCCGGTGGTCAAGGTGATGCTGCCGCCATCGCGCAGATGGTGTTGGCCAAGCAAGGCCAGCCGCACCTGGCCAAGCAGCTTGTCGTGCAATCCCTGCGTGAACTGCGCCGGGCTCATTTCCGTCACCGGCCCGAAGTGGACGCTACCGGTAGTGGCGACTATCGCGTCGAGCGGGCCAACCGCCTGCAGCAGCGCGGTCACGCTGTCATCGCTAGCCAGATCAACGCGGTGCAGCGGATCCGAGCGCGAAGCAGTGATGACCTGATGCCGTTGCCGCAGATGCTGCGCAACCGCCGAACCCAGGGTGCCAGTGGCACCAACCAGCAGGATTTTCTTCATTTTGAGTTCCTCAGGCGGCCTTGTCCGCCGCCACCGGCAGCACACGTGGCGGCAGCCCCGCAACGGCTTCGGCAATGGCACGGATGTGATCGGGCGACGTACCGCAGCAGCCGCCGACCAGGTTGAGCAGGCCGGACTGTGCGAACTCCTTCAGCGTGGTCGCCATTTCCTCGGGCGTTTCGTCGTACTCGCCAAAGGCGTTGGGCAGGCCTGCATTCGGATGCGCGCTGACATAGCCGCTGGATACCTGCGACAGCGTTTCCACGTGCGGGCGCATGTCGGTGGCACCCAAGGCGCAGTTGAAGCCGATCGAGAGTGGCTGGCTGTGCGAGACCGAAGCGTAGAAGGCCTCGGCGGTCTGCCCGGACAAGGTGCGGCCGGAGGCATCGGTGATGGTGCCGGAGATCATGACCGGCAGGCGTCCACCGCGCGCATCGAATACTTCCTCGATGGCGAACAAGGCGGCTTTGGCGTTGAGCGTGTCGAAGATGGTTTCCACCATCAGCGTGTCGGCGCCACCATCGATCAGGCCATCGATGGCTTCGCGGTAAGTCGCGCGCAGCTCATCGAAGCTGGTGTTGCGGAAGCCGGGATCATTCACATTCGGGCTGATCGACGCGGTGCGGCTGGTCGGGCCAAGCACGCCGATCACGAAGCGTGGCTTGTCCGGGGTTGTGGCTTCGACCGCGTCGCAGCACTGGCGGGCGATCTGGGCGCCTGCCTTGTTCAACTCGTAGACCAGGTGTTCAAGGTGGTAGTCGGCCTGGCTGACCGAGGTGGCGTTGAAGGTGTTGGTTTCCAGCAGGTCCGCGCCGGCATCCAGATAGGCGCTGTGGATGCCGGCGATCACGTCCGGTCTGGTCAGCAGGAGCAGGTCGTTGTTGCCCTTGAGGTCATGCCCGCAGTCGGCACCATGTGCGTGCTGGCTGTCAAAGCCGCCGTTGAAGCGTGCTCCCCGGTAGTCGTCTTCTTCAAGACGATGGCGCTGGATCATCGTGCCCATCGCACCATCGATGATCAGGATGCGCTTGGCCAGGCCGTCGAGCAGCTTGTTGACGCGATCGGGGTGGAGCCAGGGGAGGGCTTGCATAGGGCGGGCCGGGTTGTGGGGTCAGGGTTGGTGCGCGATCAGGGAAATCACTTCGAAATGCGGCGGACGCTTCTCGCGGGTGACGGTCTCCAGGCTGGAGACTTCCAGTCCGGCCTTCTCGACGAACTTGCGCAGTTCCTTGCCGGTGAAGCCAAGGTTGACGTGGCCATAGGCTTCGACCGCAACCTTGTGCTCGTGGCGAGCCAGGCTGCACAGCATCAGCCGACCTTGCGGGCGCAGCACGCGGGCGCATTCGGCCACGGCCTTGGCTGGGTGGCTGGAGTAGGTGAGGGCATGCATCAATACGACCAGATCGAAGCTGCCATCGGCGAATGGCAGCTTGTGCATGTCACCTTCCAGCACTTCCACATTCGGCAGCTTCCGCAGGCGTTCGCTGGCGGCGGCAACCACGCGTGCACTGGTATCAATGCAGACATAGCGCTGTGCGTGCGGGGCCAACAGCTCGGCCAGTACGCCGTCGCCGGAGGCGATGTCGAGCACGTCGCCGGTTTCCAGCAAGGGTAGGGCGCTGCGCGCCATCGCTTCCCAGGTGCGGCCCGGCGAGTAGTGGCGCTCCATGTCGCCAGCGACGCTGTCGGCCCAGTTCTGGTCGGCGGCGCGCATGGCCAGTACGGCCGGTACGCGTTCGGCATCCTGGCGCAGCAAGGGGTCGTCGCTGCCGGTGCTGAGTGCATGCCACAATGCGCGCTGTGCCGGGTCCAGTGCGGCCTCGTCAAAGCGGTAGTACGCCGAGACGCCTGCACGACGGTCACGCACCAGGCCGGCTTCCTTGAGCCGGGCCAGATGGGTGGAGACGCGTGGCTGCGCCAGCGTGGTGATGGCCGACAGCTCGGCCACCGTCAATTCTTCCTGTTCCAGCAACGTCAGCAGACGCACGCGCGTCGCATCGGCGAACACTTTCAGACGGGTTGACCAGTCTTCCAGATCCATAAATATCTACCTATCGCGATATAGAGATATTTTGGCCGTGTTGCCAGTTTCGGTCAAGGCGATGCATAGGCTGAATGCGGTGGCGATGGTTACAATCGCAACTTGATCAGACCCTGGGAGGGGTGTTGTGGATTTCAGTTATTCCGACGAGCAGCTGATGCTGCAGGACGTCGCGCGTCGTATCGCCAAAGAAAAGATCGCCCCCAGCGCCGAGCACTTCGACGCCACCGGCGAGTACCCGCTGGAAAACATCCGCCTGCTGGGTGAGAACGGCTTGATGGGCATCGAGGTGCCGGTTGAATACGGCGGCTCGGGCATGGACCCGGTTTCCAGTGTGCTGGCCATTGTCGAAGTATCGGCGGCAGACGCGGCGCATGCCACCATCATGTCGGTCAACAATTCGCTGTTCTGCAACGCGCTGCTGGGCTATGGCACCGAAGCACAGAAGCAGACCTATGTGCGGGCGATTGCCGAAGGCCGTGAGATCGGTGCGTTCGCGCTGACCGAATCGCAGTCCGGCTCCGACGCGACCGCGATGCGCTGCCGCGCTGTCAAGCAGGCGGACGGCTCGTTCGTGATCAACGGCCAGAAGAGCTGGATCACCTCCGGCCCGGTCGCGCGTTACATCGTGTTGTTTGCGATGACCGATCCGGAACAGCGCTCGCGCGGCATCACCGCTTTCATGATCGACACCAGCAAGCCGGGCTTCGGTCGCGGCAAGACCGAGCCCAAGCTCGGCGTGCGTGCATCGGCGACCTGTGAGATCGAGTTCCAGGACTACGTCGCTGCAGCGGAAGATGTGATCGGCAAGGAGGGCGAGGGCTTCAAGATCGCGATGAGCCTGCTGGATTCGGGCCGCATCGGCATCGCCTCGCAGGCGGTGGGTATCGCCCGCGCGGCCTATGAAGCCTCGCTTGCCTATGTGAAGGAGCGCAAGTCGTTCGGCGCACCGATCGGCAGTTTCCAGATGATCCAGGCCAAGATCGCCGACATGAAGTGCAAGCTCGACGCAGCCATGCTGCTGACCTTGCGCGCAGCCTGGACCAAGTCGCAGGGCAAGCGTTTCTCGACCGAGGCGGCCGTGGCCAAGCTGACCGCGTCGGAAGCAGCGATGTGGATCGCCCACCAGGCCGTGCAGATCCACGGCGGCATGGGTTATTCCAAGGAAATGCCGCTGGAGCGTTATTTCCGTGATGCCAAGATCACCGAGATCTACGAAGGTACTTCGGAAATCCAGCGTCTGGTCATTGCCCGCAACGAAACCGGCGTGCGCTAAACCTGCAGTGCCGAGCCATGCTTGGCAGAGGCTTTCCTGGCAATGTGGCTCGTGTAGGAGCGGCGTAAGCCGCGAAGCCGACCGCATTTGGCGGTCGGCCATCCAGGCAATCTGAGGGGATGCGAGCTTCCTGACTTACGCCGCTCCTACAGATTGCAAAAGCAAACCCCGGCATTGCCGGGGTTTGTTGTTTGTGGCCTTTGGCGGGTACGAACGGTAGTGCCGAGCCATGCTCGGCAATGGGTTTGCCGGTAATGCCTCTGCCGAGCATGGCTCGGCACTACACAAGGGCCAAGAAAAAGCCCCGGCATTGGCCGGGGCTTTTGGGGGTATCAGCGATCCTTCTGGATCGCGTGCACCTTGTGCTGCGCGATGTACTCCTTGGACTGCTCGTCCAGCTTGTCGCCGAGCATGCGCCGCACGCTCACGAAGAACAGCGGGATCAGCAACACGCCGATCACGGTGGCGAACAACATGCCACCGATGACGCCAGTACCCAGCGAGTGACGGGCATTGGCGCCCGCACCGGTGGAGATGGCCATCGGCAGTACACCGAGGATGAAGGCGAACGAGGTCATCAGAATCGGGCGGAAACGCAGATGCGCCGCTTCGATGGTGGCTTCGCGCAAGGTCTTGCCGGCAGCACGCTGCTCCACCGCGAACTCGACGATAAGAATCGCGTTCTTCGCCGCCAGGCCAATCACCGTCACCATGCCGATCTTGAAGTACAGATCGTTCGGCAGGCCGCGCATCAGCGAGAACACCACCGCACCGAGGATGCCGATCGGCACCACCAGCAGCACCGAGACCGGGATCGACCAGCTCTCATACAACGCCGCCAGGCACAGGAACACCACCACGATCGACAACACCATCAGCAGCGTTGCGGCGTTACCGGCGAGGATTTCCTGGTAGGACATGCCCGACCAGTCATAGCCGAAGCCAACCGGCAGGTCGTCATGCACCAACCGCTCCATCGTGCTCATGGCCTGACCGGAGCTGCCACCCGGCGCCGGTGCACCAACGATGTTCACCGCCGAGTAGCCGTTGTAGCGGTTCAGTGCCGGCGGGGCGTAGATCCACTCCGACTTCACCACCGCGCTGAGCGGGATCATCGCCGGCTGGCCGGTTGCGTCCTTGCTCAGCGAACTCGGTACGAAATAGCTGTTCAGCGATTCCGGGCCGGTGCGGTAGGCCGCGTCGGCCTGCATGTTGACGCGCTTGATACGGCCGCCGTAGAAGAAGTCGTTGACGTAGACCGGCGCCAGCATCATCTGGATGGCGGTATAGACATCATTGACCGACACGCCCATGGCCTGGGCCTGCACGCGGTCAACCTTCAACTGCAGCTGCGGCGCGTTCTCCAGCGTGTTGGGGCGTACGCCGACCAGCGACTTGTCCTGGCTGGCGGCTCCCAACAAGGTGTTGCGCGCATCCATCAAGGCGTCCTGGCCTGCGCCGGTACGGTCCTGCAGCCACATGTCGAAGCCGCCGAACTGACCCAGGCCCTGCACGGTTGGCAGGTTGACGAAGAAGATCTGCGCATCCTTGATGCCGTAGGCCTTCTGGTTCATTTTCTGGATGAACTCGGGCGCGGTTTCCTTGCGCTCGCTCCAGTCCTTGAGGCGGACGAAGGCCATACCCACGTTCTCGCCGGCACCGATGAAGCTGAAGCCGGTGATCTGCATCAGGCCTTCAAAGGCTTCCTCGTCCTGCAAGGTGCCCAGCAGCTGATCGAACACGGCGCTGGTACGGGTCTTGGTAGCACCCGGCGGCAGCTGCACGATGGCCAGTGCATAGCCTTGGTCTTCTTCGGGCAGGAAGCTGCCCGGCAGGCGGGTGAACAGGAAGCCGCACAGTACCAGCAGCAGGGCAAACACCATCAACCAGCGCGGGGCGTGCTTGATGACGCCGCCGACGGTGCCGACGTAGCTCTTCTCCAGCTTGCCGTAGTACTTGTTGAAGGTGCGGTAGACCCAGTTCGGGTTGTCGTTGTGGGTGGGCTTGAGGAAGGCCGCACACAGCGCCGGAGTGAAGGTCAGCGCCAGCAGGGCGGAGAACGCCATCGCCATGGCGATGGTCAGTGCGAACTGCTTGTAGATCTCACCCGAGGCACCCGGCTGCAGCGCGGACGGAATGAACACCGCCGCCAGCACCACGGTGATGGCCACCACCGCGCCGGTGATCTGGCCCATGGCTTTCTGTGTCGCCGGCTTCGGATCGAGTTTTTCCTCGGTCATGATGCGTTCGACGTTCTCGATGACGACGATGGCGTCATCGACCACGATGCCGATCGCGAGCACCATCGCGAACAGGGTCAGCTGGTTGATGGTGAAGCCGATCGCCAGCATGCCCATGAAGGTGCCGAGCAGGGCAACCGGAATGACCAGGGTGGGGATGATGGTGGCGCGGAAGTTCTGCAGGAACACCAGCATCACCAGGAACACCAGGATGATGGCTTCGACCAGGGTATGGACCACTTCCTCGATCGAGATGGTGACGAAGGTGGTGCTGTCGTAGGGGGTGAACCAGCTCACGCCGGGCGGGAAACTCGGGGCCAACTCATCCATCTTCGAGCGCACGGCCTCGGACACGTCCAGCGCATTGGCACCGGGCAGCAGCTGGATGGCGAACACCGCCACCGGCTTGCCGTTGTACTTGGTGTCGAAACCGTAGTTGGACGCACCAAAGGAAACCGTGGCGACATCCTTCAGCTTGACCACGCTACCGTCGTTGTTGGCCCGCAGGATGGTGTTCTCGAACTCTTCCGGCGAGCTGTAGCGGCCTTCGGCGGCCACGGTTGCGGTGAAGGCCTGGCCGTTGGGGGCCGGGTCGCCGCCCACCGAGCCGGCAGCGAACTGCAGGTTCTGGGTGCCGATGGCGTTGTACACGTCGGTTGCCGACAGGTGGTAACCCTGCAGCTTTTCCGGGTTCAGCCATACGCGCATGGCGTACTCGGAACCGAACTGCTGGGTGCTGCCGACGCCGGGCACACGCGAAACCTGTTCCAGCACGCGCGCGCCAACGATGTCGTTCAAGGCATCGCGGTCGACGGTGCCGTCATCCGAGCGCACGCCGATGGCCATCAGGAAGCCGGCGTTGGCCTTGGCCACCACCACGCCCTGTTTGGTCACTTCCGAGGGCAGGCGAGGCGTCGCCAGCGACACCTTGTTCTGCACCTGCACCTGGGCGATGTCGGCATCGGTGCCGCTGTCGAAGGTCAGGGTGATGGTGACGCGGCCGGTGGAGGACGACGACGAGCTGAAGTACATCAGGTTGTCGATGCCGGTCAGCTGCTGCTCGATCACCTGGGTGACCGACTTTTCCGCGGTGGACGCGCTGGCGCCCGGATAGTTGGCGGTGACCGTCACCTGCGGTGGCGCCACGCTCGGGTAGGACTCGATACCCAGGTTGAGGATCGAGATCACGCCGCCAAGCGAGATCAGGATCGCCACCACCCAGGCGAAGACGGGATGCTCAATGAAAAATTTAGGCATGACGGAGTCCCGTTATTCCTTCTTCGCCGGGGCTGCCGCAGGCGCGCCAGTGGCGGGCTTGGCGGCATCGGGCTGCCAGGGCTTGGCCGTGGCCGGTGCGCCTTCTTTGACCTTCTGTATGCCCGAAACAATGACCTGGTCACCAGCGGCCAGGCCGGAGGAGACCAGCCAGTTGCCGCCCTGCTGGTTGTCCAGGGTGACGTTCTTGCGCGCGACCTTGCCGTCCTTGCCGACGATCAGCACGTAGCCACCCTGGGTATCGCGCTGTACCGCCTGCTGCGGCACCAGGAAGGCGTTGTGGCGCTCGCCCAGGTTGGCCTTGAAGCTGACGAACGAGCCCGGCAGCAGGATGTGGTCCGGGTTGGGCAACTGCGCACGCAGCGACACCGTGCCGGTGGCCGGATCAACCGTGGTCGAGGAGAAGTCCAGGGAGCCTTCGTGCGCGTAGGCGCTGCCGTCGGGCAGGTTGACCTGCACGGTGGTCTTGCCGTCGCCAGCCAGTGCCACTGCGCCCTTGTCCTGCGCCGCGCGCAGCAGGCTCAGCTCGTCGGCGGTCATCGAGAAGTTCACGTACAGCGGGTCGATCTGGTCGACGGTGGTCAGCAGGGTCGCATCGCCCTGGCCGACCAGCGCACCTTCGGTGACCTGCTGCTTGCCGGCCTGGCCGGCGATCGGTGCGCTGACGCGGGCATAGCCGAGGTTGATGCGGGCGGTGGTGACCGCGGCTTCGGCCTGCTGCACGGCGGCGGCGGAGGAGCGCTCAGCGGCCTCGGCACTGTCCAGGTCGGACTTGGACACATAACTCTGCGGCGCCAGCGAACGGGCACGGGTGGCGGTGGCGCGCGCGTTGGCATAGGTGGCGCGGGCCGAGGCCAGTGCACCCTCGGCGGAGGCCAGTGCGGCCTGCAGTGGTGCCGGGTCGATCAGGAACAGCACCTGGCCTTCCTTGACCGCGCTGCCTTCTTCATAGACGCGCTTCTGCAGCACGCCGGCCACGCGGGCGCGGACGTCGGCAGAACGGAACGGCGACAGGCGCCCCACCAGTTCGCGCTGCAGCGGCAGGGTCTGCGGTTTGGCGTCGACTACGCCAACGTCCTGCGGGGGCGGTGCGGCTTGCTCCTGCGGTTTCTTACAGGCGGCAAGGCTCAGTGTCGCTGCACAGGTGAGAGCGAGGAGGCGGAGTGGGGCGGTCATCAGGAGAAACTCCGGGTGTTGTTTTTATTTGGAGCTGCGGCGGTTTCATACATAGACGCAAAAGCGCGTAAAAACCCGTCGGTGGCAAATTCGGCCCAGTGGCGACGCTGCTGTGGATCATCGCGGTAGGGGGTGTGAAAGCGCTGTCGTTCAAAATCCTGGCCTGCGATCATGCTGATCAACAGCTCGGCCATGAACTGCGGGTCGTCATGCTTGAGGCGACCGCGCTGCATCTCGGTTTGCATCCATTCAGCGACATGGTTGCGGAGGGCTTCGTTGCTTCCCTGGTACATGAACTGCGCTTCGTCGCGGAACTCATGCACGCTGGCACCGATCAGCTGCGCGGTGCGACGGACATTGGGCTTGTTGCGATGCTCGAGGTAGCCGATGGCAAAGTCCAGCACGGTCTCATGCAGCGGCTTTTCTTCACATACGGATAACGCCGCCGTCGCGGTGGACACATGCAGCTGCATGGCCTGCCGCAGCAGCTCGCGTTTGCAGCCGTAGCGGCTGTAGAGCGTCTGCTTGGAACAACCCGCCGCCGCCGCTATCGAATCCATACTCAGGTGTATGCCTTGTTGGGACAATAGCTCGCGCACCGCTTCGAGCACGCGCTGGTCACGCGCGTCGGTTGGCGCGGAGGTGGCAGAGGGGGTTTGCATAAGCGGTGGACTATACCGTCCAGTTCAGAAACACCGCAACGTAATTCGTCTTTCACTGTGCCCGGTGAGCGAATGAGATTCAGGTGGCGGACATCGTTTGCTGATCATCTACCAGCAAAACCATGGCTGTTGCTACCGCTCGCCAGAAAATTGCGATGCAGATAATGCGGCCCTGCAGCAAGGTTCTTTTTGTTACCAGCGATACAATCGCGGTTTCTCCAAACGAGCAACACCCAAAGCTCTGCCATGAAATCGCAAAACAGTGCTGCCAAGTCCGCAAAGACGAAATCCAAACCAGCTGTGAAGCAGAACATCGCGGAAGCTGGCCTCTCGCTAGAGCCGGTATTTGCAGCCTTGCGGAAGCGTTATCCCGCTGCGGCCGCACAGGCGCAGGCAGTGGCTTTTGCTACGGCGTTCTACAAGCGCATGGAAGCCGATGAGTTCACGCTGCACTCGGCCGATGATTGGGCGGTGCTGGCTGCGGGCATGCTGGAGTTCGCCCGCACCCGCAAGCCGGGCAAGGCCAACGTGCGCGTGTTCAACCCGACGCTGAAGGCTGACGGTTGGGAATCGGCACATACCGTGCTGCAGATCGTCAACGACGACATGCCGTTCCTGGTGGACACGGTGACGCTGGCGCTGGCCGAGCAGGGCATTGGCGTGCACGTGCTGGGCCATCCGGTGATCAGCATCGGGCGCGACAAGGCCGGCAAGCTGACCGGCGTGGGCGAGGGCAAGCTGGAATCGGTGATGCTGCTGGAGATCGATCGCCAGCCGGCCGATGCACTGGATGCCGTTGCCAAGCGCGTCAGTGGCGCGCTGGAAGACGTGCGCGCCATTGTCAATGACTGGCAGCCGATGACCGACAAGGCGATGGCGCTGGCCGATGACCTGGGCAAGCGTCCGTTGCCGGTGAGCAAGGCCTCGCGCGCCGAGGCACAGGAATTCCTGCGCTGGGCTGCCGACAACCATTTCACCTTCTTCGGCTACCGCGAATACAAGGTGGAGAAGAAGGGCAAGGAAGAAGTGCTGGTCGCCCAGAACGGCACCGGCCTGGGCCTGATGCGTGGCAAGGACACGATGGTCGCGCGCCCGGTCAAGGGCCTGGCCGCCGAAGGCCTGAACGCCACCAGCAGCCTGCACGATGCACTGATCCTGACCAAGACCAATGCCCGTTCGCATATCCACCGCGGCGGCTACATGGACTACATCGGCGTGCTGGAATTCGACGCCAAGGGCAAGATCATTGGCGAGCAGCGCTTCCTCGGCCTGTTCACCTCCAGCGCCTACAACCGCCGCCCGTGGGAAATCCCGCTGGTGCGCCAGCGCTATGAAAACGTGATGGCACGGTCGGGCCTGAGCCTGTCCAGCCACAGCGGCAAGGCACTGCGCCACATCCTGGAGTCGCTGCCGCGCGAAGAACTGTTCCAGTCCAGCGAGGACGAACTGTTCCGCACCGCCATGGGCGTGCTCGGCCTGCAGGAGCGCGTGCGTAGTCGCCTGTTCCTGCGCCGCGACAAGTTCAGCCGCTTCATCTCGGCGCTGGTGTTCCTGCCGCGCGAGCGCTTCAACACCGACGTGCGCCTGCGCGTTGAAAGCATGCTCAAGGATGCCCTGCAGGGCGAATACGTCGACTCCAGCGTGGTGCTGGGCGACTCGCCGCTGGCCCAGGTGCACCTGATCGTGCGTCCCAAGGCCGGGCAGAGCCTGGAGCTGGACGTGGAAGGCATGGAGAAGCGCCTGGCCCACGTGCTGCGCAACTGGCAGGACGATCTGCGCGAAGCGCTGGTCGCCAGCCACGGCGAAGGCGAAGGCCTGCGCATTGCCTCGCGTATCGGCAAGGCACTGCCGGCCGGTTACATCGAGGACTCCAGCGCTGAAATCGCCGCGGCCGACGTCGCCCAGCTGGATGCATTGACCGGCCCGGACGATCTGCGCCTGAGCCTGCAGGCAATCCGTCGTGACGAGGTCGATGGCCTGCGCCTGAAGCTGTACCGCCAGCTGGAAGACATTCCGTTGTCCGACGTGCTGCCGATGATGGAAAACATGGGCCTGCGCGTGATCGCCGAGCGCCCGTACAAGCTGATGGTTGATGAAGCGCCGGTCTACGTGCAGGACTTCGAAGTCGAATCCACCATTGGTGCGATCGACCCGGCCAGCGCCAATGCGTCCTTCAGCGATGCCTTCGCCCGCGTCTGGCACGGCGATGCCGAGAACGACGGTTTCAACCGTCTGGTGCTGGGTGCCGGTCTGGATTGGCGCCAGGTGTCGATGCTGCGTGGCTACTGCAAGTACCTGCTGCAGATCGGCGTGCCGTTCTCGCAGGCCTACGTGGAAGGCACTTTCAATCGTTACCCGCTGCTGGCGCGCCTGATCGTTGAGCTGTTCGAAGCCCGCTTCGAGCCGACCCCGGCGGCCGACAAGGCGGTGCTCGACGCGCAGCTGGCCCAGTTCAAGCAACTGGCCGGTGACGACGCTGCCACCCTCAAGCTGCTGGACGGCGTGGTCAAGGCGCGCAAGAGCGACCGTGCCGCACGCATGGCGCTGGTCCACGAAGTGCTGATCAAGCTGCTCGACGGCGTGTCCAGCCTGGACGAGGACCGCATCCTGCGCAGCTTCATCGGCGTGATCGAAGCCACCCTGCGCACCAGCTACTACATGGTCCGCAAGGACGGCGTCCGCGCCGATGGCGGCCCGGCTGACTACATCAGCTTCAAGTTCGACGCCGCCAAGGTGCCGGACCTGCCCAAGCCGCGCCCGTACCGCGAAATCTTCGTGTGCGGCCCGCGCGTGGAAGGTACCCACCTGCGCTTCGGCCCGGTTGCCCGTGGCGGCCTACGCTGGTCGGACCGTCGCGAAGACTTCCGCACCGAGGTGCTGGGCCTGGTCAAGGCACAGATGGTGAAGAACACCGTGATCGTGCCGGTCGGCTCCAAGGGCGGCTTCTTCGCCAAGCAGCTGCCGGACCCGGCGGTGGACCGTGATGCCTGGTTCGCCGAAGGCGTGGCCTGCTACAAGCGCTTCATCAATGGCCTGCTGGACATCACCGACAACATCGTCAACAACAAGATCGTGCCGCCGCAGGGCGTGGTACGTCATGACATGGACGATCCGTACCTGGTCGTCGCTGCGGACAAGGGCACCGCCACGTTCTCCGACACCGCCAACGGCATCGCCCGTGCGCACGGTTTCTGGCTGGACGATGCGTTTGCTTCCGGCGGCTCGGTTGGTTACGACCACAAGGGCATGGGCATCACCGCACGCGGCGCGTGGGAGTCGGTCAAGCGCCACTTCCGTGCACTGGGCCGCGACTGCCAGAAGCAGGATTTCACCGTGGTCGGTGTCGGCGACATGTCCGGCGACGTGTTCGGCAACGGCATGCTGCTGTCCGAGCACATCCGCCTGGTCTGCGCCTTCGACCACCGCCACATCTTCCTCGACCCGAACCCGATCGCTGCCAGCTCGTTCAAGGAACGCGCGCGTATGTTCAAGGTGCCGCGTTCGAGCTGGGCGGACTACGACAGCAAGCTGATCAGCAAGGGCGGCGGCATTTACCCGCGTTCGCTCAAGTCGATCGAGATCACCCCGGAAGTGCGTGAAGCACTGGGCATCGACGCCAGCATCAAGGCGATGAACCCGACCGACCTGATCAATGCCGCGCTGAAGGCGCCGGTTGACCTGCTGTGGAACGGCGGTATCGGCACCTACGTCAAGTCGGCGACCGAGACCAACGCCGATGTCGGTGACCGCGCCAACAACGGCCTGCGCGTCAACGGTGGCGAGCTGCGCTGCAAGATCGTGGGCGAGGGCGGCAACCTGGGCATGACCCAGCTCGGCCGCATCGAGGCCGCGCAGGTTGGCGTGCTGCTCAACACCGACTTCATCGACAACTCGGCTGGTGTTGATACCTCCGATCACGAAGTCAACATCAAGATCCTGCTCAACGATGTGGTTCGTGCCAAGAAGCTCACCGTGGAGCAGCGCAACAAGCTGCTGGCCTCGATGACCGACGAGGTTGGCGAACTGGTGCTGATGGACAACTACCGTCAGAACCAGGCGCTGAGCCTGATGGAGCGGATGAGCAGCAAGCGTCTGGGCTCCAAGCAGCACTTCATCCGTACGCTGGAGAAGCAGGGCCTGCTGGATCGCCAGATCGAGTTCCTGCCGTCCGACGCCGAGCTGTCGGCACGCAAGCTGCGTGGCCAGGGCCTGACCCGTCCGGAGCTGGCAGTGCTGCTGTCGTACTCCAAGATCGTCGCCTTCCAGCAGCTGCTGGAGTCGGACATCCCGGAAGACCCGTACCTGTCCAAGGAACTGCTGCGCTACTTCCCGCAGCCGCTGCAGAAGAAGTACGCCGATGCGATGGAGCGTCACCGCCTGAAGCGTGAAATCATCGCCACGGCTGTGACCAACCAGACCATCAACCGCATGGGTGCCACCTTCCTGATGCGCATGCAGGAAGACACCGGCCGCACCGTGGCCGAGGTCGCCAAGGCCTACACCATCAGCCGTGAAACGCTGGACGCACGTGCACTGTGGACGCAGATCGATGCGCTCGACGGCACCTTGCCGGAAGCGGTGCAGGTGGACGCACTGGAAGTGATCTGGAAGCTGCAGCGCTCGTTCGTGCGTTGGCTGCTGACCCGTCCGGGCGCGATGCCGGGCATCACCGCTGCAGTGGACCGCTACCAGGGCCCGTTCAACGACATCCGTGTTGCCTCGGGCGTACTGCCGGATTCGCAGCGCCCGGCCTATGAGGCCAGCGTTGTGGCATGGAAGGAGAAGGGCTTGCCGGCGGCGTTGGCACAGCAGCTGTCCGAACTGCAGTTCCTGGAGCCGGCGTTCGACATCATCGAACTGGCGCGTCCGCGCAAGCTCAAGCCGGTGGACGTCTCCAAGGTCCACTTCCGCCTGGGCGAGGCCCTGCAGATGCCGTGGCTGTTCGAGCAGATCGACGCGCTGGAGGTCAACGGTCGTTGGCATGCGGTTGCCCGTGGCGTATTGCGCGACGAGCTGGCTGCACATCAGCGCACGCTGGCAGGCCAGGTGCTGTCGATGAAGGGCGCCACTGCCGAAGCCAAGGTGGCTGCGTGGTTGGGCCGTGATGACAGCGGCCTGCGCTTCACCCTGGCGATGCTGGCTGAGCTGGCCGAGCAGAAGACGCTGGACTACCCGACTGTATCGGTGGCGGTGCAGCGTTTGGGCCAGTTGGCGGCGCACGGCGCTTAAGTCGGCAGGTTGTTGTTTTTTGGAGAACGGGCCCTTTGGGCCCGTTTTCTTTTGGAAAAATCAAGAGCTTGCCCTCACCCCAACCCCTCTCCCGCGCGCGGGAGAGGGGCTAGCGATCTGCGAGCGCGAGCACCGCCTGCAATTGCAGCTTCAGCCCCTCTCCCGCTTGCGGGAGAGGGGTTGGGGTGAGGGCGGCTTCGCACTACTGCTCAAGCTTTTGCCCCCAACTAAAGCACCAGTCAGCACACCAGCAGGTTATCCTCGCCCTCCAAGCCGAACGAAAAGACGCGCACGTGTCCCCCCGAATCGCATTCCTCGCCAGCACCGTCGAGACTGCCCAGCAGGCCCGTGTCAGCCTGGCTGCCCGCTACGGCGATCACAACCCGGAAGACGCGGACGTGATCTGCCCGCTGGGTGGCGACGGCTTCATGCTGCAGACCCTGCATCGCCATGGCGGCAAGGGTAAGCCTGTGTTTGGCATGAAGCTGGGCACCGTCGGCTTCCTGATGAACCACCATCGCGAAGACGATCTGATCCAGCGCCTGGCCTTGGCCGAGCCGGCCCACCTGCGTCCGCTGGAAATGATTGCGTTGACCGAATCCGGAACCACCACCGGCTCTTTGGCTTACAACGACGTCTCGATGCTGCGCCAGACCCGCCAGGCCGCGCATATCGGCATCGATCTCAACGGCCAGCAGCGGGTGGAAGAGCTGATCTGCGACGGCGTGCTGGTGTCCACGCCGGCCGGCAGCACTGCGTACAACTACTCGGCGCATGGCCCGATCCTGCCGCTGGGTTCGAACACCATCGCCTTGACCCCGTTGGCCCCGTATCGGCCGCGCCGTTGGCGTGGCGCCATCCTCAAGGCCGAGACCGAAGTGCGTTTCCGCGTGCTCGACCCCTACAAACGCCCGGTCAGCGTCACCGCCGATTCGCATGAAACCCGCGATGTGGTGGAAGTGACCATCCGTGAATCGCGCGAGCGCCAGGTGACCTTGCTGTTCGATCCCGAGCACAATCTGGAAGAGCGCATCCTGAGCGAACAGTTCATGGTCTGAAAGCCGGAATGGCAGCAGTGGGGCCGCTTCCGGGTAGACTGGGTCCCGTTCCTTGATCGTATTGGGTTCATCGTCCATGGGTGACAACACTCCCCGGCTTCTCACCGTTGCGGTTACTTCGCGCGCACTGTTCGATCTCGAAGAAGGCCACGCCCTGTTCGAACGCGAAGGTCTGGAGGCCTATGCCGCCTACCAGCGCGCGCACGAGGATGATGTGCTCAAGCCCGGCGTTGCCTTCCCGGTGGTGCGCAAGCTGTTGGCGCTCAATGATGGTGCGCCGGTGGAGACGCCGCGCGTGGAGGTGATCCTGCTGTCGCGCAATTCCGCCGATACCGGCCTGCGTATCTTCAACTCCATCCAGCATTACAAGCTGGATATCGTGCGAGCCACCTTCACCGCAGGCGAGCCGACCTGGCCTTACGTCAAGCCGTTCGGCACCGATCTGTTCCTGTCGGCCAACCCGGACTCGGTGCGTCGTGCGCTGGTCAACGGTATCGCTGCAGCGACGATCCTGCCGCAGAGTGCGCAGGACGTCGCTGCTGCTTCGGCTGCCGCGACCGATACCGGTCGCTCCAAGACCCAGCTACGCATCGCCTTCGATGGTGATGCGGTTATCTTCGGCGACGAAAGCGAACGCATCTCGCGCGAGCAGGGCGTGGAGGCATTCGGTCGCCATGAGCGCGAGCGTGCGCATGAGCCGCTCAGCGGTGGCCCCTTCCGTAACTTCCTGTCCGCATTGCATGCCTTGCAGGCGGCGTTCCCGGCTGGTGAAGCTGCACCAATCCGCACCGCGCTGGTAACCGCACGTTCGGCACCTGCGCATGAGCGTGTGATCCGCACCCTGCGCGAGTGGGGCGTGCGTCTGGATGAAGCCTTGTTCCTCGGCGGCCGCCACAAGGGCCCGTTCCTGGAAGCCTTCGGTGCCGATATCTTCTTCGACGATTCCCAGCACAACATCGATAGTGCACGTCAGCACGTGGCTGCTGGCCACGTGCCGCATGGTGTGGCTAATCCGGACTAAAGCTGCCGTCTGTTGTGGGAGCGGCGTCAGCCGCGAAGCAAGCAAACTGTCCGGCAGCAGACACGATGCAATCGCAGTGATCTCAGCGATTCTTGCCTGGTCAGCTTCGCGGCTTACGCCGCTCCCACAAACCGGCGTTTGCGTGGCGTTGCAGCCCTACATTCCCCACATGCTAGGATGAAGTCGCTTTCGCGGGTTCCAAGCTGAACCAGCGGTAATCCTGCCGCGTCCTGATCTGCACGAATGCAGCAGATCCCTCCCGCACTGCACCCACCCGGTGATCCAGGGGCGGGGCCTGTTCCCCGACCGGTAGTGTCATGTACCTGCCATTCCCTTTCGCGCTGCCTTGCGTGGCGGCCGGGTGTTTCGCGCGCCGCGCGGGACTGGACGCATTGTCTCTCCTGCACGGCGCATAACGCGCCCTTGCGCAGTGCCGTCGCGTTTACGCGATTGCAGCTACACAGGAGAAACAACCCGAATGACCATGCGTATCGCCATTCTTGGAGCCGGCCCGAGCGGCCTGGCGCAACTTCGTGCCTTTGAATCCGCCCGTCGAGGTGGGGCTGAAGTGCCAGAGATCGTCTGCTTTGAAAAGCAATCCGATCTCGGCGGGATGTGGAACTACACATGGCGTACCGGGCTGGATGCTTATGGCGAACCCGTACATGGCAGCATGTACCGCTACCTCTGGTCGAACGGCCCGAAGGAAGCGCTGGAGTTTGCCGACTATAGTTTCGAAGAGCATTTTGGCCGCCCGATCGCCTCCTATCCGCCACGCGCCGTGCTGCGCGATTACATCATGGGCCGCATCGAAAAGAGCGGCGTGCGTGATCAGATCCGCTTCAACATGGCGGTGCAATGGGTCGACTACTCGGAAGAAAGCGAGCGCTTCACCGTCACCGTGCGTGATCTGAAGAAAGACGAACTGCTGACCGAGGAATTCGATCGAGTGATCGTTGCCACGGGGCATTTCTCCACCCCGAATGCGCCGTTCTTCGAGGGCGTGGATCGCTTCCCCGGGCGCGTGTTGCATGCGCATGATTTCCGTGATGCCTGCGAATTTTCTGGCAAGGACCTGCTGCTGGTAGGGAGCAGCTATTCGGCCGAGGATATCGGCACGCAGTGTTACAAGTACGGCGCCAAGTCGGTGACCTTCAGCTATCGCAGCGCGGCAACCGGTTATGACTGGCCCGCTGCGTTTGAAGAAAAGCCCTTGCTGCAGCGTGTTGAAGGCAACACCGCGCACTTCATCGATGGCAGCACCAAGGACGTGGATGCCATCGTGCTGTGCACCGGCTACCAGCACCATTTCCCGTTCCTGCCCGATGCACTGACCCTGCGCACGCGCAATCGCTTGTATCCCGGTGATCTGTACAAGGGCGTGTTCTGGATCGACAACCCCAGACTGATCTATCTGGGCATGCAGGACCAGTACTACACCTTCAACATGTTCGATGCGCAGGCCTGGTATGCGCGCGATGTCATCCTTGGCAGGATCGCGTTGCCGGCGGGCGATGCGATGCGTGCGGACAGTGACGCCTGGCTGGCGCGTGAGGAGGCGACGACTTCGGCGGCGCAGGACATCGACTTCCAGACCGAATACGTGCGCGATCTGCTTGACGCCACTGACTACCCGGACTTCAACGTCGAGGCCGTGGCCACGCTGTTCAAACAGTGGAAGCACGACAAGAAGGACGACATCCTCGGTTATCGCAACTACAGCTACCGCTCCGTGCTGACCGGCACGTTGGCGCCGCTGCATCACACCCCGTGGATGCAGGCGATGGATGATTCGCTGGAGGCTTTCCTCGCCGACAGCGTGATCGAGGAGCAGCCGCGCAGGATTGCCTGACGGAGATGGCGCCGGTCAGCCCGGCGCCTGTCCCAGTGGCAACAGGATATTGGTCAGTCGCCAGCGCAGCCCCTGGCGACTGAGTACGAACACGACTTCGCGCCCGTCTTCCAGGTGGGTCGTGGCGGTGTAGCGCGACAGCGATTCGTAATGGCCGGTGGTATTGGCCAGCGGCTTGGCCGGCGAGGGCGGCGCCCAGGTATCGCCGCCGACGGTATCGCCGATGGCCCGCTTCCACAGGCTGTCGCCCTGCAGCAGGGCGGCAATGCCCAGGGGGGTGACGAAGGTGTCGACACCTGCGCCGGTGAGGTTGCCGGCCACGCCCAGCGCGACCTGGCCGAACAGACTCGACTGCATGTCGCTGCCGGCGCGGCGCACGATGTAATCGTTGATCTGCGCCTTGATGTTGACCCGCACCGCGCCGAAGTCGACGTGTCGCGCCAGCTTGCCGGTGTCACGCTGTTCGATGGCCTGGCTGATGCCGCGGATCGCCAGATAGGGGCCGCCGATCACGTAGGCGGCCAGCAGCGCTGCGATGGCGATGACGGTGGCGAGTATCCACTTCTTCATTGCGTTGCTGTCCTCGAGATCAGGGATGTGCGGGGATGCTGGCTTCGGCCCAACGGCGCAGCATCACCAGGGTTTCGGCCCAGGCCTGGCTGCAGAAGCCCAGGTACTCGCTGTCGCCGTTCCAGCCCAGGTGATGGAACTCCAGCACGGTCATCGGCTCGCCTTCGTGCGGCAGGCCGCGCCAGGCGCCGGGGCTGGCCCGGCGTGACAGGTCGAAGCGGATTTCGGTACCGGTCCAGGCCGAGGCCGGGCTTTGTGGCGGGTGGCGGCTGATCACTTCCCAGCGGACGCAGCGCTCGGGGATGATCTCCAGCGGCTTCAGCGCGACGACGCCATGGCCGGAACCGGGGTTGTGGCTGATCACGGTGTCGCCGTCGATGACTGATTGCTGGTGCGGTATCCACCAGCGGCTCAGGCCCTCGGCGCTGGCCAGGCCGCTGTAGACGGTGGCCAGCGGGGCATCGATCCAGACTTGCAGGTGGATGCTGGTCATGGCGGCTTCCTGTCGAAGGTTGCCGCCAAGCGTGCCGCAAACCAGGTTGGTTTGCGTGAAGCCCGCGCCAATCAGAATTCCAGGTCCAGCGCGGCGCACAGGTAGTCGACGAACGGGCCGAGTGCGGCCAGGTCCTTGGCCAGGGTCTGGCGCAGGCGCGGGCCGGTCATCACCTCGTCGTCCAGCGAACGCCACAGCACCCAGTTGCGGTGCTTGAGGTCGTCGATGAACTCGAAATCGGCCGGGAAGCCGCGCGGCGGCCGCACGAGCTTTTCGCTGCTCTCGAACTCGTAGCGCTTGCGCGTGGCTGGCGCATGCGCGGCGGCCTTCCAGCTGCCGGGGTTGTCGAGGATGAACTGGCGCAGGCGGCGCTGTACGTCCGGCTCGGGGTGCCAGATGCCAGCACCAACAAAGCTCTCGCCCGGTGCCAGGTGGATGTAATACGACGGCGCCGGCACCTGCTTGCGGCGCTCATGGAACAGACGTGCGCCCTGCCAGGTCTTGTACGGCGCCTTGTCGTGGGAGAAGCGCGAATCACGGTAGATGCGGAACAGCGATCCACCCACAGTGCGCGGATCGGCCTGGAAGTGCGTGCTGACTTCGCTCAGGTCTGGCTGCAGGTCGGTGATCAGGCGCAGGAAGGGCTGGCGTACATGGTCTTCGTATTGCTGCTTGTGCTCGGCAAACCAGGTTTTGTCGTTGTGGCGGGCCAGCCCGCGCAGGAACTTGAAGCTGGCATCGTTGAAATACTGGGTCATGGTGTGTCCTGCAGGGTATGGCGCCACTGGTCCAAGGCATCCAGCAAGGCCAGTGAGTCCGGGTTGTCCTTGTGTTCCTCGCGCAATTCGGCGATCTGCGCGATGTACTCGGGCAAGGTCTGCTCGGCCATGCCCGGGGTGGAAAAACGCTGCTGACGATACGCATCCCAGCGTGAGCGCGCGGTGGCGTCCAGGGTTTGCGGGTGGTTGCGGGCGCGGTAGCGGAACAGCAGCTCGGGCAGGCGCGGATCGCGGAAGCGCTGTTCCAGCTCGGCCAATGCTTCCGGCGGTGCAGTGCGCACCTTGCTGAGCAGGCCCTTGTCACCTTCGGCCAGGAAGCCGTCGTACAGCGATGCATCGGCGTCGATCGGACCGTCATTTACGCGCTCACGCGCGAACACTTGGCGGGCCTTCTCGGCCAGCTGCGGGGCGAGCGCGCGCAGTTTCGCGGCCTTGGCTTCAATCACCGCAGGATCGATGGCCAGGCGTTCGAAGTCGGCCTCGCGCAGATGGTTCCAGGCGACCAGTGCCGGTACCTTGTTGAGATGGACCTCTTTCAGCGGAATGCGCTGCTGGCCTTCGGGCAGGTCCGCCGCGCGGGTGTACAGGCGCGCGGTGATCTCCTCCACCGACAGCTCGAGCAGCGGTTCGATATCACCTTCCAGGTCGAACACGATGACCCGGTTGTTGATATGTGGATGGCGCGCCAATGGCAGCACCGGTGCGGCGCATAGGCGGCTGGCCGGGTAGCGCATCGAGATATGCACTACCGGCTCCATCGCCACTACGTCGAGCAGGCTGCCGACATAGCGTTTGTCGCGCAGGCGCAGCGCGTAATCCCACATGCGTGGCTGTGCCTCACGGAAGCGCCGGGCCATGCCGATGGTGGCGTAGACGTCGGACAGCGCCTCGTGGGCATCGCCTTCGCGCACATCATTGGCCAGCGCCAGGTGCTCAAGCTTGAACGAGGTCGCGCCGTCTTCACGCTTGGGCCAGTTGATGCCGTCCGGGCGCAGTGCATGCACCAGTCGGAGCATGTCGAGCAGGTCCCAGCGCGAGTTGCCGCTGCGCCACTCGCGCTCATAGGGATCGTGGAAGTTGCGGAACAGGCCGTAACGCACGAACTCATCATCGAAACGCAGCGTGTTGTAGCCCAGCGTGCAGGTCTGCGGCTTGCTCATCAACTCGTTGATGCGGGCGAAGGCCTCGGCTTCGCTGACACCTTCGGCCAACGCATGCTGCGGGGTAATACCGGTGATAAGCGTGGCAATCGGCGAGGGCAGCAGGTCGTCGGCCGGCTTGACGTAGAAGCTGACCGGTTCGTCGATGACCTTCAGGTTGGCGTCGGTGCGCACTGCGGCGAACTGGGCGATGCGGGTGCGACGCGGGTCCTGGCCAAAGGTTTCCAGATCGTAGAACAGGAAGCTCTCTGCCATCAGTGTGCTCCTTCCAGTACCGACAGACGGTCGTGGACTACCTGCTCCAACGCACCCCAGTCGATGTTGTCGAGCGAGTCGTGGCCGACGGTGGCGTCGGCCAGGATGGTCTGCTGCAGGCGGGTACGCTCCAAGGCAACCGCATACGGCGTGTGCAGGAAGGTGACCATCGTGTAATGCGGCACGAAACGGGTTGGCCAGCGCGACTGCAGCGCCTGCTCCAGCTCGCGCTGCAGCAGGTAGCTCGGGTCGGCGACGCGGTCGCGCATCTCCAGATAATTGTCCAGGGCCATCTGCTGGATGGCGGCGGCATTGGGTTTGCGCTCGGCTTCAAAAGCGGCGAAGGCTTCTTCGGTGCCGGGATGCTCGGCCAGGCAGCGTGCCAGCACCACGCAGTCTTCGAACGCGCAGTTCATGCCCTGGCCGTGGAACGGCACCATTGCATGCGCAGCGTCGCCGATCAGCACCGCCTTGCCGCGCTGGTGCCAGCGCTCCAGGTACAGCGTGCCGAGCAGGCCGGGCGGATGCTGCTCCCAGTCGGCGCGCAGGTCCGGTATCAACGGCAAGGCATCAGCGAAGTCGCGCTGGAACAGGGCTTCCGCTTCCGCACCGTTGCGCACCGTTGCGAAGCTGGGCTCGCCCTCATTGGGCAGGAACAGGGTGACGGTGAAGGTGCCCTCGTCATTGGGCAGGGCGATGCACATGTAGTTGCCGCGTGGCCAGATATGCAGTGCATTGGCTTCGATCTGGAAGCTGCCATCGGCTGCTGGCGGGATCTCCAGTTCCTTGTAGGAGTGATCGAGGAACTCGATGCGCTCGCCCAAGGGCAGCTTGCGATTCATTGCCGCACGCAACGCCGAGCCGGCACCATCGGCACCGATCAGCGGTGTGTTGAAGTGGATGTCGTGCGGTTGGTCGTCGCGGTCATCGATGAAGCGGGCATAGCCGGCATCGAAGTCCACGGTATGCAGGCGACGGTGGAAATGCACGGTCGCACCGGCTTCTTCGGCCAGCTGCAGCAAGGTGGTGTTGAGATCCTTGCGGTGCACCGACCAGATCACTTCGCTGTCATCGCGGCCGTAGCGCTGCAGGTCGGCCGCGCCCTGGCGCGGGTGCACCATGCGCCCGCGCATCATCACCGCCTTGGCCATCACCTCGTCTTCGACGCCAGCCTGGCGCAAGGCATTGCGACCGCGTTCGGCCAGCGCGAGATTTATTGAGCGACCGGACTCGTAGTCGGCGATGCGCGGGTCGCCACGACGTTCGTAGATGGTGATCTTCCAACCCTGCCGCGACAGCAGGATGGCGAGCAGGGAGCCGGCCAGGCCGGCGCCGATCAGGGTGAGGCTGCGTGGGGTGGGGGTGTTCAAGTCACAGTATTCCGTTGGTCAGACGCCAGCCCAGGTTTCCACTTCGTCGACGAAGCGGTAGACATCGCTGTAGCGGTTGTACAAAGGCGTTGGCGAGATGCGGATGACATCGGGCTCGCGCCAGTCGCCGAGCACGCCGACCGATTGCAGGTATTCGAACAGTGAGCGGCCCTGCGCGCGACCGCCGGCCACGCGCAGCGACAGCTGGCAGCCACGGCGCTCGGGTTCGGCAGGCGTGATGATCTGCAACACATGGTCCAGGCGCGCCCGCACCATGGTTTCCAGGTAGCCGGTGATCTTCAGCGACTTGGTGCGCAGTGCGTCCATGCCGGCTTCGTCATACAGCGCCAGCGATGCACGCAGCGGAGCAAGCCCAAGCACTGGCGGATTGCTCAGCTGCCAGCCTTCGGCGCCCAGTTCGGGCACGAACTCCGGTGCCATCTGGAAGCGGGTGGCCTGTTCGTGGCCCCACCAGCCGGCGAAGCGCGGCAACGAGGTGTCCTTGGCATGGCGTTCGTGCACGAAGGCACCAGCAACCGCACCCGGACCGGCATTCAAGTATTTGTAGTGGCACCACACCGCGAAATCGGGTGCGACATCGTGCAGGTTCAACGGCACGTTGCCGACCGAGTGAGCGAGATCGAAGCCGATGTTGGCGCCGTGCGCACGAGCGAGGCGGGTGATCGCGTCGAGGTCGAACACCTGGCCGGTGCGGTACTGCACGCCTGGCCACAGTACCAGCGCGACACGCTTGCCGTGTTCGCTGATGGCCTGTTCGATGGCCTGCATCGAAATGGTGCCACTGGCTTCGTCCGGCTGCACCTCGATCAGATCGGTGGCCGGGTTGAAGCCATGGAAGCGGATCTGTGCTTCGACCGCGTGGCGGTCGGTCGGGAAAGCGCCGGCCTCCATCAGGATCGCCGGGCGCTCGCTGCTGGGTCGGTAGAAGCTGACCATCATCAGGTGCAGGTTCACGCTCAGCGTGTTCATTGCCACCACTTCATGCGGCAGCGCGCCGACGACGCCGGCCAGCGAGTCGCGCACCAGGCGGTGATAGCTCAGCCATTGCGTCGGACCGGTGAAGTGGCCTTCGACGGCGATGCGGCCCCACTGGTCCATCACTTCCTGCACCATCGCCTGCGCGCCGCGTGGCTGCAGGCCCAGCGAGTTGCCGACGAAATAGGCTTGATCGGTGCCCTGGTGCTGCGGGATCAGGAACTGACTGCGCAGGTGACGCAGCGGATCGGCGGCATCAAGTGCGATGGCGTGGGCGGGTGACAGCGTTTCGTTCATCGGTGCGGACACGTTGAGTGATGTATCCGCAGTGTAACCGCGCCCGGCCACTCAGGCTTCTGGCGTGACCGGTGTTGGCAGTGGATGCACGGCCCCGCATTGGCTGCAGGTACGGTGTTCGACCGATGCATGGAACCGGTCGAAGACCTTGGGCAGATCGGTCTCGATGTTCTTCAGGTGGAAGAACTCCTCGTAGATCTTGTGATTGCATTGCTGGCAGAACCACATGAAGCCATCGAGCTCATGGTCCAGGCGCTTGCGCTCGACCACCAGGCCGATCGAACCGGGCATGCGCTGCGGCGAATGCGGCACGCGGGGTGGCAGCAGGAAGATCTCGCCGGTGCGGATGGGGATGTCGCGCACCGCGCCGTCTTCCTGCACGCGCAGCACCATTTCGCCTTCCAGCTGGAAGAACCACTCAGGGCCTTCGTCCCAGTGGTAGTCATTGCGGCTGTTGGGGCCGGCAACCACCATGACGATGAAGTCACCGTTCTCGATCATCTTGTTGCCGACCGGCGGCTTCAGGAGATGGCGGTGTTCTTCGATCCAGCCGAGCAGGTTCAGGGGTAGGGGGAGCATGCGGGGCCTGTTTGGTGAGGATTGCTGCTTCCTTCTCCAACTGGGAGAAGGTGCCCGGAGGGCAATGCTTTTGAATTTCCTTCTCCCCTCGGGAGAAGGTGCCCGTAGGGTGGATGAGGGTTGGTTCTTGACTTGGCTGGGGCGGTAGGCCCTCACCCCCAGCCCCCGCTCCGCGCCCCGGCCCTTGCGCTGGCGCAAGGGCGTTCGAGTAGCAGCGAACCTGTGGTTCGCAAGCTGCTCCTCTCACCCCGCGAGCGGGAGAGGGGAGGAAGCCTAGCTTCGGTAGGTTGGCTGTTAGTGCCTTTTGCCCTTCCGCGGCACAAACGACAA
>Ga0308157_10001376_pt1 | contig 51252 bp, 52 predicted proteins | sample PhyBR1_FD_201035 | JGI IMG/M metagenome (GOLD analysis project Ga0308157, IMG submission 201035) | Phyllosphere microbial communities from UC Gill Tract Community Farm, Albany, California, United States - DLSLB.R1 | ecosystem: Host-associated > Plants > Phyllosphere > Unclassified | place: USA...
TTTTTGGTGGTCACTTTGCACCGAAATTAGGTGGTCAGTTTGAATTGAAACTTGGTGGTCAGTTTGCTCCGAATCGGGTGGTCATTTTAGACTGAAAATGTATGGTCAATTTGACCACTTTTTCCAACCAGGCCGCTGTAGATTCCATCAAACTGCAGGAGCAGATTAAAAAAGATCCGAACTATTCCAATCAAAAAGTTCTTGAAGAATCTTTAAAGGAGTTTCCCGAACTGGATTTTGCAACCCAGAGTTTTTCAAAAAAAAAGAGCGGCTTGAATGCATTGGCTCCGCAGGACAGAAACGAGCAGAAAATCTACGAAAAGCTGAAGCTGCTCCAGAAAACCATCAGCCAGCCTGCACCGGTTAAAAATTACGGGCAGGATATGCGGGAGTTTGAAAACTACGGCTCATCAAATGATGTATCCGCCCAGATTAAGAACTTGGAACAGATGATGTCCGCAATGGGCGAAACGGCTCCGGACCCGGAACTGCAGCAGCTCGGAGGCATGCTGGAAAATATTCTGGATATCCAGCATCCTTCCAGAGTACAGGAACGTTTAAAACAGAATTCCGAACAAAAAAAAGGAAAAGTATATTCTGTAAACCTAAAAAGTAAAGCAGATAATATCAGCTCACTTCAAGAAAATACAGTATCAGCAGACAATTTGAAATTGAACGCTTTTTTCACGGCAGATGAGGATTTAAATCCAGATCATACGCAAAATGCACTTGAAGCCGCCGTGCACGAAACTCAGACCATTTTAAATGGATCGGTGGTTAAACTAAGGCTCACTGCCGATATTACGCTTCAGGGAACAACAATACCGAAAAACACCTTTGTATACGGCATGGCGGCATTGAAAGGTGAAAGGCTTGAAATAAAGATAGAAAACCTCCAGCATCATGGTTCCATTTTCCCGGTGCAGCTCTCGGTCTATGATATGGACGGAATTGAGGGCATATACATTCCAGGTGCCATTAACAGGGATGCGACTAAGGCATCTGCCGACCGCTCGATTCAGACACTCGGGCTTACCGGCATTACTGATTCCTGGGGAGCACAGGCTGCGGGAATGGGCATTGAGGCGGCCAAAAGTCTTATGAGCAAAAAGGTTAAACTCATAAAAGTTGTGGTAAAAGCAGGATACAAGGTACTGTTATATGATGAAAAACAAAAGGATTTAAAACCATAAAATAGAATAAGATGAAAAGAATTAATTATTTGTTTTTAATGAGTCTGCTGCTGGTTTCTGTTTGGGCTTATCCCCAGCTAAAGAGCAGGGAAACTGTTTTTTATGAAGACCGCTATAAAAATCTTCAGATCGGCTATTCGAAGACTACCAGCATCGTTTTTCCCTACCCGATTAAAAGCATCGATAAAGGCAGTGCTGATGTTCTGGTGCAGAAAGCCAAAGGGGTCGAGAATATTCTGCTTGTAAAAGCGGCGAGACAATATTTTTTCCAGACAAACCTGACAGTGGTTACATCTGATGCAAAATTGTATGTATTTGTACTGAACTACAATGAAGACTGCCCTGACCTGAATATAAAAGCAGAAAATGCTGCAGCGGCTAGTAAGGAAGTACTATTTACCCTAGTAAACGAAAATCAGAAAAAAATAGAACAGTCTGCTTCACTGGCATTATCAAAAAAAATAAAGACCAGCGGTTTAAAAAAAGCTAAGTTTCAGATAAAACTGCAGGTCAGCGGCATTTTTATACATGAGGATGTGCTGTATCTGCGCGTAGTATTTGAGAATAAATCCAAAATCAGCTATGATATCGACCAGCTGCGTTTTTTCATAAGAGACCAGCGAAAATCAAAACGAACTGCCTCGCAGGAAATTGAGATTCAGCCGCTGTACTGCACTTCATCAATTGCGGTGATTCCTGATAAGTCTGAGGTAGTAAAAGTTTTTGCACTGGAGAAATTTACCATTCCAGACAATAAGCTTTTAACGCTCCAGCTGCTGGAAAAGAATGGCGGCAGGCATTTGGAAGTCAACGTTAAAAAAAATCTGGCCGATAAAGTAATCCCGCTTCCATAATCCCGGCACCATCCTAAAAAACTTAAAAAGCAGCTTATGAATATAAATATCAATGAAACCGAAACGCTGTTAAGCTTTGCAGAGGAAATGGCTTCACTAGGCTATCGCTATGCCGCCCACCCTGTTAATCTGCCGGCTGACAGCGGCAACATTGCTTTTTTCAGGACATCAATGGGCGCGGAGGACCATTGTCTGGTAGGAAGGAATGATATCGACTATTTTAAGAGCATGCCGATAGATTCGCTTATAAAGGACTTAAAGACAGTCATGCAGAGCGGAATAGATCTTTACAGCAATCAGAAACTTGATCTTACGGAGTTTGTCCGTCTGGCAAGAGAAAACAAGCAATTACCAGAAAACAACTTAAATACAAATATTATGAATGAGAATAATTTAAATTACCTGAAAGACCAGCTGAAATATACTGGATTTGGAGAAACTTTCGATACTGAATTGAGAGAAAACATGCTGAAAGGAGATAAGGATTTTAAAATCATGCACATCGGCATTATGAACAATGGCGTTCCAAACAGAGACACCGTAACGGTTGAGCTGAACTTCAAGAAGTCAGACCAGACTGATATGTACTTTTTTAATTCCTATCGTGTGAATCTTCAGAAAGAAGAAAACAAGCCGGGACTGCAGCAGACCTTTTACATCAATAATGATGCAACCAGCATTACACTCAAAGAAGCCTATAATTTAATGGAAGGCCGTTCGGTGAATAAAGATCTTAAAACTAAAGAAGGAGAAAGCTACAATTCTTGGTTAAAATTCGATTTTAAACAGACAGACAATTCCGGAAATTTTAAGATTAACCATTACCATCAGAATTACGGCTATGATCTGGAAGCCAGTCTTGAGAAACATTCCATAAAAGAACTCATTACGCCGCAATATAAGCAAGACCTTATGAACTCCCTTAAAAAAGGAAATCTTCAGTCTGTGACTTTTGTTGTCAGCGGCGTTGAAAGCAAAATGTTCGTGGAAGCAAATCCTCAGTTTAAGACTCTTAATGTATATGATGGAAACCTCCAGCGCATCAATCATCGAGAAAGCAAGGAAGAGAAAAAATCAGAAGGAGAAAAAACATCTGAAAAACAATCAGACAAAAAACAGTCGGAGAATGCTGACGAGAACAGTGAAACCCCTTCGGCGAACAAACCAAAAAAAAGAAGACAGCAGTCTAATTCGGTTTAGAGATTTTAAAATTATTAAAGTTTAGATGATGAACCCGCAGTTTCCCGTAAATAGAGTAGAAATGGAATTCAGCCAATGGAAAGCAAGAGAGGAGCGTTTCAATACGCTCTTTTCAATTACTCCGGCAGAAAACAGATCTTTATTGGCTGAGAAACTGCGGCAGTTCGAGAGAATCAGAACGAAATACAGATCTTCAAAAAATATTGAGGAGCAGCATATGCTTCGAATCCTTAAAATGGAAATCCAAAGGATGTCAAAACAATTATATCCAAGTCTCATTTCACGTATCCTGAGGAAAATAATCACCAGCACGCAAAATCATCTTTCACTCCGCAGTGAGGCAAAAAAAGACGAAAGAAACTTCAATTCGCTTAACGAGGAAGTGCAGCGTATCGGCTTTCCTGATTTATCCGAAAAATTAAAAAATCTTATTGACAAGGAACAGGAAAATTTCACCATTCCACTATCCTACTGCCTTAATGAAAAAGAAAAGATCACTCATACCCTTTCCTTTTCAAAAAATGCTGAAGGGCATTTTGAACTTGATGGATTTAAAAGCAGCCTGCAGAATAATTCTAGACCAGAAGACAGCAGGGAATATTATTTTAAAAATGCGCTGGAAAACAATTTTAAGCTGAATGAAGCTTATAATTTATTGTCAGGCCGTTCTGTAGAGCATAACCAATCATGGTTTCAGCTCGACTTTAATGATCAAGACGCTTCGGGCAGTTATCACTTAAAAGAATTTCGAAATGAATATGCTTATGATTTAGAAAAGACTTTAAAGGCCATTCCTTTAAAAGAGATATCTAATACATATGAAATGGAGAAACTAAAACATGCTTTAAGACAGGGTGACAGCGTATCTGCTGTGCTGGTTAAAAATGGACGAGAAAATCAGATTTATATAGAGGCCAATCCGCAGTTTAGAACATTGAATATCTATGACCGGCATTTTCGTAAAATCCAGACAGCTTCATCAAAAAACCAGGCAGCAGCATTTCCGAAGCAATCTGTCCAAAAAGGAATAAAATCTAAAATACAGCAGTGATGGAACAATTAAACCCTTTAACTGAATTCTTTAGATCAATAGAAAAAGACCAGCGCATCAGCATTACCCATATTGGAATTTTTGCGGCACTGCTTCAATTCAGAGCAAATCAAGGCAACATCAATCCTATCAAAGCCTACAGGCATGAAATTATGAAAATAGCCAAGATAACCGGTCCTGTTACGTATCACAGGTGCATAAAGGATTTAAATGAATACGGTTATATAAACTACGTCCCAAAAAAAAACAGAAACCAGAAAAGTGTTATTTATTTTCTTGTTTAAAAGCGTAGCGGTTACTTTTTACGCCGTAAAAATTTAATTAGTGGAATAAGGGTCGCCAAAGCCAAAAGGCCTCAATTGAAGACAATTGGTGCCTTTTTTTCGTTTAAAATATTAAATGAACTAACTTTGAATCATTTTTTCTTTTATTATCTTTCCTTAAAATAATACTAAAGCAGATATTCAATGCATCAGTCCAGCCCCGATTGCTTCGCCAGTTCGCTTCGCTCGTGTGAAACGGAAATCCTTCTGCGCTGGGTTTCGGCGCAAAAGATTGCTTCGCCAGTTCGCTGCGCTTGGGTGCAGCGGATAGCGGGAAAAAACTCCCAAAAAATACTATCATATACAATCTAAAACGCCAGACAACAACAACAACAACAACAACAACAACAACAACAACAACAACAACAACAACAACAACAACAACAACAACAACAACAACAACAACAACAACAACAACAACAACGTTTTAAGCTATTTCAAAACCAAAATCCGACCAAATGTCACACGTACGACTCAAACCCTCAAAAGAATTCAAAATAGATTTTCATCCATCTGAACTGGATTCTTCAAATGTTCCGGAAGAAAGTAAAAAATATAGCCAAGAATATTTGAGTTCAAATAAATTAGCTGAGCACGAAAATTTCGATATTATGATAATGCTGGAAAGTAAAGTAATTTATGGCTATGATTATATTTACCAAAATAAAAAGCTTATACTTCCCGAAGTAGATCCAATTACAATTTTCTTTTCAAATGCCGTAATGTCTTATGGACGGCTACAACATTATAAGATTAAGCTTTTAGAAGAATCATCAAAAGCTGGTGAAACTGGAAAGAATTTAGATTTAAATTTATCAGGAGATTTTTTTCAGCCAGCTATTAATTGTATAATAAATCTTCAGGCCTCATTGGAAAGCTTTGCTAATAGAGTAATTCCAGAAGATTATTTGTTTATAGATAAAACCGGAAATAAAATTTTCCCTACAGTTAGCTACAAACTTTATAATGTTGTTCCAAAAATTAAACTTATCGATTTCAAGCAAGCAAAAAATAAAAAACACAATAAATCCATAGATAAGTTAATACAATTACGAAATGATATTATACATCTAAAGCCGGCGGAAAAAACTAATACTGGTTATAAAGGAACTTATAGAGAAATCCTAGATTTTGATTTTATTAGGGCGTTTAATGCTGTGCAATCTTATATCAATTTCTATCAAGAAAATTTAGTATCAGAATGTCCTTGTGGAAACGATTATTTTTTTGATAAATTTAAAAGTGAATAGAAACGGCTTACAACAGTTACAACGGATTAGGCAATTGGCTTAATGAAAAGTTGGTTTCATGTTTGGAATGATTTGACAAATCCGAAGAAAGGGTTTAATTTACTCACAAATTCACTGTATTTACAGAACTTTGGGGAACAATAATAAAATGAAAGCAAAACAACAATTACGTAAGCCTGAAAATTGGCCTGATTTTGAAAATCTCTGTAAAAAATTATGGGGAGAAATTTGGAGGTGTCCCGAAATCAAAAAAAATGGAAGAAGTGGACAATCTCAGCATGGAATAGATATTTATGGGATACCATTTGGAGAAGATAAATATTATGGAATTCAATGTAAAGGGAAGGATGATTACACAAATGCAACTTTGGCTGAAAAAGAAATTGATAGGGAAATCAAATTAGCTTTAAGTTTTCAACCGACACTAAAAAAAATGTATTTCGCAACGACAGCAAACAAAGATGCCAAGATTGAAGAATATGTACGAAAGAAAAATATAGAACATTTACAAAATAAACTTTTTGAAGTTCACCTATACTCTTGGGAAGATATTGTTGACTTAATAGACGAAAATAAACAAACTCATGACTATTATGTTCGGAGTATAAATTTTAAAACTGAACATGAAGTTCTTTTTACATTCGAAAATGACGAAACTGAATACGTTATCGAAATTCCGTTTCGAAAGAAAATCACACATTACAAACAAAAAATTGTTCCAGCAGAAGATAACTTTGTAGGACTTTCTGAAATGTTGTTCAGTCAATTTCGTACGGATCATATTAAACCATTTTCGATGTACAGCTTTAATCATAGTTATGCAAGATTTCATTTTAGACTTCATAACCTTGGCTCTGAACCTCTTCAAGAATTCAAAGTATTCTTAGATTTTGAAGGAGATTTCCAATCTATAGAAACATGCACAAAAAGCCACTATATGATTCCAAATCCTAATCTTCAATATGATACTTTCATTTGGAATGAAGATAGACAGGGAAAAATTATTCCTTTGAAAACTATTTTAGTTCAAGATGATACTATCGGCTTCGATACTATTTGTTTAAAACCATTTAACAAAAATACAGAAGTTAAAATACATTGGAAGCTCGTATCCTTAAATTATAAAACCGAAGGAGACTTGAAATTAAATATAAAGCCAACTTATAAACTTAAAGAAGAGACTATTTTAGTTGAAGACCCATTAAAAGTAAGAATAGAAGAAGATATAGAAGACTACATTACAGATGGAAATGATGATGAGAAATGAAATTAATATATAAAAATCAAATAAATTAATAGACTTCTGATATTTCTAAGGTTACATCTTGTAGATTTTCATCTTTGAGAGTATCAGTAAATAAACGTGAAATATTTTGAAAATTGACATATTTAAAAGATTGTGATAAAAACAAAATTAAAATAAAACCTTACATTTAGCACTAAATACTTAGAAATTATTAGATGTCAAATTTATTAGATAAAACAGAATTTACACAAGAATATATATTAGGACTAATTGCTTCAAGAACAGAGGAATCAATTAATATAGATTTTAAAGATGCTAGAGCATTATCATCAGGTGATGGTAAAGAAATTTCAAAAGATGTGAGTGCATTTGCAAATTCAGATGGCGGACTTATTTTTTATGGAATTAATGAAGAAAATCATGTGGCAACTGGAACTTCTTTTGTAGATGGAAATAAATATAATAAAGAATGGCTTGAGAATAAAATAACTTCTAACATTCAGCAACGAATTCAAAATTTACTAATTATACCAGTACGTTTTGATAATGACATTATGAAAACCGTTTATGTGGTTAAGATTCCTAAATCACCTAATAGTCCTCATTTAAACGGTGATAATAAATATTACCGAAGATTTAATTTTAAGTCTGTACCAATGGAGGAATATGAAGTTAGAGATTCATATTTAAGAGTTTCTGCGAGTATGGTAAAAATTGATAGTTTTATTGTACAACTTGTAAATACGCATAATATAAATCGTTATGAATTTAAAATTGAAGTGCTAATAACAAATACAGGTAATAATGTAGCCGAAAAATATAAAGTTGCTGCTATAATAAATACTACTGTACAAGCGGAACTTAGTGCTACAAATCCATACAGCTTAACGAATAACTTTGAAGATGGTCGAATTTTATCGACAAATGTTGTTCCGGCAATATTTCCAAGTGAAAAATTAAATATATTAACTTTCAACCTGGCAGTACGCAATGAAAATATTTCAAAATTCACAGAAACTTCTACAATAGAATTTACAGTATTCAATCAAGGTTCAATAAAAAAATCAAGTGATAATCAAGTGATTGAACAGATAAAAAAACTTATAGAAAGTAATGATTAGTAAGGGTCATATCTTAGGGTAAGAGATTAATTGTTGAATTTTATTTTTTTACAATTCAACATAAACTTACATTTATCATATATAAACTATTAAACCAAAAACAAATGACACTACTACAATTTATCAAATCAAAACTTGAAGAAGATTCGCAAGTAGGCGATGTAGCCAGAGATTCACAAAGGGATGCAGATTTCAAAGAACTAAAATCGGATGATGAAAGATTAGAGCATTTAAAGCGCAAACTTATAAACGTGCGTGAAGCATTTAAGGCATTTAAATCTGAATTCAAATCAGTTAAATCATAATAGAAGTATGACACAATTAGAAAAGATAATTGAAGAAATACAACATAGCAATACACCAACCAAACAATTTCTTGAATTTGTTGAGCGAGATAAAGAATATCAAAAAGCGAAGACCGATAAAGATAAATGGAAAGTAATATTAATGATTTCACAAAGATTCAGTGACATTTTTAAAAATGGTGAGTATGAAGATTTAAGAACGATTTTTAAAGCTAGATACCCAAATTTATGAGTGAAGAAATACCAATTGTAAAAAAAGAAGAAAACACATTAAATAAGATTACTGATTTAGCGACTACTATAACTATCGGAGGAATAGTTCTTTATCAAATGGGTTGGGTTTACTGGACAAATTATTTTTCAGTACTGGATATTGATGCTTCTTTTATAGAAATGCCATTTGAAAAATTTATTACAACTACATGGTATTTATCTTTATTTGTATTTTTTTGTTTTTTAGCTGGCGTTATTGAAGTTTTAAATAAAAAGGGTAATGATTTAGATGCTTCTAGTGCAATATTTGGCGTGTCTGTCGCGATTACAATGATATTATCTACCTATATGAGTGATATACTTTTTATATCTATCCTTTCTGGTTTGCTATTATTTTTCATTTTACACATGTATCTTTCCTCTAAATATAATATAGAGCAGAAAACAGTCAATAAATCAAAATTTATCTACGGCGTGCTAGTCATTATGTATTTTTTATGCTTTTTAGTCTATAGTGATAAAGCAAAAAAGGATGCAAATGAAGTTAGAAAAAAATTTAAAAATCAAGATATTGAAATTACTTTTAATAATGAATCAAAAGCAAAAGGTAAATTTGTTTTTTATATGAACAGTAAATATTTCATCCTAGTAAAAAATAAAAAAGGTAAAGTAGAAACTGTAGTTTTAAATGATAGTGAAATTCATCACACCAGATTTATTAAATAAATTGCACAAGAATGAATTCCACTATCCTATTTATTCTGAATCTTTTTTCCTTGCCATAATTTGATTACCCCAGTGACGTGTTCCACTACTTTCTTCTTTTCCAACGCTTAAACGTCTATCACGTTTGGATAGATTATTGTCGACTGGTTGAAATTCAATCGCAAGACCCATCACATTTATATAATATTTTTCAATGGCTTGATCTGATACTTTCACCGCATCACTTAAAACCTCAACATCTAAACCTATATGTTGCAACCAGCTTGCATTCTGTATGCAGAAGGATTTCTCATACCAATGAAAAGACCATTCACCCAAAATCAATAGATTTTCAACGGCATGGTAGCCTTTCGTCTTTTCATTAAAACCACCAATTTTGCTAATGTGCCTAGTAATTTCTTTTTTCTCTTCCCTGGTTATCATCATCATTTATTTTAAAGTCCTCTTTTAATATCGTAAAAACTCTTTTCCGGTTCTCTAGATTCAGCAATTAAACCCATTACATTTTCATAATATTTTACAATGGCATCATCTGTTAGAATTACCTTGTTCCACTGCATCCGACATTCGAACTTTAAAAACCAAAGTTCTTTTCTAAGCTCAACAGCATCATCACGATTAGTAGAAATAAAATCTAACTCATCATTGTTAAATAATAGTTGAATTAATTTGTACTCACGGCTTGCCGGATTAAAGCCACACACTTTAAGTAAGTGTTGTTCAACTGCAATTTTTTCATTTGTGTTCATCTTCATCGTAATTTAGAGCTACAAAACTAACACAGATAGTAACAACGTAACACAAATTCAATGTTCCAATTTAGAACAAAATGAAAGAACTCAATAAAAAAGCCAATCTGGTTAGATTGCCTTTTTTAAAATTAACACACTTTATTTTACTTTGCTAATTTTTCTGATTCTGTAATTCTAGCCATAGCCCCGATAGCAGTGGAAATCCTTTTGTGCCGTTGTTCGGCACAAAAGATTGCAACGGATAGCGGGAAAAAGCTCCAAAAAATAATTAACCTCAGGACCACCGTAATTCTCAAAACCAAAACAAAGCCCAAAAACCGCAGCCAAAAACACCCAGCCCCTATGACCCGCAGAACCCTTAAAAGGAACCCCAAAGCGGCCCCAAAGACATAACGGTGAAGGACATAGAAAGGACCTTCAAGAGAATGACCCTTCTAAGGGTCTCAAACGGATAGGAATACCCAAAACAGCGATGAGGCTGAAAGTTACACCTTTGAAACCATAGCGCCCGAAAAAGGATAATACAGTTGTGAGGGAATTCGAAATTGGGAACGTTGGCAACCAGGAGCTTAAAGAAGATGAAATTACCAGAGATGAATCGCGTAATGGATCACCTGGCATTATTAAACCTTCCCAGCGAAAATTTTAATGTATTGATCCTGAAAAAAAATAAAAAAGGTACCGACAGATTTGCTGGCATTTTCCTGCTCTGCTAATTCTAAATGAATGCCAGGATTCTCAAAAAAAGTATCTTTTATGAAAACGAGATGCCAGTAATCTTGTCGCAAGTGGACAAAAAGCGCTCTTGCAATAAAACATCATCAGCCTGCGGATTGTAACTTACCGGCTTTTTATGATAAAAATAATTTCCGCTTACCTTCACTTTTTCATCACTGCTTCCTGCAAGCCATACCTGAGTTTCATATCCCTTATTTAAATCCTCAGGCGCACCTCTGCCACCCATTTTGGTCGGAACCCAACCCGGATTCAAAGCATTGACATAAACATCCGGCCATTTTCTGGCAACTGCCTTGCAAAGTAGCAGAACATGTAATTTTGTATCGGAATAAGTTATTTTGCCTATTACTTTGTCAAAATATTCAAGTTTTGCATGCCCGCTTTCATGCATGTCAGAGCTTATATAAATTAGCTTTTTAGGCTTTTTGATCAGGCAGGTTAAAATATATGGGGCAAGGGTATTTACTGCAAGAAGCTCAGGCGCCGGGTAATAATAAACACCCGCATTGTGAATAACGGCATCAAAGCTTCCTAAAGCATTCACTTTTTCTGCCAGCTGTATTGTATCTTCTATATTAGCCAGGTCTCCTATAAGAACTGTTTGTGCATCAGGCGCTTTAGCCAGTGCCTCTCTGCCTCGTTCTTTATTTCTCGCATGAAGGACTACCTGATGACCTTGGGCGATTAATGCGCCAGCTGCCAACAGCCCAAGACCATCTGCCGAGCCGGTGATAAATATTCTCGCCATTTAAAATTTAGTTTCTCAAAAATTATTTACTGATTATATTGTGGCAGTCTTCCATTATCGTCATTATGGCTTCTGCATATTATAAACTTACAAAAAAAACCTCCAAAATCAAATGACTTTGCAGGTTTAATTAGCGTGAGCGTTAGGAGATGGGGCTAATTGATATTTGATAAAAAACCGCGCGATATCTTATTTCAGATTATCATTAAAGAAACGCCCTAATGTATCAAAAGGAATCACATCCACTTTGTCATACAGATCAACGTGAACTGCATTTGGTATAATGATTAATTCTTTTGGCTCATTGGCCTGTTTAAAAACATCTTCACTAAAATATTTTGAATGCGCCTTTTCCCCTGCGATCAATAACATTGGTCGTGGCGCAATTTCCCTTACATAAGAGAGTATCGGCATATTCATAAAAGATATTGGATTGGTTGCAAGCCATGCCCCGTTTGAGTTCACAGAATTGACATGAAAGCCGCGCGGTGTTCTGTAATAGTCAAAATATTCCTTTACAAACTGCGGCTCGTCACCATTCATTTTTTCAGGCAGGTTGCTTGGCCCATCGGCCGGTTTTCCGTTTTCCATATCTTTCCAGCGCTGCTCGCCTAAAGTTTCCAGTGTTTTGGTTCTTTGCTCGGGAGTAACCGAGTCATTATATCCTTTGGACATGACCCGGGTCATATCATACAAACTTGTCGTGGCAACCGCTTTCACCCTTTTATCAATAGCCGCGGCATTTAAGGCAAAGCCGCCAAAACCACAAATCCCGATGATCCCAATTTTGTTCCTGTCAACGTTTTTTTGCAATCCCAAAAAATCAACCGCGGCGCTAAAATCCTCGGTATTGATTTCAGGGGATGTCAGATTTCTGGGTTCGCCACTACTCTCCCCTGTATAAGACGGGTCGAAAGCGAGCGCCATAAACCCGCGTTCTGCCATTTGATTGGCATATAATCCTGATGATTGCTGTTTAACCGCTCCAAAAGGCCCGCCAATGGCTAGTGCTGATAATTTTTGAGTTTCTTTATTCTTTGGAAGGTATAAATCACCAGAAAGCGTAATGCCATAACGGTTTTTGAATGTAACTTTCTGACGTATTACCTTATCGCTTAATTGGAATGTATAATGTTCTTTTGACGTGTTCATTTTTTCTGAATTTAATTTTGTTTTTTGTGCAAATAATTGCCCTGTTATCAGAAACAATATTGTGATTGCCAATGCTTTTTTCATTTTATGCTTGAATTAATTTTTAATACTTAAATACCACTCCTGAGTTATGGATTTTTGCTAATTTACCATATCTTCTATATTTGGACCAGAAGTCTTTTAAAGCTCCTGCGCTGTTGGGCGAAAGATAATTTCGTTAATGTCTACATCCGAAGGCTGGCTAATTGCAAAAGCCACTACACGGGCAAAACTGTCCGCGCTAATCCCTACTTCACCTACATAGTCCTTGTTGGCCTGCTGGATATCGGCCTCTGAAATATGTTCCAATAGCTCTGTTTTAACAGCACCGGGACATACAATGGTGGTACGGATATTATAGGGCTTAAGCTCCATACGCAAGCCTTCCGTTAAGGCGCGAACCGCATATTTGGTAGCCGAATAAACTGCAGAGCTGTAAAATACTTTATGGCCGGCCACAGAAGAAGTGTTGATAATCTGGCCGGACTTTTGCTCTTTCATATATGGCAGAACAGCGGCAATGCCATTGAGCACTCCTTTTATATTGACATCTATCATGGTGTTCCACTCCTCTACATTTATCCGGTCCATTGGAGACAAAGGCATGACCCCAGCATTATTCACGATGACATCTACGCGTCCAAATTGCCGGACTGCCGTGTCAACCAGGTTCTTTACCTGCTCCAGATCTGTCACGTCCACTTCTACAGCAAGAGCTTTCGCGCCCGTTTGCTGAATATCTTTTGCCAGCTTGTCAATTCTGTCAGCTCTTCTAGCCCCTAATATCACTGTTGCTCCCAATCCTGCCAGATGCTTGGCAGCAGCCTCTCCCATCCCGCTGCTTGCTCCTGTAATGATTACTACTTTATCTTTGATATTATTTTCCATAATTAATTATATTTAATTTCAATTCTTTTTGAAAAACTATTTTGCACTTTGATACAACTTATCGGTTACCGCTTCGTTCCAGTTTACAATTCCTTTTTCAGTGTTTGGAACGATGTACAGTTGCTGCAAACCCACATCAGCGCTAGCGCCGTGCCAATGCCTTACATTTGGAGGACATTTTATGACATCCCCTTTTTTGATAATTTCAACAGGCCTGCCCTCAATCTGATGATAACCAACACCATCGGTAATAATCAGGATTTGACCTGAAGGATGACTGTGCCAGTTGCTTCTTGCACCAGGCTGGAAATATACATTGCCAACCGCTGTTGTAAAAACGCTATCGGCATCAACCAGACCGGTATTGTATGCATTACCTGTAAATAAATCTTTTGAACCTTTTTCACCTTTTGGAAAAATTTGAGTCAGCTGGTTTTTATCTCCATTTATTTTTTCCTGATTTTTATCCTTATTGCAAGCTATTGCCAGCACGCAAATTATAAGTGTCACTGCTATTTTTAAATTACTTTTCATAATGATCCTGTTTTAATTGTTTTCAAATTTAACCACTACGTTTCCATTACCCAATGCATCGGCCAGTCCCGCAGGATTGTCAATGTATCCGAGTTTTGTATAACTATAGGAAGTGCTGAAACTTTTATAAAAAAGCACCAGCACATTGTCGCCGTAAAGCATTAAATCACCCGCTTTTATATCGCCTCCAACTGAAGCATTTGTTGGAAGCGGACCAGGGAGATCGTAGTACTTTTCATTGCCGTTCAGTTCGTTCATATTTATGGTCAAGGGAAGCTTTGCTTTTAGTGCAGCGGCGCTCGGGTTGTTATACAATGTCGCCGTAAAAACTGCTGTACCAATTGTAATTTTCATTTTACTTGTTGAATTAGTATTAGTATTTTCATTTCCATTCTCATTGTTTTGCGGTAGCGTTTCATTGTCCTTGCTGCAGCCTGCATTACAAAAACAAAAAACGAAAACAACAGCCGTAACGCTTAGAAAAGATTTCAGTTTCATACGATATGCTTTAAGGTTAAACATTTTTAATGAATTTTGCAGGAATCCCGCCAACTATGGTGTTATCGGGAACATCTTTGGAAACTACTGCCCCTGCCGCGACAACTGCATTTTCCCCAATAGTAACGCCGGGCAAAATAGTGGCATTGGCACCAATCCATGCATTTTTTTTAATGTGGATAGGTTTTCCAATCAGTCCTTTTCTCTCCTTGGGATCTAAGGGATGGTTTTCGGTAACAAGACTGACTTTCGGGCCGATTAAAACGTCGTCTTCAATGGTAATGCCGCCGAGTGCCAAAAAGGTGCAGTCAAAATTGATAAATACGTTTTGACCAATTCTAATATGTTTTCCGTAGTTAATGTAAAGGGGTGTAAAAACGGTTACATCCTGAACTTTTGTATCTAAAATTATGCTCAGTATCTGTGCAATTTCCTCTGGATTTGAGGAATTATTCATCTGGTTAAGCAATGCTTTGACAGCAAATGCCTCTTCTCTTAATCTGCCTAGTTGCGGATCGTTTGGAAGTATCGCCTCACCGGCTAAAAGCCTCTCAAAAATATCTTTTTGAGATGATAAGGCAGCGGAAATAGGGTCTTTATCTGACATAATATTTGAATTAAATATTCAGATACAAAGATAAGGCTGCCTTTAAGCAGGGAAGTAACGATTATCAAACCAAAGCTTAAGAAATTCAAACTTCAGCCAGACGAAACGCAGTGGGATTGGTTCCCGTAGTCTTTTTGAAGAAATTATTGAAGTAGGTTGGATAATCAAATCCCAAGGCATATGCGATCTCAGAAATACTCCAGTCGGTATGCTGCAAAAGCGCCTTGGCTTCTGTGATGATTCGCTCTGTAATATGGGTCGTTGTTGGTTTTCCCGTAACTTCCTTTACAGCCCTGTTCAGGTAATTAATATGCACATTGAGATGCTGGGCATAATGCTGCGCCGTTCTTAATTGGAGCGGATTCGAAGCGGTTTCAATAGGAAACTGTCTTTCCAGCAGTTCTAAAAACACAGATGCTAATCTGGAAGAAGCATTCTTGTTTTGCTCGAAATTCTCAGAAGGTTCCATTTTTAAGGATTCGTGAATAATCAGACTGATATAATTTCGGATCAGCTCATCTTTAAATACATAATCACTTTTTTGCTCGGCAATCATTTTCTGAAAAATAGTATTGAGAAAGCCTCTCTGTTCTTCTGTGATTTTCAAAACAGGGGTCCCGCCTATTTTAAAAAAGGAAGATTGCTGCAGGCTTTCAGAACGTTCGGAGTTTTTAAAAAACTCCTCAGAAAATAAAATAGTGTAACCAACGTATGTCGTAGAAATGGTTTCCCACGAATACGGAATGTGCGGATTTCCGAAAAAAAGAATCGTTCCTTCCTGCTCATAGGTTTTATCAGAATAATGAATCTTGCTTTTTCCCGTAGTCAGACAGATTTTATAAAATTCCTTTCTGCTGTAGGTTCTGGTTTCTGCGCCATCATCCTCTATCTGAAATGCCTTAAAACCCTGGAGTTTCAGTTCATTGTTAAACTGCGAAATTTCTCTTGTTATTATCTCTTTCATAATGCAAAGTTAAGAAATTCAAACATACAATAACTCTTAATCTTAACTTCGACCTGTAAACTGGAAAATAGAACATTTTGGTTCAAATTACATTCTCCAAGGACAAATTGGATCTGTAACAGATCCTAGCCCCGATAGCAGTGGAAATCCTTTTGTGCCGGGGTTCGGCACAAAAGATTGGAACGTATAGCGGGAAAAAGCTCCAAAAAAAAATTTAAACATAAAACACAATACTATATACAATTGACCCGGAGTTAGCGGGAAAAGCGCCCAAAAAATAATATCTAACCTAAAAACCAAGTGATTCAACATTGTCCATGTATATAATAATCAAAAAATAAAATTACAACTTCCCATACAACCAAAAATTACCACAAACACCACCGTAATTCCCAAAACCCGATCAAAGACCCAAAACACGCAGCCAAAAACACCCAGCCCCTATGACCCCCAGAACCCTTATAAAGAACCCCAAAGCGGCCCCAAAGACATAAGGAGGAAGGACATAAGGAGGAAGGACATAGAAAAGGCGTTATAGAGAATGACCCTCCAAAGGGGTCTCAAACGGATAGGAATACCCAAAATAGCGATGAGGCTCAAAGCGACAACTTTGAAACCACTGAGCCCGAAAAGGATAATCCCGCGCGCAGGGAATTGGAAATCGGGCAGCTTGGGCAGCAGGTGCTTAAAGAAGTTGCAAAATTCAATGTAACTACCCTTTATCAACGTCAACACTTTATTTAAATATTTACGTACCTTAGCTAAACTAAAAAAAACAGCCTTTTGCATCTTGTTAAATGACAGCACTTTTAAAACAAAATATCGGTCAACATATTTCTCTTTCAGAGAATGAAACAGAAGCATTTTGTAATTTATTTGAGCAAAAGTTAATCCATAAAAAAAACTTTTTACTCAGAGAAGGTGAGATTTGTAAATTTGAAGGTTTTGTTACCAAAGGGCTTTTTCGGGTTTATCATATTGATAAAAATGGTTTTGAGCAAATACTCTATTTTGCTATTGAAAATTGGTGGATTACTGATATTGACAGTTTTACTAATGAAGTGCCATCACAACTTTTTATAGAAGCTCTCGAAGACAGCGAAGTACTTGTAATTTCTAAAAAAGATAAGGAGTTTGCTTATGCCAACTTACCTGAAATCGAAAAGCTATTTCGGGTAATGACACAAAGAACGCACGTTGCACTTCAACGAAGAATGATAGATAACCTTAGTAAAACAGCAGAATCCCGTTATATCGAATTTATAGAAAAATACCCACACCTTATTCAACGACTTTCTAACATACAAATAGCTGCTTATTTGGGCATTACCAATGTTTTCCTGAGTAATATTCGAAAGAAAATTGCTGTCAAAAAATAAGATTTCCCTTTATTTATTAAACTAGTTTAATGTTTTAAGATCTCATTTCGTTTCATCTTTGCAGTGTTAATTTAAACCAGCACAAGAAATGAAACACACTATCTCAAGAGTATTTATAACAATTTTAATTTTATTGAATATGGAATCACAAGCACAAAGTTTCAAAACAATTGAAACTAAAGATTTAAAACTTCAAATTTACAACGCATCAGAAAATAGTTTTGGTGTAGCATCGGTAATCATTTCAGGAAAGACAGATGCGGTTTTGATTGACGCACAATTTACTTTGGCGGATGCCGAAAAAGTAGCGCAGGAGATTAAAGCAAGCGGTAAAAAATTAACCGCAATTTTTGTTTCTCACGCAGATCCTGATTATTATTTTGGATTGGAGATATTTAAAAAATATTTCCCGGATGTAGTTGCTTATGCATCACCTGCTTCTGTAGAAGCAATTAAGGCTACAGCGCAAAAAAAATTAGACGTTTGGGGCGAACGATTAGGTAAAGCAATTACGTCAAATGTTGTTTTGCCGCAGGTTTTAAAGGGAAACAGCATTGAATTGGAAGGTCAGAAATTAGAAATCATTGGTTTGGAAGAATTTCCGAACAAGACTTTTGTATGGATTCCTTCTATCAAAGCAGTTGTGGGCGGAATCAATGTTTTTGGAACTAGTTTCCATCTTTGGATGGCGGATGCTCAAACTACTGAAACGCGTAAAAACTGGATTGCCGTTTTAGATAAAATCTCGGCATTGAAACCTGAAATTGTAGTACCTGCCCACGCTAATTCTAATTCTCCATTTGATATTGCTGCTGTAAATCATACCAAAAGTTACATTCAATTCTACGAAGAAGCTTTGAAAACCAATAAAACATCAGAAGCCTTAATTACTGCTTTGAAAACAAAATACCCAGCACTTACTTTTGAAACTGCCTTGCAGATTGGTGCAAAAGTAAATACTGGAGAAATGAAATGGTAAAGTGTATTCTTTACAGTCTGACAGCACTCTTTGTATTGTCAGGCTGTTCTTTAAATAAAAAGACAATGACAAATCTTGAAATAATTAAAAGCACCTACGAAGGAAAAACTTCACAGGAAAATGGCCAAAATCTCGCTCAATATGCTGCCGAAGATATTTCGTGGACAGAAGCCAAAGGCTTTCCATATGCAGGAACTTATATTGGATTAGAAAATATAACCAAAAACGTTTTCAGCAGATTAGGAAGTGAATGGATAGATTATAAATTTACCCCGGAAGATTACCTGGCCAGCGGGGATAAAGTCGTTGCTTACGGAACTTATACAGGAATCTATAAAATTACAGGCAAATCATTCACAGCCAGAGTAGCACACGTTTGGAAATTGAAAGACAGTAAGATTATCAGTTTTGAACAATTTGTAGACAGCCAGACTGTAAATGATGCTTTGAAATAAAGTCTTTTTTATACCTTGCATTGTTTTAATGAATCATCAAACGAATGCACGAAAAATTAATAGCCTATATCAGCCAATATTCGAATTTGCCGCTTGCAGATGAAGAGCAAGCCTTAATTATTGCTACTTTTCAACCTAAAAAGCTACGAAAAAAACAATACTTTTTACAGGAAGGTGATGTATGTAAATATGCTGGTTTTATTGTGAAAGGAGCTATGCGCCAATACAGTGTTGATGATAAAGGTGCAGAACATATTGTACATTTATTCATTGAAAACTATTGGGCAAACGATCGTGAAAGTTCAACGATGCTCACTCCTTCAAAATACAATATTGATGCTTGGGAAGATACCGAACTTCTCATTATTACAAGAGCAGAAATGCTGGATTTGATGGACAAAATACCTACATTGGTGCAAATGATACGTTTAATGGATGAAAGAAATGCCATCGCGAGCCAACGCCGATTAAGTTCTACCATCAGTAATGCTGCCGAAAAACGCTATGAAGAATTTGCAGCTCATCATCAACAGTTTGTTCAGCGGTTTCCACAGCATCTTATCGCTTCTTATTTAGGTATTACCAAAGAAACCTTGAGCCGGATTAGAAAACAAGGAACAAAATAAACTCTCTTTTAAGTTTTAAATTATAAAAACCGTTGACAAATGTCAACGGTTTTTTTTATCATATCTCATTGTTGCAAGGCTTGCCTTTGATGCAACTTTGCCTTATCAAAATCAATTAAAAAATTATAAAAAATAAAACAATGAGTGATTTATCAAAAATGTCTAAAACAGTAGTTTTTCACGAAGCTGGAAGTCCAGAAGTATTGAAAGTTGAACAGGTAGAAGTGTCTTATCCTGAAGCTCAAGAAGTAAGAATTCAGGTTAAATCAATCGGAATTAACAGAGCCGATGCAATGTACCGTCAGGGAATGTATATCGAGAATCCTATATTTCCAGCTCAATTAGGCTATGAAGCCGCAGGAATTATCGAAGCAGTTGGTTCAGAAGTTTCGCATTTGGCAGTTGGTGATTTAGTGAATGTTGTTCCGGGTTTTTCTTTACACAACTATGCTTCTTATGGCCAATATATTACTATGCCATCCTATGCAATACACAAATATCCATCGAATTTGTCTTTTGATGAAGCAGCATCCGTTTGGACAAGTTATTTAACAATGTATGGTATGGTGGTACATTCGGGACAATTAAAAGCGGGACAATTTGTGGTAATTAATGCTGCTTCGAGTAGTGCAGGATTGGCAGCCATTCAAATGACTAATTATGTTGGAGGAATTGCAATTGCTTTAACTACTTCGGCAAAGAAAAAAGAAGCTTTATTAAAAGCGGGTGCAGCTCACGTAATCGTAACAGCTGAGCAAGATATTGCAGCTGAAGTTTTAAAAATCACAGAAAATGCAGGTGCGCATTTAATTTTAGACCCTGTTGTCGGTGCTAAATTCAGCAACCTTTTAAGTTCTGTTGCAGAAAATGGAAAAGTATTTGTTTATGGTGCATTGAGTCACGAACCTGCCAGTTTTCCAGCATTTGATGTTTTGATGAAAACCCCAACTATTAGAGGCTATTCAGCTATTGAAGTGATGGGTAATATGGAAGTTTTAATACAAGCCATAACTTTTATTGACAAAGGGTTAGCCGAAGAAAAACTCAAACCTGTTATCGATAAAGTTTTTAATATTAATGACATCGTTGCTTCTCATAACTATCTGGAATCCAATCAGCAATTTGGAAAAATTGTAGTGAATATATAGAAAATTAAACATCGAGCGGATTTCTTTTCTGCCACAAAAAGCTAAGACGGTTTTAATAAAAAGAGGTAAGATTTTGTTTTTTTGATGTATCATTTTCATTCGATCGCCAAAGGGAAATCAAATTCAAATTCATAAAACCAATGAAAACAGGCAATAGATTTAGTATAACAATCTCTTCCAATCTTCCATAAAATTTATAGAAATTTGTCCATTTGAGCTTACCACAGCCAAAAGGCGCCAATTAAAGACAATTGGCGCCTTTTTTAATTACCCTATAAATAACTTAACTCGTTTTTGTTGATCAAAACAAAAGCCTTTGGATTGATAAAACTAACGCATAAAAAACCAATCTAAACCAGCCAAATAGCTTTTTTGATGTGAAGGTCTATTATATTCTATATCCCCCAGAAACCTCAATTCGCTGCGCATTAATCCATTTGGAATCATCAGAACAAAGAAAGGCTACCACACTTCCAATATCATCGGGCAAACCGACTCTTGCTAAAGCAGTTTCAGAAGCCAGATGTTTATTCAAATCTGAAATATCACGTACAACACCCCCGCCAAAATCAGTTTCAATAGCCCCTGGAGCTACGGAATTGACTCTTATTTTTCTGCTTCCCAATTCCAAAGCCTGGTATCTTGATAATGAATCGACTGCCGCTTTCATGGCACCATAAACGGAATAACCAGCAAAAGAAAATCTTGCCAGACCGGAAGACGTATTTACGATGCTGCTGCCGTCATTCAGTAATGGTAATAGTTTTTGAGTTAAGAAATAAGGCCCTTTGAAATGGATATTTGTCATTGCATCCAAAATTTCTTCTGTTGTTGTTTCAAAACTTTGGTTAATCCCGATACCCGCATTGTTTACCAGCGCATCTAATTTTGCAGAAGAAAATTGAGCATCTAAAACCTCTTTTACTTCAGTTACAAATTGGTCAAAACCGGCAGTTGAAGAAATGTCCAAAGGCAATGAAAACGCTTTTTGTCCAATAGTTTCAATTTCTTTTACCACCTGGTCCGCAAATTCTTTTTTGGTCTGATAGGTAAGGATGATATCAAATCCTTTTTTCGCCAGCTGTAAAGCCGAATCTTTTCCAAGTCCACGGCTTGCGCCTGTTACTAATGCTATTTTATTTTGATTGTTTGACATTTTATTGATTTAAACTTTTATGTTTTTAATTAATTCTTTATTCAGTATATCTCTTACTTTTTTTTATGATGTTTACCACTTTTAATTTAATATGTTTGACCTGAATTCATTTGGCGTGCTCCCTACTTCTTTTTTAAAAAGGCGTGAAAAATAAGTCGTATTTTCGAAACCAAGCAGGTGAGAAATTTCAGTTATATTCAGTTCGCCTTCGGTCAGTAAGTTTTTTGCCTCGCCGATTAGAAAAAGATGAATAAGCTCCAGGGCAGTCTTTCCTGTTTCCTGTTTGAGCAAATCAGTTAAATAACGGGAAGATATATTCAGCTTTTCTGCCATGAGAGATACCGTTGGCAATCCAATATTTTTTGTTTTTCTTTCTTCAAAATTAGCAGCAAGCAAAGCGTTAAACTTTGTGACAGTAGAACCAGTGAGCTCTGTACGGTTTATAAACTGTCTTTTATAAAAGCGCTGTGAATATTTAAGCATGGAATCCAGATGACTTACAATAATGGCTTTGCTGAGTTCGTCGGTATTATTGTTGTACTCTTTTTCAATATTAAAATACAGATTCCAAATGATATCCTCCTCTGCAGGTGAAAGATGCAAAGCCTCATTAACCTCGTAATCAAAATAACTATATTTCCTGATTTCGTTGTAAAGGACTGTTCCCGGTAAAAAGTCTTCATGAATCATAATTAGAAATCCCTTTTCCTCTAATTCCACATTTTTAAAGACTACTTTCTGCTGGGGTTTTGTAAACGACATGGAGCCGCGATCATGGTCATATTTTGTTTTGCCATACTGCATGCTTCCAGATTTCAATTTTTTAAATCCTATAATATAAAATTCAGATGAAAATTCCAGAATATTATTACCACTGCAGGTGTCCCGTTCACCATATGCGACACTAAAGAGCGGGTTCTGGGGAGGTTTGATATCGAGCGCTTCATGCAGATCGCTGATTTTTTTGAAATGTATCATTGTTCTTAATTGTAAAAACAGATCCGGTAAATTTAGATTCTGTTAATTTAAACTTCCACTAACCATGTGCTGCCACCGACACATCCTGCCATGATTCCCATGTTTTCAGTCTTTCTGCATAAGTGTGCTGCACCCAGGGAAAAGCAGTTTTACCCAACAGTAATCTGAGTGGCGGATTTTCAGAATAAACGAGCTTGACAAGAGCTTTGGCAGTGGCTGCAGGGTTACCTGAATCCTGCTCGCCAGCATGCTGATAAAAATCTTTCCGCACATTGTCGTAAGCTTGTATTGATTCGCTGAGTGCAAGGGAAGTGGTCCCGAAGAAATCTGTAGAAAAACCACCTGGTTCTACTATGGTAACTTTAATACCAAATCCGCTTACTTCACCCGCGAGTGTTTCAGTAAGGCCTTCAACAGCAAATTTAGCTGCACTATACAGCCCCATTAGTGATACTGTATTCAAACCCAGCGCACTTGAAAGCTGAATGATATGTCCTGATTTTTGCTGGCGCATGATAGGCAGAACTGCCTGAATAGTCCATAATGATCCCAGTACATTGGTTTCAAACTGGGCTCTTACATCCTGCTCTTTTAATTCCTCTACCGCCCCTATATGTCCAAAACCGGCATTGTTTATTAACACGTCGATACTGCCAAAGTGCTTTTTTGCAGTTTCAATTGCCTCAAAACTTTCGTTTCGATCAGTAACATCAAGTTTTAGCACTAAAAGAGATGATGAAAATTCTTTATTAAGCTTGGTTAGTGTTTCAGGATTGCGAACAGCCGCAACTACATTATCGCCGCGTTTTAAAAATGCCTCTGCCCAAATTCTTCCGAATCCACGCGATGCACCTGTTATAAAAATTGTTTTTGCCATGATATTAATTTTTAATATTTTGATATGGACAAAGTTCGCACAGATAGTACAGACGGTTATGATACAAAAGTAGGCAATAATGAAACATTTTAACGAAATTGTAATGGCTCTGGTTCACTGTTTCAAAGATGAATCTAAAAAAAACAAAATCCCATTTCATTTAGTGAGAGGGATTTTGCAGTTCAGTCATTATAAATTATTTTGACTTAGGATTTTTTTGAAACAATCCTCTGTTGTATTCTACTACCTCCGGATGTGATGGATAGGAAGGCAGAGCAGAAAGATCAGCTATGGCCTTATCTCTTAATGACGGTGCTGCTTCTTTTACACCATCAGATAATGCCTGTTTTAATTCTTCTTCATTAAGTTCAGTGCAGTAAGCAGGAGTTCCAGGCTGATGTCTCCAAGATTCAGAAAGTCTGCCCGAGTCAACTGCATCGTAACCGGCATCATTAACTAATGCGGCAATTACTTTTTTAGCCTGCGGATCATCACCCGCTACAGCCATTGCTATTCTGTCTTCAGCACCGCTGTTTTTTCCGCCGTTTGCCAGCGTCTCTGCCAGCAAATTATTGAAAGCTTTTACAACAGGCCTTCCCAATTGCTCGGATACCCAGATACTTTCTACTTTTCCGTTTTTGATCTCTTCAATATCGGCATCACGGAACGGATAATAATTTGATGTGTCTACCACAATTACATTTTCCGGAACGCCTGCCAGCAAATCTTTGGGCAAAGTTGGTATTGCTATAGTAGGCAGTGATAAAATAATGACATCTACATCTTTTACAACATTCTTTAGTGTTGCAGCTTGAACACCTAACTCCTCAGCACGGGTCTGCAATTTATCAGCCTGATCTGTATTATTCACTTTCACTTCATGACCGGCTTGTGCCATTTTTTTTGCGATCGTACCGCCTATTGCTCCGGTACCTATTATTCCTATTTTCATATTATATAAGTTTCATTTGTTATAATTTTCAATTTAAACCCTTGGATCAATTCCATACTGATCCGGAACTCCAAGGTGTCCGCGCAAAGTTTTGCTTTCATACTCTTTGTGGAAAAGCCCTCGCTCCTGCAGCAGCGGAACAACCTGATCAACAAAGGCATCAATTCCATCCGAATTAACATCAGGTGAAATCCAAAACCCATCCGCAGCACCGGCTTCATACCAAGCCTGCATATGATCTGCCGCTTCTACGCCCGGCCCTGCAATTACAGGATGGTAATCTATCACGCCGTGAGCAAGAATATCAAGAACGGACCAGCCTTGCCTAGCAATTTTCAATGCATTGGAAGAACGAGGATCATAAGGAGATGGACGGGCATTTTCCAGCTGCAATTCTGAAATTGGTTCATTTATTAAGGAAAGATCAAGTGGAATACCCAGCATTTTTTGCAGGTACTCAAATTTTTGTATAAGTGAACTGCCTCCTAACTGTATTCGGCGATCGAGCGCCGTGCGTTTGTCCTTGGCAATGGTGGTCATCAGTCCGGCAATGTATTTGATTTCATCCGGATCACGACCGTAACTTTTTGCTGCCGCTCTAAATGCATTGCGTTGCGCTCTTGCATCTTCAATTGTAAATGCTGCACCTATTACCACATTAGCAAAGCGTCCTGCCAACTGATGTGCGTTGGGACTGCCACCTGCGTGAAATATGATTGGCTGTCCCTGCTCTGATGGCGGAATGTATAGAGGTCCTCTTGAACCGACGTATTTACCTTGTAAGTTGATTGGAAGAATCTGATCTTTCTTTGCAAACTGACCACTCTTCTGGTCGTGTATCCAAGCATCTTTTCCCCAGCTCCCCCAAAGTGATTGAATGAGTTGGACAGCCTCATGAGCACGTCCATAACGATCTTGGCTCGACGGAATTCTTTTTCCGTAATTGGCTGCAACATCTTCTCCGCTTGATGTAATTGCATTCCATCCGGCCCTGCCATGGCTCATAATGTCCAAAGCCTTAAATTGTCTGGCTAGATTAAAGGGTTCATTAAAAGTGGTTGATCCGGTAGCGACCAATCCAATATATTGAGTTTCTCTGGCCACTGCGGCGAGGGTCATCATCACATCAAGATTGAAAACGGGAGATTCAGTTTCAATATCTGTCATAACTGCACCGGGACCATCCGGCAAAAATATAAATTGAAATTTTCCACGCTCTGCAGCCTGAGCCTGCTTTACACGAATATCAAAACTCGTATAGCTTTCGGGATCAACTCCCGGCATACGCCAAGCCCCCGATTGAGATCCGTATCCATTTCCAAGATGAAGTCCAATAAGCATTTTTCCTACAGCATTCATAAATTGAATATTTTGATTAATTATATTGCAAAATTAAACAAAATCACTTTCCTTTGTATAGCTCTTTCCTAAAGGAAAGCGAAATAAATAATTTATCATGCCGAAAAAGAAACCTTATTGTGAGTGCCTAAATACCGTTAAGCCAGTACGGGACACACTTGAAGTAATTAATGGAAAATGGAAATTATCCATCATTATTTCTGTAGGTGTAGGAAACAGCCGATTTACTGAAATTCAAGAGAGCATTCCAGGATTAACTCCAAAAGTACTTTCAAAAGAACTTAAGGAACTTGAACAGCACCAGCTGATCAAACGGATTATAACGAACGATTATCCTGTCAAAATATCGTATTGCTTAGAACCCTATGCAGATACCTTGACCCCTATTATCTACGCTATGAAAGATTGGGGATTAAACCATAAGAAGAAAATTTTTCAAGAAAGATAATATGGCAGAAATTAAATTACTTACCTAATGCTTTTATTTCACAAAAAGTTAACTCTATTTATTAATGGACTTTATGTGAATATAAAATATCTGATTACATTTTATGGCTATATCATATATAAAGCTGCATAAATTTCTCCTCAATCCCCAACAGGACATAAAATCAAATTCTTTAAGCCAATCAAAGACAGACCTTATATATAGTACTAAGCTAATCTTTTCACATCTTCTATAAAATGTATAGAAATTTGTCCCGTCGAGGTCACCAAAGCCAAAAGGCGCCAATTGAAGACAATTGAAGACAATTGATGCCATTTTTTTATGCGCTATCTCATCTTCGATATTAATTGTGGCTCAACTGAGGCTAAAAACTGTTTTATTACTCGTCTAAAAATAATAAACCTTTATCAGGACTAGACAAGCTACACACACCCGACATTCAGACAAACAACCAAACGATACCAAATCTCAACCCTGATTTGGTTACAAACAACCTTGATATTGAAACATTTATTTTTTAAAAGAAGACGAATTTTGCATTGTAGAAATTTAAAAAAGTAAACAATGCAAAAAGTAAAATTCAAAAATAGAAATTGGGATACAGCAGCCAATCTTCATTTACCTGACAATTTTGATGAAACACAAAAATATCCAGCTATCGTTTGTGTTCACCCGGGAGGGAGCGTAAAAGAACAAACCGCAGGTTTGTATGCTGGAAAACTTGCCAAAAAAGGGTTTATTGCCTTGACTTATGATGCTTCTTTTCAAGGTGAAAGCGGTGGAGAACCAAGATATTTTGAAGACCCAGCCAGTCGTGTAGAAGACATATGTTATGCAGTAGATTATCTTACTACATTAAATTTTGTAGATAAAAACAGTATTGGTTTATTGGGCATTTGTGCCGGCGGTGGTTATGCTGCAAATGCAGCATTGAAAGAAAGGCGTATAAAAGCATTGGCAACAGTTTCAGGGGTGAACATAGGCAGAGCATTTAGAGAAGCAAATTTTTTAGAAACATTAGAGGCTGTTTCTTCGCAACGAACTGCAGAGGCCAACGGAAAAAAGCAGATGATTACCAATTGGACACCCAATTCTGCCGAAGAAGCAAAACAGGCAGGGTTAAACGAATTTGATATGTTAGAGGCTATTAATTATTACAGAACGCCAAGAGGAGAATTCCCTACTTCAAACAATAAATTGCTTTTTGCCAGCATGTCGAACTTAATCATATTTGACGCTTATCATCTTGCTGAATTTTTGCTTACACAACCTTTATTGATTATCGTTGGCGAAAAATTTGGCGCTTTCGGGTCTTACAGAGATGGCTTCGACTTATACAAAAAAGCCGCTTCTAAAAACAAAAAAGTCCATGTCGTAAATGGTGCGGGCCACTATGATTTATACGACAACCCCGAAGCAACATCAGAAGCATTGGATAAATTAGTCCCATTCTTTCAGGAAAATCTTTTGCAGAAATAATGACTCTTTTTATAAAAATAATCGGGGCAGTTTTGCTTATTGCAGGTTGTATTCTAACATACAAACCAAATATAATCAGCAAAATTCCTTTGATCGAAAACCCATATCAGATGATTGAAATGCGGGTTAAATGGGGGTTATTAATTGGATTAGGAATTTTGTTCCTTTTTTTCAATCAATGGAATGATTGGAAATTAACGGTTTGCGCATTTTTATTTTTTCTAACTTTGGGGATTATAATAGCCCGATTATTCGGTTTAGTTTTAGACGCTTTTTATTCAAAACAATTACTTTGGCTAACCATAGAAGTTGTTCTATTAATTATCTTTGAAATTTTATATAGATATGAAGACAATTAATTCTTTATCCGAATTTCATCGCTTACTATCCATTCCACCACCTTTGCATCCGTTGGTAAGTGTGGTTTTAGTTTCTGAAATACACGCTGTAGATTCTGATTTGTGGAAACATTTTTCTACCGACTTTTATACTATATCTCTAAAAAATAATATTCAATCCAAAGTAAAATATGGACAGCAATATTATGATTTTGACAAGGGAACAATGACTTTTACTGCACCTAAACAAGTACAATCTGTGACAGTAGATCAAACCAATGCTTTTAACGAAACGATTGGAACAGGATATGTATTGATTCTTCATTCTGATTTTTTGAAAAAACACCCATTGCAAAGCACAATCAAAAATTATTCTTTCTTTTCATATGCTATAAATGAAGCGCTGCATCTTTCTGAACAAGAAGAAAAAAATGTCATTGAGATATTTCAAAAAATAGAGAAAGAATATCAGCATATTGACAAGCACACACAAGACATTATTCTGTCGCAGATTGATTTGCTTTTAAATTATTGCAATCGTTTTTACGAACGCCAATTTATTACCCGAAAAACCGTAAATAATGATTTGCTTTCTAAATTGGAGAATCTTTTGAACGATTATTTCAATAATATGGAAACGCTAAAAATTGGATTGCCCACAGTTGAATATGTAGCCAATCAACTTCATTTTTCTGCAAATTATTTAAGTGACTTATTGCGTTTGCTAACAGGACAAAACGCCCAACAACACATTCACGAAAAAATCATTGAAAAAGCAAAAGAAAAACTATTAACAACAAACTTATCAGTAAGCGAAATTGCTTATGAATTAGGTTTTGAGCAATCACAATCATTCAACCGACTTTTCAAAAAGAAAACTGAAATGTCACCTTTGAAGTATAGACAATCGTTTAATTAAATTTTTCCCTCCCGATTGTTTTATTTTTCGGAATATAAAGCAGAAAACTGAAAGTCACATGGAGTGGACTTCAATTTTGCCAAAAAAAGTTAAGGCGGTTTTTTAAAGATATTTCAAGAGCAAAGCTTTGTAGCAGAATCGTAGCACTTGGTGTTTTAAAAACTACAATTTAAGTATTGATAAAGATAGGTTCGAATGTTGCAGCTCTAATATCAAAAAATATTAAACATTAAATACGAATTTACATTAATCCCCAACAGGAGATCCAAACCAAATTCATAAAGCCAATCAAAGACAAACACTAGAAATGATAAGCCAATATATTTAAATCTTCCATAAAATTTCTAGAAATTTGTCCAGTCGAGGTCACAACGCCAAATGGCGCCAATTGAAGACAATTGGCGCCATTTTTTTTATTTGGACTACTAAAGAAATTAACTTTGAATCATTTTTATCTTTCTTCTGTCTTTCTTTAGCCCGATTGCTTCGCCAGTTCGCTTCGCTCGTGTGCAGTAAGATCCGTTTGTGCCGGTGTTCGGCACAAGCGATTGGAACGTATAGCGGGAAGAGCTCTCACAAATAATATTAAAAGCAACTGCGCTAATCTAAATCGCATTTCAATTGCAGGAAATTTTATGAAGGTCCATATCTTCGATTCCTATCTGCTGCTAGATTTAGGTAAAAAATTGGTTGATTACCGTTGCTGCACTTTTAATTATCATTACTAAACCATTTGGCACAGCTGATGATAGAAATTGGTTTTTCTGTTGCCTTAAAATCTTTTTTTTTGCGACGCTGAATTTCCGCGTTCAACTGGTTCATTTTAAAAGTTAACGGCAAAAGGCAATGGGTAAACAGCACAATTACAGAGAGCAGTATAAAGTCGTGCGTGCTGTATAGTAAACGAATTAAAAACAGTATTGTCAGAAACATCAGAACACTGATAGCCATCACTATATAAAATATTCCTCTGCGCCTGCATTTAAGTTCCTGCAGTGTTAAAATTGATAAATCCCTACTTTTCATAAAAACCGCTTTGTTTTAAACAGACATGTATTATTAACATTGAAGGACATGTCAAAGAACTCCTGAAAATGTATTGATGTAGTATATGCAGCGACAATCCTTTTAATGTCCTAAAGAATTTTCCTTTCCTAATATAACTTTTGTAAATCCTAAATTATCTACTGCTTTACCTTGCCAATAATGCTGCGTAAAGCCGGATCGTTTGTCATCAAACTCCAAAACCAGTTCGATAATAACTTTAGTCGGTTACGTACTCCTGTTAAAGGTACCAAATGCACGAGCAGCCAAACCAGCCAAGCAGCTAATCCCCCAAAATACATTTTTGGCAAATCAACAACTGCCTTAAATTTTGATATTATGGCCATGCTGCCTTTGTTCTTGTAAAGAAAGGGTTTCGTCTTAATACCGAGGATCTCGCGCTGTAAGTTTTCTGCAAGTTGTTTTCCCTGCTGTATGGCTACCTGAGCTAATTGTGGATGGCCTTGAGGGTATCGGGTATCATGAAGAGCCAACGCCTGATCCCCGATACAGAAAAGATTAGAATAACCATCTACCTGATTAATGTCATTAACCAATATCCTGTCTCCCCTTCCTATACAAGCGGCAACAATACCATCAACTTTTCGAGCTTTTACCCCTGAGGTCCATAACAAAGTTTCTGCTATAATTATCTCCCCGCTGGAGAGTTTCACCTCGCTGTTTTGGTAATCGTTGACCAAAGTGTTCAGCATAATAATTACTCCCAGTTTTTCAAGTACACGGTAAGCCTCTTGCTGTGCATTAATGCTCATCGTATTGAGAAGATTTGGTGCTCCCTCAATAAGATATATTTTTGCTTTTAGACCTAAAGCCTCCGGATAATCTTTGTCTGCAATGTTTCTGCCCAATTCCGCTATCTTTCCAGCAAGCTCGACCCCAGTCGGTCCTCCACCAGCAATTACAATAGTTGAAAATTTTTGCTTTTCTTCTAGAATTACACTTCTCATGCTCTTCTCCATAGAAAAAAGTATATGATTACGTATCATAAGGGCATCCTCTATACTCTTCATCGCAATTGCATTTTTCTTTATGTTTTCATTTCCAAAATAATTAGGTTCTGTTCCCATAGCAAGTACCAGGTAATCATATGAGAGTGTACCCTGGTCTGTCACAAGCTTATTAAATTCAGGAAGTACCTTATCTAGTTTGCCCATATGGAAACGGATATTAGATGCCTTTTGAAAAAGCTTGCGAAAAGGATAAATTATATTGGATGGCTCAATAAAAGCAGTAGAAACCTCATATAGAAGCGGCGGAAAAAAATGATAATTGTGTTGATCTAACACTATAACATCCAGCTTAGGATTATTTGCAAACTTTTTTGCGAGACGAATCCCGGCAAAACCACCGCCAACTATAACAACCTTTTTTTTATTATCCATTTTACTGGTATTAATTTTAAATATTATAACCTCCTGCCTTCAATTTGCTTTATATAAAGCTATTGAAACAAAAACTACTATTCTCCGGGCAAAGGTAGCTGTCCAAAAGCAATAGAAAAAGGTCAATAAATAGCCAAAATTGGTCTAAATGAAGCTTTTTTACTTTAAAATCGTAAGCATTAATTTATCCCAAAATTTCTAATTAAACCGTATCAGCATGAAATATCATTTTTATGATTCAGTAAAAACGGTGAAATGTCGGTTTCAAAATAAATCCTGCCCGGAGCATTCCTCTTTCAGATTTAAAATCTATCAGACTCTCACTATAACCCTGCCACCACTGCAGGGTAATGAGCTGATTAGCCTTTTTTGACAGTTTATAGCTGATCCCTGCAGTCAAACTTCCCTTGAAATCCCAGCTGGCGCCTTTTCTTAGCATTAAGTCAAAAAACAATCTGTCATTGCAGGTGATCCACTGAAGCTGCCCCTCGCCGTATCCGATGTATTTTGGAAGAGATGGATTGTTATCTATCAAAAAAGGCAGCCATGCCTTGACCGAAACAAAAAGTTCGGGAGAAAATACTCTAATAAATCCTATCGAAATCATATTTATGCTTCTTGAATAGATACTGTCGCGTCCATTGGATTCGTGTTCTATTCCATAGGTCAGAGCACCAACAAAATGATTATTTCTAAATACAGGCCTGAGCATCATCAATCCCGGATTATAATTGCTTTCCTCAAAAGGGCTTGATGCTTTATATATCTTCCAAAAGGATTTTTGTGTGTACGTTAGATAAGCATAAGAATCAAACAGCAAAGGTTTGTCTGATAATCGCTGCTTGAAGCTAAACTGAAACTTAGCATCCATGCTGTTTCTAGTAGGTGTTTTATCTAAATTCACACCCGTTACAAAATAATTATCTTTATAGATCGAAAAGGCAGGAAGCTGGGTAATTATTTTATGAATTGAATCTCTATCCAAGGAAAATTGCGCATAGCTGAAGGTATAAAACATTAATAACAGTAAGAAATAGTTATTTTTTATGTACCGAGAAAATAGATTGCATTTCATATAATTTTTTACTAGTAAAGCATCAGCCATTTATTCTAAATTCAACTCAATAGCAGATTTAAAAATTTATTTGCAGAGAGATCACAATAAATTATGCGCCTCACAAATAGATTATTTAAGATTGTATAAAATAGTCGTCAGTAAATTGACACTACTTCTTTTTGACTTCTTTTTGCTGTATCAGCATTTTTTTTGTCTCGCATTACCCCCCATTTTATACAAGCTGCTCCCCAAGAGAAGCCAGCCCCGAAGGTTGTGATTAATAGGTTTTCTCCTGTCTTAAAATCATCTTTGAAATCCCAAAGACAAAGAGGAATTGTTGCAGAGGTCGTATTTCCGTATTTCTGGATATTAATTTTTATTCTGGATTTATCGATACCTAAATTTGAACCCACCGCCTCAATTATCCGCAGATTGGCCTGATGCGGTATTACCCAGTCAATATCATCCGTGCTAAAGCCGCAGCTTGTTAAAACTTCCCCACTTACAGAACTCATTGCTGCAACTGCCTTTTTAAAAACATAAGCCCCATCCTGTTTTATGTAATGATCTCTATGAAGTAAACTCTGCATACCAGCAGGTATTTTAGAACCTCCTGCCGGAACTAAAAGCGAAGAAGTACCACTCCCGTCAGTATGAAGAATCGATTTCAATAATCCAAAATCAGATTCTGATGCTTCAAGCAATACAGCTCCTGCTCCATCGCCAAACAAAATACAGGTAGAGCGATCTTCATAATCTACAAGAGAACTCATTTTGTCTGCCCCTGCCACCATAACTTTCTTGTAACGCCCGCTTTCGATCAGGCAGCCCGCTAATTCAAGTGCATATAAAAAACCGCTGCATGCTGCATTGATATCAAGTCCAAAGGCATTTTGTAAATTGCTTTTTTCACATACCAGAGATGCTGCCGGCGCCAGCATATGATCGGGAGTAGCAGTAGCAAGTATCAAGACTTCAATCTCATACGGGTCAACCTCATAGTTTTCGATAAGATTATTAATCGCACCAGATGCAAGATCAGATACAGCAGTATCATCGTCGGCTATTCTGCGCTCTTTAATTCCTGTTCTTTTTTCAATCCATTGTTCTGAAGTATCTACTGTTTTAGAAATTTTTTTATTATCTAAAATTGAAGGCGGCACATAGCCACCGACAGCTGTTATGACGGCATTCATTGTCTATTTTTTTTTAAGCGTAGCTTTTTCATATCGTTATAATGCACTTAATCGAAAAAAGATTAAACAGATGTTTTTTAATCTTTTTTCAATTAAAATAATGGTCACCGAAAGTCTCGGCAACATATTTATTTAATGAAGTTTTTCTTGATATTTTCGATAAAGTAGTAATCATAAATAAAGGCAGCGAAATTGCCTCCTGAATAATAAGCAAGTACGATGGAATACTAGCCCATTGGTTATAACCGTTTTAAACACCCCCGCTTTTTAATACTGCGGAAATGACAATAAAGGGACATCTAAACCCGATGCCATTATTCTTGTTTTGCTTTTGTGGACCAGAGAATCCCAAAAACCATATTTTTTGGGCACCATGACCAGTATATCTGCCTGATAGCGCTTTATTTCTTTTTCTATTTCATTAATAACGGCATTTGACCGCACTGTCTTGTAAATGTACTTCACATCCTCAAACTCTTTTCCCAGTGTGCCATCCCTTACTGCTGCCTCATCCCGTTTCCTTATTTCAGCAACACTTTCCTCGACACTGAAAAGTTCAATCTCAATATCAGGATTTCCTATTACCTTGATAATCCAGCTGAATCTCCTAGCGGCCGAAAAACTCAGCGTATCACAGGCATATAATACTTTTCTTAATTTTTTAAATCGGGCATTGAGAGGCACTGCCAAAACAGGGATATCAATATTTTTAATGACTGATGTTGTGGTGTTGCCCTGCAGATCCTGCTCAAAAGAACGTTCTGCCATACCCATTACAACCAATTCAGCACCTGTGCTTTCAAGTACAGCTGCCAGTTCGTCTTTCAGAAAGGAATAGCTGCAGCAACATTGGACTTCAATTTTAAACAAATGGGCTATTTCTTTACCCAGGGTTTCCAGTCTTAAAACAGCCCTGTCTAATTCTTTCTGCATTTCTTCTGCGCTGATAAGCGCATTTGCGCTGTGCACATTTAAGCTAAAAGAGTTAAATAGAACAAGTTTCGCATTTGCGGCTTGGGCAATTCCTGCCGCATAGGTAACGGCATTTCTGGCTGTATCGGAATAATTTGTAGCAGCAATGATGGTTAGCGGTGTGATCATAGTTGTATGTTTTTAGATGCTTTTGCAAGCCATCAGATATTTTGATTATAAGCAGAAGAGAAAATGCTTCTGCTTATAAAATTATTTAGTATTCGCCAATTGCTTTTTTGTATTTGGCTTCGCTGATTTTGTATCCTGCCTTTGCATCGATAAGATCAGCGTAGGCTTTCTGCCAAAGCACCTGGGCTTCCAAAACGTCCTCTCCCAGAACGGTTCCGGCATCAAAACGATCCTGATTTAAACGAAGATTTTCCTCAGCCTGTTTTAGTGACTTTTTATTCAGATCTATTTGTGTTCCAGCCTGATTAAGCATCAGCCATGCGTTCTGAACCTCAATGCTCAAAAGTTCTTTTGTTTCCTCAAGTTCCAACTTTTGCGCTTCGGTTACAAAATGCTGTTCTTTTACCTTCTGTTTCCTCGCTCCCCAATCCAGAATAGGAACAGAAACTGTTACCAGTCCCACAAATGCCTTCATATCATCGCTCCCGTCAGAAAAATTAATCTTTTTACCATACGATGCCAGGCCGTTTGCACTTAAGGCAACAGTGGGTTTTTGGTCTCCTTCCAGTAACTTGGCCTGGTACTCGTTGACCTCGACTGACTTGCTCAGCGCATAGATCTCAGGACGGTTATTTACAGCCGACGCAACATCGGCTTTGCTTATCAGCCGCATATCATCTGAAAAATTGCCTGCTACATCGTATTGAGCTGCACTTAAACCTGTAATCTGAGACAGAGCCAGTTTGGTTATCGTTAAACCGTCTTTAGCTTTTGTAAGGTTAAGGATCGCTTCATTTTGCTGCACTTCGACTTTAAGCAGATCATTTTTATAGATCAAACCTGCATTAAAAGAGTTCTCAAGGTCTTTTTTCAATTCGCCTAAAAGGCTTAGGTATTTTTCTGCCAGAACTACTTTTTCCTTTAGGTTGACAGCCTGCCAATACGCAGTTTCAGCGTTCAGCAGCACCTCGTCTTCGGTTAAATTTTTCTGGGCGCTCTGCAGGTCAACCAATGAACTTGTCATTTTTTTTGCCGTCTGGATTTTGTTTCCTGCATAGACAACCTGGGTCACGGCTACAGATCCATTAGCACTGTATTCCGGCAGTAAGGTCCTGAAAGGATCCGAGAGATAGAGCCCGAAAACGCTTGCCTCTACGGTGGGTTTTGTCGCTGCATTGGCCGCCTGATTGGCCGCTTTGGCTGCACTAATGCTGCTTTGGGCCTTCTTGAGTTTTTTGTTGTTTTCCAAAGCCATGCTTCTGATCTGATCCAGAGAGACAGTCTGCTGCCCGTGAACAATTCCTGAGAAAAAAATCAGGAACAAAAAATATATAGTGTTTTGTTTACTTTTCATGTCAATTCATTTTTAAACAATCCTGCCGAAATTTTATTACAAATCGACAGGAGGTTTGAAGAATTATTATTATTTATCAATGCTGGTGAACCGGCTTATACAGTACATCCTCTTCTCCATCAGGCTGCTCTTGAGGCGCTTCATCTTCGATTATAGGGTTCTTCAGTAACTTATAGTACATGACAGGCACCACAAAAAGGGTTAGGATCATCGAAAAGATCAAACCAAAAGCCAGCACGCTTCCCAGCGGACCCCACATAGGCGATTTACCTATAATCATAGGCACTACGCCGACTGCGGCAGCGGCAGAAGTCAGGAAGATAGGTCTCATTCTACGTTTAGCAGCGGCAATTGCAGCAGCTTTGTGTTTGTATCCATGATCTCTGATAAGCTCATCTGCATAATCGACCAGTATGATTCCGTTTCGCACCACAATGCCTATCAAACTTATGATTCCCATAAACCCAGTCATCCCAAGTGGGTTACCTGTTACAAGAAGCCCTAGGAAGGCTCCAAAAAGACTCAGTAAAAAGGTGCATAATACGATAAGCGCCTTTCCAAGACTTTTGAACTGAAACAAAAGGGTCAGGAAAATCAAAATAAGGCTAACTCCCAAAGATATTCCCATACTTGGCGCATTCTCACCGCTTGATTCGGCATCGCCTCCATATTGAATCGTAGTTCCGGCAGGAAGCTTGAGAGCATCTATTTCCGGCTGTATTTCCTGAAGAATACGCGAGGGTTTTTTACCCAGCTGCGCCTCTGAATATACACTCAGCATCTTTAATCCGTTTCTTCTCAGTAGCATTCCGGTGTGCCATTCAGGATCCAGAGTTGCTACAGCTTTAAGCGGCACTTTCTTCCCGTAACGTGTTGTAATGTGAAGATTCTGCAAGGCAACGAGATCTTTACGGCTGTCTTGGTCATAACGAAGGAAAATGTCTACCGTCTTATCTCCTTCCCATAAGGTGGAAATAGAATATCCTTTTAAACCGGCTCCTAAAGTCTGCGTAATGGCTTGTGTGCTTATACCTAAGCGGCTTGCTTTCACATTATCTATATTGAGTTTGACCCCCATATAATCGTACTCGCTGCTCAATCGGACATAGTTGACCCCCTCAGCTTTTTCCAGAATTTTTTTGACTTCTATAGCTGTACGTTTCTGATCGGCTTCATTTTCGCTTACCACCCTGATATCAATCGGAGCACCCTCCTGAAAACTCAGCTGTTTGATTTTAACCGCTCCGTCCTGCATAAAACCTTTCAGCTTGTCCAGATACTCTTTGGCCATTTCATTTGTTGCATCAATGTCGGTTGTTGTAATAAATACCTGCGCAAATTGTTTTCTTGGAGTTTCCGGTGCGTATGACGTATGAAAACGAGGTGAACTCATTCCTATGAAACTCGTTACGTCAACAACCCGTTTGTCTTGTTTTAGGATATTTTCCAATTCTTTTACTTTCGCTTCGGTTTTCTCCAAAGACGTGCCGTTTGGCATCCAGACTTCCATATTAAACTGATTGCGCTCACTTAAAGGGAAAAATTCAGAATCGACTTTTGTAGCAATAAAGAGAGCTGCAACAACAGAAAGCAATCCCAATCCCATAGTTGTTTTAGGATTTCTAAAAGCTGCTTCTACTCCTTTGTCAAAAGCGGACTGAAGGTGATCCAGCAGGTTTTTCTTTATGGGTCTGTCGCTTATTTTGTGTTTTAATCCTTTCTTTATAAACACATAACAAGTGTACGGGGTAAAAAGAAGCGCAATAAGCATGGAAACAATAAGAGCTATGGCAACAGTTACCGGAAGATAAAACATAAAATCCTTAGCAATTCCGTCCATAAAAATGGCCAGCGGCAAAAATGCGAATATAATGGCGAGTGTTGCCGTAAATATTGGAACCATCAATTGTTTGGCAGCCTGCCAGGCACCTGTCCAAGGCTCTACGCCTTCGTCGAGTTTCTCGATATAATTGTCGACCACCACAATGGCATTATCGACTACCATTCCTAGTACAATAATAAGAGCGGCCAGTGTTACCTGATGAAGCTCCACCCCGAACATGCTCATAAAGGCAAAAGTAATCAGCATAGAAATCGGAGCTGCCGCGGAAGCCACTACTGCTATACGAAAAGGCAGTAAAAGCATGACCACCAAAAGCACCGATCCGATTGCCAGACCAAATTCTTTCATAAAATGACTGATACTGTGCTCCACATCTTTTGGCTGGTTCACAATGGTTTTCATTTTAATATCCGGAGGAAATGTTTTTTGGATAGCCGCAATTTTTGCTTCAACTTCTTCACCAAATGCTACAATATTGTTCCCCGGAAGCATATCGACAGACAAGACCATAGCTTTGTCTTCCCCTACACGTACAAATGATGATTTTTCTTCGAAACGGCGTTCAATCTCAGCCACATCTTTTAAACGGACAATTGTTCCAGATGGTGTCGTGTAGACAATCTGGCTGGCAATATCATTTTCATCCTTGTAACGGCTGTTGGCATAAATAGGCACAATATTATTAGATCCTACTGATACTTCTCCAGTATAGCCTGTAATATTCTGCTGTTGCAGGATCCCCATTAAAGCGCCGGCATCCAAGCCATACTGCTGAAGTTTTTTATCGTTTATTTTAATATAGATCTGCTGTCTTTGCCCCCCCGAACGATTGATCTTAGAAACCATCGGAATGACTTTTAACCCGTCTTCCAGTTTGTCAAGGTATTTTTCGATCTCAGCATACGAACGCTCTTTTGACGATACAGAAATAATCATTGCCGTAACATCGGCAAAATTACTGTTGATAAAGGGCCCTATAACACCCTGAGGCAATTTTGAACGCAAATTGGCATCCATATCCAGTTGCAGAGTATGCCAGAATTTCTTTCTGTCTTTTACATTTGTGTAAATTTCGGTAGTAATAAAAACCTGTCCTTCACGAACTTCTGACTTTACTTTCTTCTTTTTGATTTCTTCAAATGAGAATAAGTACTGTTCTATTTTCTTTGCCACTTCTTCTTGTACCTGATGTTCATCAGCACCTGGATAAATAGCATATACCAGAGCTGTAGGCATATCAATTCTAGGGTTTTCGCTTCGGGGCATGTTCACTAAGGAATTGATTCCCATCAGCATCAGCAGGACAACCAGTACAATGACAACCTGCTTGTGCTTCATTGCGGCTTCTAAAAAGTGTATTTTTCGCTTTGTCATCTTTTAATTGAATTTTAGAAAATTAGAATTTGACAGGCGTACCGTCTATTAAGTTGGTTTGTCCGTTTACAATGATTTTGTCGCCCGCCTGAAGTCCTTCTTTTACCACAACATCATTCGTTCCGGTTATTTTAGATATATTGACTCTCTTTTTAAAAGCAGTATTTCCTTCTTTGGCGATATACACGTAGTTTATATTATCTGGATCTCGCACTAGGGCTTGCGCAGGAATAATTATTGTATTTTGAATCTGTCCGGAGTTGATGCTGATATCGGCAATCATTCCAGGAAGCAGCTGTCCATTGACATTCTCCAGACGCACCTTAACGGTGTAAGTTTTCGAAAGATCATCGCCCTGCGGATTTATTATGGTGATTTTTCCTTTGATTTCCCTATTCAGGGATGGAATTGTAATATTGGCGTCTGCACCTATTTTCAATGAAGTGATTTCATTTTCATTAATAGCTGCCACAGCATATACTTTGTCTGTTTTTACAATGGTAAAAGCTGGAATTCCAGGCGCTGCGCTGGCACCTGCCTCGGTGAGTTTATGGGTTACGATTCCTGAGAAAGAAGCATACAATTTGGTATCGTGCATGTTTTTTGATGCCGTTTCTTTATTGGCTTTTGCTTGTGCCAGACCGGTTTTTCCAGAAATATAATCTCGTTCGGGAAGGCTTCCTTTTTTATAGAGCTGATCGAGACGGTTGAAATTATCCTGGGCCTGTTCCAAGGCTGCATTTGCGACGATAAGATTGTTCTGATAGGCATTCTGCTCTATTGATGCCAGAAGCTGTCCTTTGACAACACGCTCTCCCTCCTGTACCAGAACAGCAGTCACCCTTCCCGGAATGCTAAAGCCGATAGAAACAGTATTGTCTGCTTCAATAGTGCCGCTGTAATCCAAAACTTCTGCCTGAGATGACAGTTCAATTTCCCTAACACTTACTTTTACAGGTTCAACTGTCTGGTTTTGGTCTGTTTCCTTTTTACCGCATCCGGCACTTAATAACATAATACTCAGAATAGATAAGATATTCCTCTTAAACATTACCATATAATTTGCTTTTTTATATTGATTAATAAAAGTCCATGCAGTTATTCCAACTGATGGTGCAAATCTCCATAGAATGTTTAGTCTACAAAAGGTCTGTTCCGAGCCGTTTTTGGTCTATAACCATCATTTTAGATAATAGCGTTTCGCCTCACTTGCATAAGAAAGGTAGTTTTTAAAGAAAAATACAGCACTAATTTTAATGTTATTTGTATTTGTCTCGAAATGATTTTGGGGTGATTTTCATTTTCTTTTTAAAGAATTTCCCGAAAAAAGACTGGTCACTGAAATGAAGTATTTCAGCAATTTCTGCCAGCGAATGAGAGGTTTCCATCAGCAGGTTTCGCGCCTCCATGACTACTGCTTCCTCAATAATTTCGCGCGAAGTGTTTCCCGTAACCTCTTTGGTTAGTTTAGACAAATGCCCAGCAGTTATAAATAGTTTATCGGCATAAAACTTGACATTTCTATTATTGCGAACATGAATCGAAAGCAAGGATAAAAACTCATGAATGATCTCTTTCTTTCTATTGGTTTTCAAATTGGCCTGATTTACTCCGCTTCGGTGCATTTCCATCATTTCAAGCGCCAGCAGATTGAAATAGTGAAATATTTTTGCCTTCTTATAGAGATTATGTTCTGATTGTGACAAATTCAGTGTATACATTTTTGTCATGATATCGAAAATAATACTATACTGATCTTCTGTAAGTGATAATATTGGGGTTTGGTTAAGCTCTGTTAATCTAAAAAGTCTTATATCCTCATAATTAAGCATATTGGTCATAGCAAATTCGTCCGTAAATACACAACCTATATTCTGAACAGGTTCTATAATTTCCAAAATATGTATCATCGACTGTGACGATAGTACCATCGTATCCATTGGACCAACAATATAGGTCTGCAAATCAATCTGTACTTTTATCCTTCCTTCCAGCATGAGCAATACAGCGGTATTGCAGCTTCTAAAAGGAAAAGGAAATGGATTTCCTTCAATAACCTCTTTATTGTAATGCACATGAAACTCTGTTCCGTGTGCTGCTTCTTCCCCCAGCATATTAATAATATCCCGCAGGCTGTAATTTCGAATTTCTGTATATCTGCCCACTTTTATTAATTATGACAAAGCAAAGTTAAAATATTAACTTTTAAACTTAAGGCAATTTTTTAAAATCCAGCATTTGCAGTTGATGTTTTTTTGCTGCAAAAAATTAAAGTGAATTTTACAGGTGTTTCGCTTGATTAATATGTATGGTAATTAAAAGGCACAGTACATTTTTTTCAAAGCTTCAAGTTCCATTCTATATAAATGCTAGAGCTTTATGCAACAAATCTGGAACTCAAGTTATTTTTTTTTACTTTTAAACTGCATTTTAGCTTAACGGATTGCTCTATTGACTTCTTGTTCAATTCATGCAAGAAATTGGCTTATTTCTGACTTAATCTTTTTTCTCGCACAAAAAGCAAAGACGAATAATATTTGTAGAGTTGTATATTAGTTTACCGCCATAAACCAATTGAGTTTTTATATTTTTTTGCATCAATCCCCAACAGGACGTCTAAACCAAATTTACAAAGCCAATGAAAGACAGACGCTACATGTAGTAAGCCAATTTCTTCAAATCATCCATAAATGATGTTGAAATTTGTCCTGTTCCTGTCACATACAAGCCAAATGGCGTCAATTGAAGACAATTGACGCCATTTTTCATATTACATCCTTCAATTTTTATATTACTCAATCAGTACGTTATCTCTTGTTTGATAAGCCTAAAAAGGATATTATTAAGCATAAGTAAAAAAGGAACGGCCCTTTGTTAGGCTGTTCATCGAGTGCTGTTTCTATAGCCGTCAAGATCTTTCAATTTTTGAAACTTCTGTAAATTACAAATTCAACAATTTAATTCAAATTTACATTTTTCCAAATGCAAAAATAGGGCCCGCAGCCCTTAGCCCCGATAGCAGTGGAAATCCTTTTGTGCCGGGTTTCGGCACAAAAGATTGGAACGCATAGCGGGAAAAGCTCCTAGAAAACAATAATAAACCTAAAAATAATATTAAACACCCCGCCTGTAAAGTATATAACATCATAAGGGCAATAATCCCCTACTTTTACCCGTTACAATCCAGCAGCAAAAAAAGCGCATAACAGCAAGAGCATATCAGGACCTGCCCCTGTAAAGGAGATTACAAGAAATGAAGAAGTTTGAAATAAAAAATGCAGAAGCTAACCAATGGCTGGTATCCCACAACGAGGTGCCGAAATTCACCTGCTGCTTTGAGGATAAAAGGTTTAACTATGAAAGGACCATCACGGGGCTTTCCAATCCCACAGGCGATCCTAAAGAAGTGCAGCTATTGCAGAGAATGGAAAAATGGCTAAAACAGTATCATAAGGAAAAAATAAACGGATGATACCGGAAAATCAAACAGCGGTATTAAATTCTGTAAATACTTTTTTATAATTACTCCATACTGGATTTATAGTATTACATACCCATTGCAATTACACAATCAATTATAGCTATTGCAAGGATAAAGTCCGAATTAAAATATGCAGGGAGAAAAGCGGATTATTTAATCCTTGTGAGATATATTCTTTTCCGAAACAAAAAATAAACTTATAACCGGTCTTAGTAAAGCTTTGGCCCAGTGCAGAAGAAAGACTTTTTTGAGCACCAGCACAAAACCATTAAAAGAACTGGGCTTCTGGACATAGAGGTCCGCCCCCTTATCAAAGGTATCTTCAATATCCGAAGCATGGTCCCAGGTGGAGAGCATAACGGTGGGAATATCACGAAGGTCTTTATCGTTCTTTATTTCTTCCAGCGCCTTTTTTCCCCCTTTAACGGGCATATTGATATCGATAAAAATAATATCGGGATCGCTCTGGGACTGATCCCTGAGGTTATCGAGGAGCTCCTGCCCGTTCTCTACGGTAGTTACCTCAGAGGCAATCTCTGCTTCATCCAGGGCATCGATGAATAATTCCTGGTCGTCTTTATCATCTTCGGCCAATATAATCTTTACCGGCTCCTTTTCTTCTGAGTCATTAGTGGTTAGGGCTGGATTTTCAGAACTTATCATCTTGAAGGGGGTTTAGAATTGTCAAAAATACTATATATTATATAATAAAATTTGCTGCAAATCAATAATCTTAAAATCAGTAACAAATTTAGATATAAAGCGCAGTGGCAAATAATAAATGGGCGGCAATTTTGCCAACAAACAAAAGGACTGGGGATTTTTTTTTATTTCTGTAGGAAAGATCATTGACTCTACAACAGATACCACAACGGCTGGGAATAGTAATGACAGCCTTTTGATAATGACAAGCCCGTTATTGGGGTTCCATAAGAGCCTTGGCACATTAATAGTTACCTATTGCCTTGAGTGATGGTGGTCTGGAACAGGTATTCAAGCGCCTGCTCGCTACTGGATTCCAAATTTAAAAAAAAAGAAAAAACATTTTTGAAAAATAGTTCTGTTTAATAAATTCGCAGACTAAATTTTGGAAATATGAATATGAGAATTATAGGTTCCGGCAGTTGTATTCCCGAGATCAGAGTCTCTAATAAATACTTTGAGAACCACCATTTTTTAGATGAAAATGGCAACTCTTTGAATTCTTCCAGAGAACGCATTATCGAGAAATTTACTACCATTACAGGAATTGAGGAGCGCCGTTATGCTCCCGGGCATTATGCTGCATCTGACCTGGCTTTTATAGCCGCCCAAAAGGCTATTGATACCGCCGGAATTGATCCCGAGAGTATCAACTACATTATAGTGGCACATAATTTTGGGGATGTGCGTTATAATACCACACAGTCCGATATGCTGCCCAGCCTGGCCTCCCGGGTCAAAAATAAGCTAAAGATTCAAAATCCCGCCTGTATTGCTCTGGATATCATTTTTGGATGTCCGGGCTGGATTCAGGGCATGATTCATGCCAACGCCTATATGCAGGCGGGGATAGCCAGACGATGTCTGGTTATCGGCGCTGAATGCCTTTCGCGTGTTGTAGACAAACATGACAGGGACTCCATGATATATGCAGATGGCGCCGGGGCGGCAATTGTTGAATTATCAGACACCCATAAAGGTTTGCTGTCTCATCACAGTGCGAGTTTTACCCTTGAACAGGAAGGTTATCTCTACTTTGGCAGCTCGTTTGACCCCGCCCAAAATCAGGATGTAAGGTATATCAAGATGCATGGAAGAAAAATATATGAGTTTGCACTAAACCAAGTGCCCCAGGCAATGAAAAACTGCATTGACAAGGCAGGAATTGAGATCGATCAGATCAAAAAGATATTAATACATCAGGCCAATGAAAAGATGGATGAGGCCATCGTCAACAGATTTTATAAGCTCTATGGAAAAACACCTCCGAAAGATGTTATGCCTATGATTATTAAATTTCTGGGAAACAGCAGCGTGGCAACAATCCCTACGCTGTATGATTTAATTTCAAAAGGGGAACTGCCCGGACATGAAATAAAAACCGGAGATATCATTTTATTTGCGTCTGTTGGTGCGGGGATGAATATTAATGCCTTTGTTTACAAAGTTTAAGCAGTTTTATAGATGGAAACTGATCCCCGGTACAAATAAAAAAGGCACCTGATTAGAGGTGCCTTTAAAAGCTCACTGTGATAGTATATTATGCTACAACTACGTTTACTGCGTTTGGACCTTTACGGCCTTCTTCTACATCATATCTTACTGCATCGTTTTGAGCGATGTTTTCTGACAGACCTGAAGCATGAACAAAAACTTCGGCCCCTCCGTTATTTGGAGTTATAAATCCGAACCCTTTTTCTTCATTGAAAAATTTTACTGTACCTTCTTGCATTTTAATGTATTTAATTGCCCAAAGGTAGCTTTATTAAATGAGAAGTGGCTGAATTTGAGATTTTTATTTTATTTAATTTAAATTCAGGTATTCCAAAACAAAAAAGCTACAGATTTTCCTGAAGCTTCTACTGTCTCATCAGCAGCCCTAGCCCCGATAGGAGTGGAAATCCTTTTGTGCCGGTGTTCGGCACAAAAGATTGCAGCGTATAGCGGGAAGAGCTCCTGAAAAATAATATCGCCGAACTGGGTGTATTTCAAGAATCTCTACTGCTCGATATAATGCAGCAATGCCCCTCGATCATCATTAAAATAAATCATTGCTGCTAAACTGTACTTATCCCCAAAGAGCATTTAAAAAATTCTATTGGAATTATGAAACATTCTTTTATATTTAAGTAACAGACTAAAATTAATTAAATCTACTTTCGTTAGAATCTAAACCACCAACGATGTATGACAATTTATTGCTTTTGAAGGACATTGTGGATAATACCCCTCTGCCCACCGCTGTTTATACAGGGGACGAATTAAAAATAGAACTCGCCAACCCTGCTATGATGCAGGCCTGGGGCAAAGGGGACCAGATAATTGGAAAAAACTACCTGGAGGTGCTCCCTGAAACCCAAAACCAGCCGTTTTTTGACCAGGCGCTCCAAGTGCTCAAGACCGGTATCCCCTTCCATGCAAAGGACAAACAGGTTAATTTAATGGTTGACGGTGCCCTGAGAACCTATTATTTCAATTACAGCTTTATCCCCCTCTTTGATAAGCAAGGCGCGGTGTATGCGGTTATGAATACAGGCTCGGATGTCACCGAGCTGCACCTGGCAAAACAGCAGACTCAGAGTGCCGAGCAAAGGCTTAGAATGGCTATTGAATCCTCAGGTATGGGAACCTATGAGATAGACCTTGACACCAAAAAAATCAAAACCTCTGGAAATTTCAACGCCATCTGGTCCATCGACCATGAAATTGCCAACAAGCAGCTCATTGCCAGACTGCATCCCGAGGACCAAAAACGCCGTGAAAAAGCACACCAGGAATCACTCATTACCGGAAAAATGTGCTACGAGTCCAGAATTTTAAACGATGACGGATCGATTAAATGGGTGAAGATCAACGGCAAAATCATCAAGGAAGAAGACGGAACCCCCAGCACCCTTATCGGAATCATACAGGATATCCATGAGCAGAAAGCCTTTGAAGAGGAACTAAAAAAACAGGTCGCCGAGAGAACACAGGAGCTGCGCAGGTCCAATGATGATCTTTTGCATTTCGCGGGTGTGGTGAGCCATGACCTGAAAGAGCCTATTCGAAAAATCAAAACGTTCAATAGTATTTTAAAAAATGAGTACAAAGCCGATTTTAGTGAGAACGCTAAAAAATTCCTGCAAAAGGTAGACCAGTCCGCACAAAGGATGCAGAATATCATTGAGGGCATCCTTGCCTACTCGACCCTGGATAAAAGATCGCAGCCTGTTGAAAAAATAAACCTTGACCTGGTCATTGAAAATATCAAAACCGATCTGGAACTGATCATAAATGAAAAAGGAGCCATTCTGGTAATAAGTGAGCTTCCCCAGATAGAAGGGGCGCCGATACTGATCCACCAGCTTTTTTATAACTTGGTGCACAATGCCCTTAAGTTCTCAAAAGCAGAGGAACCGCCCAGAGTGATAATCACTTCTACTATTATAAACAATGAAGAAGGCACCGGGATGCTGGAAATAAAAATAAAAGATAACGGCATTGGACTGGATCCAGTTTTTGCAGAGAAAATATTTGATGCCTTTGAAAGGCTGCACTCCAAAGACCAGTTTGAAGGAAACGGGATCGGGCTTGCCCTGTGCAGAAAAATAGCCCAAAGACATAAGGGCTCTATTACAGCTGCGGGGGAGAAAAATAACGGCGCTGAATTTACAGTGACCCTTCCTTTAAAGCAGTCCGATTCTTATCTTTAGCACCTTGTAAACAAATAGGTAAACTGAAAGATTCTTATCGCAAATGTGTTAGTGCAAATTGTGAAGTTCAATTTGTAGATAATTCAATACATACAATCAAAAGTTTTAAGTAGACATAAAATGGAAGATTATGTTTATGGACATCCCGCCCGGTACTTAATCGTATCTGGCGGGTTTATCAAAAATGGGCTGCTCAGCAGCCCTGGCCCAGACAGCAGTGGAAATCCTTTTGTGCCGGGGTTCGGTACAAAAGACTGCAGCGGATAGCGGGAAGAGCTCCCAAAAAAAAGCATCATACACAATTGACGACGCGGCCTCAAACCAAATTGAAAGAACATTCCTGTTTTCTTCCACAATGCAGACAAATAGCTTGATCAAATACAAATAGAATTAATTATGTAAAAACACAAAGCCCAATCCAATTGGGCTTTATCTTTAAATAACATCACAACAGAAAGATGAAATTGTCCCGGCATAAAAAGAACAGATAAGAATCTCTGATAAAAAACCATTACCTTTAAATCAGAGAACAGCAGTAGAGGATGAATAAAATTTTTGAAAAAGTAACCCGTCATCTGGCAAAAAATCCCAGAAGACTATTCTTAATTGACTCTGTGGGAGCTCTGCTTACTGCTGTGCTGCTTTGTGGAGTGCTTTCAAATCTAAGCCCCTATTTTGGGATGCCCAAGACAACATTAACTCTACTCTTCTCAATAGCGGCTTGTTTATGCTTTTACTCCGCTGTATGCTTTTTATTTTTAAAAACAAAATGGACGCTTTACATCAGAATAATAAGTTCTGCCAATTTACTGTACTGCGCGCTGACCACTGCCTTTTTATTTATTCATTACAGCAAGCTTACAGCTTTTGATCTGATGTACTTTTCACTTGAAACAGCAATTATCTGCCTGCTTGTTTATACAGAGCTTGCCGTATCTGCTAAAATTCTAAACAGCAGTAAGGGCAGTCAAAATATCTCGCGCCGTAAACCCCGCCTTTAAAATCAGCATTACATTAACGTTTGATTTTTCACATTAACCCCTTTGAAGAGGCAGCTTTGTATTTCTAGTATACAACTTAGCAAAAAATTCAAAAAACAATTCGTAAAGGCCAAAAACCTGCTGATCCGGCACAGGAAAATTAACCATGAAAAAATTAAAATTCAGCACAAAGGACCCGTACAAAAAAAAATAAAGCTTTTAGGTCATTTAATAATTCTTCTTTTTCAAAATCAGTATATTTGCATCACTTATATTGTTACACTTTCTTTCCGGAGAAATACAATCCCTGCAGGTTCCCTAATGAAGCATTTAAAGTTACTATACGTTTTTCTAATATCGCTGCTTGCCTTCACAGCCAGAAGCGCATCAGACAGATCACCTGAGCCATCTTGCGGCGGGCACTTAAAAACTGGCTTTATCTCTTTTGACAATACTTTAATCACTTCTGCATTTGTAATAAAATATAAAGAGCTGGATGTTCATTTTAAATTTAAAAGTAAAGTAAAATACCGTGCAACTGCTTCGGAAAGCGATGCTTTAAATATTCCTTACAGCACTAAATCAGCACTTTTTACAATCTTTAAAAACAGCTTAATTTACGGTATTGAAGTTATTTACCAAATTCAGCGTCATAATTATCTGCATCTCTACCAGCTTTTCTAAAGCGGGCTTTCATTATTGAGGCAGAACTGTTCGGCAGTTCCTTATTTGCCGCTTAACAGCAGTGACAGCAAAACACAATACAGTAATAAGCATAGTTTAGTGAAGGGAGTCAAAGACACTGCTGTCAGCTCTGGATCCATAAATAAGGCTCAGTACTGTCTGGGCACTTGTTCCCGGCGATGCTTTTTTAAAAAACTATTTCCGCAGGTGCTGTTCAATTTATACTGCAGAAATTTCTTCACTGATAGGCACCAATAAAAAAGCATTACAGCAATTACAAGCATTCGCAGCTGAAAGACCAGAACAAGAAGAAATCTTCTGCCTGTTTACTGCTAAAATAAAAATTTCAGCCTGCAGAGAACCGCTGTGGCTAAGTAAAATAATAAATCCAGCTCTGCACTGCAGACAAAAACGATAGAGATAACTAACAAGGCAAGACCCAGGCTGAATATTTTAATACTGCCCGCTGGCTGCCCGCACCTGATTACTAATCAATGAAAATAGTCGTAACACAGCTCTTAAAAGTAAAATACATCCTGATTGAAGGACAGAAAAAATTAACCCGCAAACAGTTCATTTTTCTCGCCAGCGTATTGATTGGATTTACTGCTGCCTTTGCTGTAATATTTTTAAAGGCCTTTGCCCATTGGGTCTTTTCCTTTGCAGCTTATATCAACGCAATAGTAAAATTAAGTTTTATAAACAGCATACTTCCTTTGATTGGGATACTGCTGACTGTACTTGTGGTAAACAGGATTTTAGGAGGCAGCCTCGAAAAAGGGACTTCTCAGATCTTGTACATCGTCGCGCGAAAAGCCAGCATTATCCCTAAAAAACAAATGTACGCCCAGATCATGACCAGTTCCCTTACTGTGGGGCTTGGGGGTTCGGCCGGGCTGGAGAGTCCAATTGTAATTACCGGTGCCGCCTTTGGTTCCAATTTTGCCCAGCAGTTCAAATTAAGCTACCAGGAACGGACGCTGCTCATTGGATGCGGGGTTGCAGCCGGTATAGCGGCCGCTTTTAACGCTCCTATAGCCGGTGTGCTTTTTGCTGTCGAGGTGCTGCTGGTAGATGTTACAATCGCGGCTTTTACCCCTATTATGATTGCCGCGGCAACAGGCGCGCTTGTTTCAGCGGTGGTCTTAAATGAAAATATACTGCTGGTTTTTAGAGAAAAGCAGACATTCGACTATCATAATATTCCATTTTACGTGCTGCTGGGACTTTTTACTGGTCTTACAGCGGTTTTCTACGCCAGGAAATTTTTAAAAACAGAACATTTTTTTGCGCACTTAAAATTTGGCCCCTATAAAAAAGCTTTAATTGGAGGAGCGGTATTGGGAATTCTGATTTTTGTTTTCCCTACCTTATTTGGTGAAGGTTATGAAAGCATCAAAATCCTGGCCGATAAGAACCCGGGAGCACTTTTAAAAAACACACTCTTTGAGCAATACAGCACCAGCAGCTGGATACTGCTGGCTTTCGTTGGATTTTCAATGTTCCTAAAAGCTTTTGCTTCCGGGATAACCCTTGGAAGCGGCGGGAACGGCGGGAACTTTGCCCCTTCCTTATTTCTGGGATCCTATGCTGGATACTTCTTTTCAAAGCTGTTAAATCTGGCTGGTTTAACGGATCTTCCGATTAGCAACTTTACCCTTGTAGGGATGGCAGGAATTCTCAGCGGGCTGTTTCATGCCCCGCTGACAGCGATCTTTCTTATTGCAGAAATAACCGGAGGCTACGATCTGATGATACCCCTTATGATAGTGGCTTCAGTAAGCTTTGCTGTTTCAAAACGTTTTGAAAAACATTCTCTCGATGTAAAAAACCTTGCCCGAAA
>Ga0308157_10001377_pt1 | contig 51251 bp, 40 predicted proteins | sample PhyBR1_FD_201035 | JGI IMG/M metagenome (GOLD analysis project Ga0308157, IMG submission 201035) | Phyllosphere microbial communities from UC Gill Tract Community Farm, Albany, California, United States - DLSLB.R1 | ecosystem: Host-associated > Plants > Phyllosphere > Unclassified | place: USA...
CGAATAATTCTGGTTTGGCCCCGCTGATAAACCGCCAAGTCTGAACGATCCAGAACGAAGCGCGAGTGCACAAATTTGAGCACAACCACGTCGTGCCAGGCTTCATCGCTCAGGCGTATGTGTCCGCTGCGCACAATGGGGGTGCGATCAACCGTGACCGATTCTTGGAGGCGGTCGATCCACCGCCGGGTGAAAGCAGTGACCGCGCGATCGGCCTGCAGCCCACCGTCGTAGGGAACTGCCAAAAGTCCGTCAACCAGATCGTGCCCCACTCGCTGCACCGAGTTGCGGAATGCATCAGGGTTGGCGATCCATGGGTCCTTCGCGACGAGTCGACGCCAAGTGAGTTCTAGTGCATGGCCCGGCTGGCGTTGATCGAGTTCCGAGGTTTTCAGAATCTTGAAGGCAACGGCATGTTCCAGCCATGCGCGCAGTTCGGCTGACACGCTGGTGTACTGCAGAATTCCTGCTCGGTAGAAGTCGTCGAGGTCGTGCACTGCATAGGCGATGTCATCGGCAATATCCATCACGGAACATTCCAGCGTCTGCTGGTACTGGGCGATTCCGGGGAATACCGACAAGACATCTGCCATTTCTGCGGCTTCAATATCGTAAGCGGAATACTTCATGGCGCCGGCGGCTGGATCCGTGCCGACTCCGCGGGGGAGCAGCTCCGGGGCGATAGGGCCTTTGGAGCGCCATTCGTTGCGAGTCCACGGGTACTTCAATACGGCTGCTCGCACTGCACGCGTAAGGTTCATTCCGCGTGGGGTCGCTCCGCAGCTGTCGAGTGCGGTGAGGATGCGGAAACTCTGGGCGTTGCCTTCGAACCCATCTGGAAGCCCCAGCATATTGCGGGCCACGCGGTCGAGCTCCTGTTCGCCGAGGTGCCCAAACGGCGGGTGTCCCAAGTCGTGTGCGGCGGCCGCTGCCTGAACGACTACGGGGTCGCAATCACCTAGATCGGAGATAAGTCGTCTAGTTGTTTCATCAGTTGATCTCAAATTGATCGCGATGGAGCGGGCGACTGCCGATACCTTGAGGGAATGCGTCAAGCGGTTGTGCACGAGGGTTCCGGAACCGCCCTGCGGAATTACTTGGGTCACCGACGACAGGCGCGAAAAGTAGGGCGAGAAACGGATGCGTTCCACATCAACGCGAAACTCATCGTCGCCCGCACGATTTTGCTCGACGATAGCGCGGTCACGGCCGCCTGACTGATGCGTTTTTACTCTGGTATCCATCGTAGGAACTAGCCTAGGGGATCAACTGCTCAAGGCCGAGTCAATTGATGATTTGGTTGGCGAGTTCTTCACCGTGCGCAAAGGCGATGACCTGATTGACTGCCAGTTCGGAGACCAGCGAGATGAACTGTCCAGTGTCTCCGGCCATGTGCGGGGTGATGATGCAATTCGGTAGGCTCCACAGCGCGTGATTCGCCGGCAGCGGTTCGGGATCGGTGACATCCAAGGCCGCATGCAGCCTGCCGGCTTGCAACTCCGGCAACAGGGCTTCGGTGTCGACGATGGGCCCGCGTCCCACATTGACCAGCAGCGAGTCATCCTTCATTGCCGAGAGGAATTCGGTGTCGATAAGCTGCTCGGTTTCCGGGGTATGCGGCAGGGCAACAATCACCACATCAGCAGTGGGAAGAAAAGCCCAGAGCCGATCGAAAGAATAAATGGGGTAGCCCTGCTCATGGACTCGTTCCGTGCGAGCAAATGAAGTTAGCTCGGCAGGCTTGAAGGGCAGTAGCCGCGATTGGATTTCGCTGCCGACTCCACCGGCACCGAGAAGCGCCACCCTTGACCCGTGTAGCGAGCCGGTCCACGTCCTGGTCCACTGCCGCTCGCGCTGCTGCCGTCCGACCTGCGGCAGCTGGCGCAGGGATGCCAGAACCAATGCGAGGCAGTGTTCGGCGGTGGCATCTTCCACGGCGCCCTTGGAATTGGTCAATGACACTTGTTCAGGAAGATGCTCTAGAACCCACTCGTACCCAATGGAGAGCAGGTGAACATGCTTCAGCCCCTTGATGCGCGAGACCCTTGAACGCAGCTGAGGATTGCTAGGGCGCTCGGTGACCAGTACGTCGGCTTCAGGCGCTTCGTTCGGATCTTCATCGATATGCCAGAGGATCGGCTCGATTCCCGGAAGCTGCAGTCGGTCGACGAGATCCTGCCAGGGGAGCAAGACACGTAATGCCATAAGAAGGATGTCCTTTCGGGTGCTATGGCCATTGTCTCCGGTGGCATGCAGGGATGTAGAATCTGGTGACTGGCTCATTACCACATGTCTGTCACTCCAGATTGAAGATCAAATAATTAATAGACTGAACCCAAGGCTCACAAAGGGATCGTTGGAACCACCACGTTAATAGTGCTTGGCTGGACGGTGTTTGCCCTTGGCCTCGTCGGGCTATTCGTCGAACCGCTGGTCGGCGCGCTGTTGGCGATCGCCGGCGCTGTATTGATCAGTGGCGGCATGATCACTGAGGCGATCGGTAGGAAACAGAATGCTTTCGAGGTCCTGCAAAACAGCATGGAAGACGACATCGCCACAATTGATTAGTTGCTGCCCGCAGTGTTCTGCGGCCTCCGAACGCTGTCTGAATCAGAAGCATGTGGCATGCTGGAGAATCTCTGAATAACAGCTGCCGGCATACGAGGCTAGCGACAATGGGATCGGCGGCTGCCTTCTGGTCTAGGCAGCAGTTCGTCGCTTCCCCCCCCTGAGCTAGACCTTGATACATGTATGAGAACGGGTGGAGATGATTATCCTAGGCATGTTTCTGCTTACCCAACCCTCGCGCATTTGGCTGCAGAAAGGATTTTGGGAGATTTTGAACTGTTCACGTTAGTCCGACGTTTCGGACAGCTGCCGGACGAAGCCTGAGGCGGTACAAGTTGCTGATCATTGATGAGGTGGGATATCTGCCTTTTGATGCTGAGGCTGCTAATTTGCTGTTTCAGTTGATTGCGCATCGGTATGAGCAGGGGTCGGTGTTGGTGACGTCGAATATGCCTTTTGGCCGTTGGGGTGAGGTCTTTGGTGATGACGTGGTTGCTTCAGTGATGATTGATCGCTTGGTTCATCATGCGGAGGTGTTGTCTTTGATGGGTGATTCGTACCGGGTGAAGAATCGTCAGGAGCTGCTCGGTAGTGCTGAGCAGGTGTAGGAAAACCGGTTCGGTGAGGTCAATTTTCGATTGGCGGTAGAGGGGCAATTTTCAGTTAGCGTTGACAGTGACGTTCTCAGGGATTACTGTGCGGGAATTTGGGGAGCAGATCTGATGCGATACAGCCAAAGAACTGGTCAGCGAGGCGGAGGGACGCCGTCAGACTACGCTGAGCCAGCGATAACGCCGGCTATCGTGGCGAATGAATGTTCGGAGATTGACTCAATTCGCGTCAAAATTTCTGACGGAGTTCCGGAAAGATCAATCGGGCACTCGTGCACTTTGATCTCGGAATTTAGAACGCGACGCTCGGTAGGAATTCCCGTGCCGGCATAGACCAACCATGCGTCAGTGCGGTTGATCGCCGTGGCGTAGGCAAGCATCTGATAATGATCCGCATTTGGGTATTGTCCGTTCGCCGACGCCGCCTTGTACTTGGCATCGAAGATCAATGCTGGCTTCTTGCCAATAAAGTGAACAATGTCGGGCTTCAATACAATTCGTCGTTTACCGTCGGACCGAGGTACGTCCATGTACGTCCTGTATTGAGCAACCGTGCGCCCTGGATATTTCCCCAGTGCTTCTGAAAGGGATGCCGTGACAAAGTCCTCGAATACCTTAGCCATATTGACGACAAATGATGCTACTTTGAGCTTTCCCACCGCAGCTTCAGCCACCATATTGTGCAGTACTACCTCGGCAACGCGTAGAGCGGGGACATAAGTCGCGTTCAGCCGCGAGGGGGTCCAACGGGGAAGCCGGTCGCCCCGAACTAAAGTAGAAACATCAGCGAGTTTCCTGTCCATGTGCAACAGGCGCCTGCGAATATTTGCATCTAGTCTGGGGACCGCCAACATACGGCGCACGGCTGCTCGCAGTATTTGGTTCTCAGGGATATCCATCGTGTATTCGTCATGGGTAACTTCGATGGGAAACATGAAGCCTGGTCGGCGCGTCACCTGGTCTGACAGACGGATCTTGCCAAGCACTGTTCTGGACGCTTCGTCCTTAGAAACATAACCGTGGAGAACACCACCGGTGGTCGCACGTTCTCCAAGGCGCGCCAAGGTCTCGCCCAAGGCCGCCCACAAGTCGTCTGTAGCCTCCGCATCGACGTTCTGCGGTCGGAACCCAGGGTCTTTAGCGTAACTAAGAAGGAACAGAATCTGAGATATGCCAACTTTACCTTTGGGCTTTACCTCAACCAAGAGATCATCGATCTGCACGGCCCCGACGAGGCCATTCGGTATCAGCTTCCACAAGCCACGCCCAATGCCCCGGACGAGAACAAGCCGGGTACTCTCCAGCGCCAAACGGGTGTCCTCATCAAGCGTTAGTGCTTCGGAATCGGTAGCTAATTCATCGAGAACGATGTGACGCGTAGGGGCTTTTAGCATTAGTCATTTTCCAGATCTTCCGGTGGCTGCAACTCGTCCAGAGAACGCCCTAGGCCGAGTAACAGTGCATCAAGCGAGAACCGCTCATGGACTTGTTCGCGGTCGAGCTCTCCGAAGTGATACTCCTCTAAGAGAGGTAGCAATTCGTATTTCCATACTCGGCGTAGGCCAGGTGCATCGAGTGCATCCTCCTTCATGAAATATGACGGCCCGACGGCTAGATCACGCTTATCTGCACCAAGTTCTTCGTTAAGTGCAGTCAAAAGATCCGCGGCCAAAACAGAATGACTATTGGCCGTAAGGAAGCGACTCAGAACATCCCGAACGATTCCATCCTGTGGGTGTAGTTCAATGAATGCAAAGCGCCGTCGAATCGCAGCATCCACCATTGCGATAGAACGGTCTGCCGTGTTCATCGTGCCGATGATGAATAAGTTTTGCGGCAGAGTGAACTCTTCGTCGGGGCTGTACTGCAGACGGATACTATCCTTGCGGTATTCCAATAGGAAGTAGAGCTCACCAAACACCTTGGCCAGATTGCCACGGTTCATCTCATCGATGAGCAAGAAGAACGGCTTGTCTTCATTGCCAGGTTGGCTGGCGAGTGTAGCCAACCGGCGCAAGGGACCATGCTGAAGCTCGAAGCCCACTTGACCACTTGCTACTGCGTTAGGTCGGAATCCTTCAAAGAAGTCCTCATAGGAATACGACGGGTGGAACTGCACAATCTGGGTATGTTCGGCGTGCTCGGTGCCAGCCAAATATCGGGCAAGGTGTTTGCCGACAAATGTTTTTCCCGTTCCTGGAGGGCCATAGAGGACGATCTGCCGACGGGTCCGCAACAAATCGATCATTTCCTGTAGATCTGCCCGGTCAATATGCAATTTTGCAGCCAGCTCGTCACTGGCGTTCTTTAATTGGGGGACAACGTCAATGCGTGGTTTGAGCGTTCCTGAAGAAGCGGAGCTGGGTCCTGCTTCAGTGTTCGTGACAGGCCGTTTTCGCCAGGTGTCGATGGCAAGTAATGCCTCGGTGACGTCAATAATTCCTCCAGACTCGCCCAAGAGACGAGGCAGGGGATCTGGGAGGTCTGCATTGGGAACAGCATCTGGATGCCAGTCAACGGTGCGGCAAAGCTTATTTCCGTGGAAATCTCCGACATAAGGATCGCTGTCGACAGTCCCAACTAGTAGCACTTCTTCCCATGGGGCGATCACCAAATCGCCTTGACTCATTTGCGTCGCGAAGCGGTGCAGCTCTTTTGCTTTGTCTTTCTGGTCAGCCAAGTTGATGTGACCATAGACATCCTTGACAGCGGAGAGGACGGACTCGAAGTCTTGGCCGGTAATTTCCTGACCCAGCGTTTGCGCTGGAAGAGTAACAATGCCTTCTGCCTGCCATGTTTCGGCCATCTGATTGCCAGCCTGTGACTGGCGGATTAGCCAAGCCTTCTGGGTGGTTCCTGAAATGTTCTGCCACTGAGACTTATATGGCTCCCGATACCACTCGGTGTACTCTCCTGCAGAGCCGTCCTGGATCTGACGGATGTCATACAAATCCTGTGCGATATCAAGCTCGGAGTTGCCACGCGCACCACCAAGAAGGTTAGCGAATGTATCGCGAATCTTCTTCCGGTCTTCCTTTGAAATAACTGGTTGGAGGTAGTTTGGCCACACGAGGTAATCAATGGTGTATCGGATGGCTGGCACATCGTCTGGTACCGCAGATGTCAGCTCCATCCAGTCCCATGGGCTGGACAGAGCATCGTCCAGTTCTTGCTGCGAAATGGTCCTGATGTGTTTAACGAATCGCAATAGCCACCCATGGTGTGCAGCAATATGCATGTTGAACGCCATTCCGCCACTGAAGGAACCCGAATCTATTAGGCCGATTTCTAGTTCGCGGGGGAGGACATGCGGACCGTCCGGAGCCCAGCCCAAGACCAGATTGACGCGTTCGGACTTCGTTGCCGACTTAATGTTAGACAACGCAATACACTGCAAATAAATCAATTCCGCAGCGAGCAAGTAGACGTCGTTTGAGGACCCCGCCAGCTGAGGTTCAAGGCGTTCTAGGAACTTTCCCGTATCAGTGTCCTGGGTCTTGCGCGTCTCCAAGAGACTGTTCGCCGAGGCTGCCGTCCAAGTGTGCGTCTTGCCATCAATAGGGGATGGATCGCCAAACAAACCGGGTCCCAAGATCTGCCAGGCTGCCTCCTCTGTGGCCGGCGACTTACCGGGACCTCGTACATAGGAAGGAGCTGAAATAGCCTCGTCCCCTCGCCAAGCGCGGAATGCATCGGCCTCGTTCACGGGCCAGCTGGAATCGGGGTCAGTATTGGCCAGCGTCCACATCAGCCCCTGAGCATCGAGGCGATCCTGAATGGGGAGCCCGGCTGATTGGGCCTGGCTTACAAGCTCATCCATAATATCGAGGACCTGCTGGTACCTAGCGCTGGCAGAATCACTAGCTTTGAGTGGTTCTCCACCTAGGAGTCGGATGAATTCAGCTGTACGGCGCGCACGAAACGGTGGGTATTGGGTTGGGGAGACTGCCATGAGCAACAGGGCTCCGAAGCCGATAGCTCCACCGGCCGAAAGGCGCACTGGATTCAGGGCCCGCAGATCCTGTTCCAATTTGTCGAGCTTGGAGGGCGAAACCGGATCTTGCCAGAAATCGAGAACTGCAGAGCTTAACTCGTCAGGTTTGTCATTGAAGGCTTTGATCAAGGCCATCACGAAGTACTGATTAACAAGGTTCGTCTTGGCGATCTCACGGCGCAGCGTTTCAAACCATTGTTGCTGACCGTCAATCAGCTGTTGGCGCGCAACTTTGGCGCCACGAGCAAACTCGAGCTTGTAGTTGCGTTCTTCTTTGCCGAGATCGATCTGTGCGAGAAAATTTTGCGAGTGGTGTAGTGCATAATTCCACGAGATCACTGGATCATACCTTTCGGAGCATGACGAACGCCAAGGCCTGGGACCGGATCGAGCGGTGAAGTATATACATGTTCGTGAACTTTTGCAGTTTGCATCGCGTCGTAGGCTTCCAGTATCAGACGTGCGGACAGATACTCTCCGTGCTCACTTTCTTCGCTGCGTTTGACGATTGGAAATGATTCGAGGATATGAACAACATCAGACCGTTCAATGTCGTATGCAATGAAAACTAGAGCATCAATTTCTGATCGGAGCTGTTGTCTCCTTGAAGCATCCCATTTATAAGGACGTTCATGGGTATCTCCATCGTTCATAAACGCAGCATGGATGTCGTCGGCTACGTCCGTGAGTTCCCGAACTCTAGTTGTAATGGAGCCGGCTAAAGACTGCTCACTCATCCAATTTATGGGCGTGCGCAACATCTGGGGATTTGGAACCGCGAACTGGCGGACATAGGTGAATGTCATGTTGAGACCAGCTACTTTTTGCCGCGCTATGTAATCTGTTGCGAATGAATTGAGGAATCCCAGAAGCAATTCGGGCAACAATGTTTGTATAGTCGGGCAGGAATTGCCCACTGCTGTCTTAGGTATTGCGCTTGCGACGAGCGTTCTATGGTTAGTTGAACTGGTCACATGGGAAAACCCAATCAAGAGATTGCCTAAAGCGGACGGTATTTCCTTTTGATCTACCCAATAGAGTGGGATAACGCACCTACTTGGATCGGCGTGTTCGCTCTCATTGAGATAGCGGGGCTGGTTCTGTCGTTTTGCTGCGGTGGCACTCTTCACAACGTCGGCGTTTCGATGGTCGTAGTGACTAATCATCTTTGCTTCGTAGAGTGGAAGCATATAGTTGGACTGTCCTGAGTGGGGACCATGCTTGAACACATTTCCACTGAGAGTCCAGCCGTCTTGAACGAGCTGGTCACTGGTGTGGAAAAGATGCGAATCGTTGGTCATGTCAAACATTCGTAAGAAGGAAATACCCCACGGGTTGCCATTGATCGGGGCGTTCTCGTCGACCAGAACCGGGACACGCTTGTAGATCCCGAGGGTAATCTCGGCATCACGTCGGGTTCGGAAGATTGGAAGTGTGCCGGTGTTGGGATTGATGAGCTTGATTTCATCAGGTGTAAGTTCGAACGATGAGATCTCGATCAATGCCGGATCGTGTAGGAAGAACGCATAACGTGCAGCGCTCATCTGACGTTCACGTCCAGACACCGTCATGAGACAAAACTTGAAGCTGCGGTGCACCCCTTGGAAGATTGGAGCTGCGTTTTCAAAATCGAACAAGGCCGAGATGGACCGCGACTCTACCAGATCATTGAAGAAATACTGGGTAGTTGCGTCAGTAGCGATGCCAGTGGGAACAATAATTCCCGTCTGTCCTTTCGGCCCCGTGAGATTACGGAAAAGCTCAGCGAAAACGGCGTAGGTGTTAACATCTCCGCGCCCATTCAACGGGAATTTTCCAGACAAACGAAGGAAATGGCTCTGCCCTTCAGCTTTATGCCTGGCCGCGAGGAATTCTTGATGGAGAATCGGGTCTCCTGTCTGTGGATCGGCAAGACGGTTGATCAGTCGTTTACGAGCAGCGGCATTTGGTGCCTTAGCGATTTCGGGATCACGAGATGCAAAAAACTCCTGTTCTTGTAACTTGACGCGCTCCCAAGGAGGGTTGCCCAGTAGGCAGCTGAAGCCACCCGGCCACCCATCTGGCCCCTGCGAATCGGAAGATTCAGGGTCGCCGAAGATTTCGGGGAATTCAAGATGCCAATGGAAGAACCGGTAATCGTCACGCAGGCGTGCCACTTCGTCAATGGTTTCAGTCATCGCGCCCGATGCATAGGCAGCGCCAATGTTGCGGAACACTGAATTTGTTGGCGGCTTAGCATGTTCCCCATCCAACGGCCAGACAAAGCTGGCGCACCATGTATCAGCTTCCAAACGACGCAGACGAAGTTCCTCGGATGAGTCAAAAACAGCGTATTCTCGGGCAAGACGTCGCGCATCGGCAGCTGAAGACACAGGGCGATTCAGACGCTCACGATCGGTGATGAGCTGTTCGAAAGATGTTTGTTCCCCACCTAGGTTGAAGGCATCCTGACCGAGGTGCTCAATGTACTGCCCGCTCTTGGATTTTGCTTCTGCCTTGTTGGCTTTTCGTACCTCGGATGCATATGTTTTCACATCGCCGTCAATAGGCTTGAACGCATCGTCAGGAATTCCGCCTGCTAGGAGCGCAGGCGTGGCACCCATGAGACTGTTGCCAATCTTGATACGAGAGTCAAGGAAAGTTAGTGGCTTGCCCGGTTCCATTGCTTCCAGCCAGAGGGAGACCTTCGCCAATTCCGCAGCTAGATCATTCATATCGACACCGTAGATACAGCGGTCCACCACGTCATGCAATGCATGGCGAATTTCTGCTGGCGTAGGTTCGTCCTCGCCAGCTCGTACTTCGGCCAGGCGGCGTGCCATGCGACGTGCCGCCGCGACGAGGAAGCCACCGGATCCAGAAGCTGGATCACAGACTGTCAGTGCGAGTAGACGTCGTTCAGCGTCTTCAGCGTTAGAAGCTTCGCGCACAGTCTCGTCAAGCAAAGGATCAAGTGCTGTGTCCAAGAGTGCTGAAACGAGATTTGGCGGGGTGTAGTAGGATCCCGTCACTTTACGTTCATTTCCAGCGACATTTTCCAGTTCAAATGACTTGGCTTCTAGGTCCAATCGAGGAATGAGTTCAAGGAGGGACTCATAGACCGAACCGAGTTCCTCCGCGCCCAAGTGGCGGTAGTCCACCGGTTCGATACGTCCGGCCGCGTTCTTGACCCAGGCTAGGGACCGCACTGCGCGAAGGAGATCCCGGTTGGCGAGTTCACAGTCGATTACCAAATCGGTGCCCGGTTGCGTCGACGGAATAGTGGCTCGGGGATCCGGATCGAAGAGGCCGCCGAGAGAAGGTAATCCCAAGGACTCCAGTCCGTCGCCTCCCAAAGCGCTTAAGACGAGTTTTTGTGTCCGCCATAGATCAGGGTGCGGGCCACCATCATGTTTCCGAGACAAATCGCGTAATCGTCGGGTAGAGAAGTAATTGGCGTATCGGTTTCGGACCTCAACCGGCGCTTCCGGGGTGTGCAAGGCACCGCGGTCTTCGACCACAAAACAGAACAGCAAACGGTACGCGGTACGCAGCAAAGCCTTGTGGAAGTCTTGACGAGATAGTTCGTCGCTTCGGAGCGCATCAAGCAACCAAGCGTTGTCCGGGTGGCGCAACAAACCGGTTCCTAACCGCTCTAATGCTTGCTGAACGCCGGAGCCGAGGCGGTCAAGAGCGCGGCTGCCCAATTCGACAGCTTCTGTTCGCCAAGATTCAAGCCAGCAGCTTTCCGGACCTGTTTCTGTGCCCTTCGATGCCAACCGTGATTGGTGGCAGATTTGCCACAAGAGCTGAAATTCTGGGTAAAGATCTGAGCTGAAAATTGTCTCAAGATCAAATTCCACGTATGCGGAACCGGCTAGTGCCGTGGAGTCACGGAGTAGGCGTAACTTCAACCCGTTACTCAGGATGCCCCACAAATAATCGGAATTGTGGTTCAAGAGCTCCTGGAGCATTTTCTGTGGTGCCTTAGCGGCCCCGTCCACTCCCGGATTCCGTTTGTCCAGCTCTACGCGAGGGCCGAGAAGATGGATGGGCACGCTGCCCCACAGATGCGACACGGGGTAAGCGAGGCGGTCACCGATTTCGGCACCAGCCTGTGGCACCTGACCGTAGCCGAGTTCGCGTAGGAGGATTAGTAGCCAACGCTGACGTGCGTCACCAGTGCCTGGACCGGAAGCCCCCTTGCGTGCGTCAACATCTTGCCAGTCTTGCCAGACACCCTTGAGATACGACCACGAACGCGATGCAGCATCGCCGATGCTTTCTCGTCCCGAAAGGTTGTACGAGGCGGGGGAAAGCCCAGAGCGGTCTTGCAAATTACCAGTCTGGATGCGACCTAGCATGGCCGGAGGAAGCACCCCACCGACCACCGTGATTGCTTGGAGCGAGCCGCTCACTGTTGGCCTCCTGCAGGTGCGTAGATGTAGACGCCGAGGACATCGGCGGGAAGATTTGGTTCGACACTCAGACCACGGATACCCAGTTTGCCAGCAGATGAGTCACCACGAGCTGCTAGCCGGACTTCGGTATGATCCCGCTGGATCTGTTTCGCAACTCCTGCAGCTTGTTCTGCCAAGTCGGATTCCAAGAGCGGAATACCACGAAGAATCGCTGTGGCCATGTTCTTAGCTGTCTGTTCACCGACATTGGCCGACGGCTTGGCAGCAATGAGTTGTTCGACTTCATCCTCGGTCAGCCATTCATGTTGACCTGGGACACCGCGGAACGCAACGATACGTGCTTCCTCCGCAAGGTCTTGTTGTGTTTGATCTGATCGATTGATTCGTGCCGGAAGCAGGAGCTTGGTACGGAATCGCACCAGCAAAGCTACCGTCACGGCTTGCACCTGCGAGGAAGCGATGTACCCGCAACGGGCAGCGGGGCGGTCTTTGCCAGTTAGCTGTTCATCCAAGGCAGTATTGAGCACGTACTGGGCAATACCGGATACCACTGGATCAGTTCTCGTCAATACATGAGAACCTGGAGGTGCTGGATAATCCAGCACAAACCGTGCGTCACTTTCTGATGCGAAGAGATCTCTAATGCCTGGGGCTGCTGCGCTAATGTTGGCGGTGAACCCGCCCGCCGAGTCTAGAAGATGGGCTCCGGTTTCGAGCAGGGCCTTGCGCACAAATGAAGCAACGTCTTCTGGGGATCCAAGACTACTGCGCGCAGAATCCATCGCTTCCTGCACGCGGTCCGGATGAACGGCACCCTGCGCAAAACGGGTTCGACTGGTCTTTTCCATCTCGGCACTGGAACGCCATTCTTCGTCAAGTTTGACGGCCTGAGGGGTCAGACCGAGATCAAACTCAAGTTGTTCTGAATCCTGGCCGCGCATGAGCACGCCTTCGAGGAGAGCTGCTAGAACTTGGTCACTCTGCGGCGGGACGGGAACACTGATTCCGAGATCTTTGCGGATTTTCTCGTGCTTGCGCAACAAAATATCCAAAACGATTCCGTCAATACCGTTGTCTTCGCCGTACATGAGCAGCGCACGGACAGTCTCAGCAGTCTGGCCGAATCGATCCACGCGTCCTTCGCGCTGCTCATGCCGCGTAGGGTTCCACGCCAGATCGTAGTGAACAACCGCTTGGAAGTGATCTTGCAGATTGACGCCTTCAGACAGGCAGTCGGTTGCGACTAGAACTTTTGGCCCACCGTTAGCGCGCTCTGCCAGTCTTTCAATACGTGCTGCTCGTTCTTCTGACGGTAGTTCGCCAGTGACAACCTCGATCGTGACCTTTTTGAGTTCTTTGCGAAGGTAGTCCGTGACATACTGTGCCGTGGGAATGAACCTGCAGAACACAATCGGATGGAAACCGTCTTTTAGAAGAGCCTTGACGTGCTTGACGAGAGCCTGAACCTTCATGTCCAGCGATGGATCCATCTGGAGCTCGTCCGCACGGCGCGCCAGCGCGCGCAAGTGACGTCCCGTTGATGCTTCACTGGCGTCGGATTCAGTAGCGCCGGCAGGAGCAACGTCAATTCCCTCTCCGCCGTCATCTTCCATCTGATCCATCACGGCAGCGATGCCACGGTGATCTGCCGCGGCAGGCGACTCACCTTCGTTGTGTGCCATACGCGTGGTCAGGGTAGCAGCCGCGGCTGCAGGGGAAGAAGCCATAGAACGAAGAAGCGACAAGGCTGACCACCAGCGAATGCGCTGTTCAAGTTTGGTACCTGATTTGTCTTGAACACGACCGCGAACATAGGAGAGCACGTCGTTGAAAAAGTCCCGATGTTCTGGCGACAGCTTGAAGGGTTGCTCGCTGGTTTTCCTATCTGAAGGGAACTGGGTGTCCTGATCAAGATAATTGCGGATATCTGCACGGCGGCGTTGCACCATGTGTTCGGCGAGCAAGCGCCTGCCAGCCTCGGTTTCAAGAGGGATGGTCTTGAGCGCAGGATCCAGCAAACCAATGAGGTTTCTAAACGCGCCGTCATTGCCGGAGTGCGGGGTAGCTGTGACTAGAACTAGGTGTCGCTGGTCGTCATCTGCCAGGGCGCGCACCAATTGGAATCGCTGCGTACGTCCTGCACCACCGCGTCCCGAATCGTCAGCGGCTACGCCATGAGCTTCATCAACAATGACAAGGTCTGGTGCATGCTGGAGGAAGTTGTCACGTCGCGAAGAATTCTTGATGAAGTCAGTTGAGACAATGGTTGCGTCGAAGTGTTCAAAGATCGAACGGCCGTATCCGGCTTCTGCTTCGAGGCGGCGGATGGTTCCCGGCAGAACAAGTGCTGCCTGAATACCGAACTTTTCGTCAAGTTCACGTCGCCACTGTTCAGCAAGACTTGGAGGACACAGCACAGCCAGCCTTTGCGCGCTGCCCTGCGCAAGCAACTCGGCAGCGACTAGCCCAGCTTCAACGGTCTTACCGATACCCACGTCATCCGCAACGAGTAATCGAACAACGTCTTGGCGCAAAGCCAAGAGCAGTGGCACTAACTGGTATGGACGCGGAGTGACGTTGAGGCCAGCCAATGAACGGAAAGGGCCGCCACTGGAGCGGAAACCGATTCGCAGGGCGTCACGCAATAGTCGTGAGCTTCGGTCATCGCCCAGATCATTGGGGGAGGGGAGAGCAAAAGTTGCTGCTTCAATATTCTCAATACCGCGCAGTACTCCAGCAATCTCTTCGTCCGTGCCACCAAGTGGACGCAATACCAACATGGCGTCATTGGATTCGGGAAGAACTACCCATTCACGGCCGCGTGCCCGGACGAGTGATCCGACAGCAAAGGTCTCATTAGCAGTTGCGGTCATTTCTTTTCTCCGAATACTTCGCTGTTTTGTTGCACAAATTCCTCGATGCTCTGAACATCATCTAAGAGCAGAACCTGCCAATTATGGAAGGCCAAGTCCATCGCCTGGAGTGCTCCTTGACCATCTTCATCAACAATAATCGCTGTTGGTTGTAATCCGTGTCGCTCAATGGTTCCGTGCAACAAGTGGCCAGACACCTCAACGTTGATCCGATCAATCTCGCGTAGTCCGTGGGTCTGCAAGAAGACGCGTAGCTGTGAGATCCGATCATGAGCTTGTTCTGCACTCGCGTCAGCCGAGTCCCCGGTTGACCCTTGGACTGCATCTCCGGGCTGTAATGCAGGCTTAGCTACTGCGGCCGGTGGCGAGGTGATTGAACGGCATAATTCCCATAACAAATCTCGAATCGTTCTCCGGTCGATCTTCTCATGTGAGCGTTGGTTTCCATAAGACAGGAGGCATTTGTAGCAACCGCGGACACAGGCATCGTCTCGGTCCTGACCGGTGGCCGGATCGATGTGCAGAATATCCAGCGCCTTGGCGGCAACCTTGGCCATAGCATCTGGTTCCGCTTGCAGCCTACGCAGAACTCCAGCGCCACCTTCAGCCGCTTCGACCAACAAAATGCGTCCTCGCTCATCGGCATCCGGTAGCAATTCAGAGGTCAATTCTGAATCCTCGAGCTGGAACACGGCTTCGATACCGCGCTCGATCGCATACTGTGCGGTGGTTGCCTGAATTTCGTCCAATTGGTCTGCCCAGCGCAGAACAGCAATGTTCCGATGATCCTCTACATAGGGGATTACTAGATCTTTGTTCTTAGACTGATCCACGCTCAGGGAATCTGGATCTGCTTCTTCGTCATTGGCGGCGTTAGCTTTCGCCTCACTGAGCCATTGTCCGCTCACGAAATCTAGCCAGTAGCCGTATTCGTTCTTGTTCTTGCGGTTGGCGCGGCCCACATTGGTGATACGGACTGTGGCTCCGTCGCCATACACGACGTCAGCTACTACCTTCTCATCCACAGATACCGCTGCCTTGGCACAGCGCGGTTGTGCCACCGAACCAGCGAATCGGTAATTCGTCATGAGCTCAAAACCCTGACGGTTGCGCTCTTCTTCATCAGCGCTGATACGTTCGCGTCGGACGGTGATCACGGATTGAAGCTGCATCAGGTTCTTCCAACCGTCGCCCAGCCCCGCTCCACACTGCTCGCAAATCTCCAGACCGACGCTTCGTTCATGAAGATATCCGCAGTCGGAGCAGACGCGTGCCTCTGACATGGCGACTTCGCCGGTCTCGTCTCCACCGCGGGGCAAGCTGACCTTAGTCACCTGGTAGCGGGAGCCTTCGTGATAGATGAATGACTGTGGCCCAAACTCACTGATGGCAAGGAAGCGAGAACGTTGCAGCCAAGTGCTGTTCTCATCTCGGCGCGAGGTTTGACCGGGAATGAATGCAGCCAGCGGCAGACGCGGGAACGAGTAGCCGGGCAGGAAACCTTCTGACGCCAAGTATCGGTAAGTATAGAAATCTGACTGGCCGTACCCGTTGGTGTCGTTAAGAAGGATCTGTATGCGTTGGTATGCCTCGTTTGACCTCCTATTCGCGGCGTCTCTGTCCTTCTTCGTCGCTGAAGCGTCATTGGCGGCACGGAATGCCTGCTCGCGCTCAACCGTGGCGTTGCGGTATAGGTCTCTCCATCGGGCGCAAGCGCGGTCAAAATTGGTAAATGCATGGTCGATGACTCGGTCAGCCCAGCTTTGGTCCCACCAGATCGTTGCCTGCAGTTCATCGCCGATAGCTGCAACGAGGCTGGCCGCACGGGACCTGGCAGCTTGAGCCGCGCGGCCGTCGCGGAGCACATCAGCAATCGCTTGCTTTATTGGATAGCCCGGAGTTTCAAGATCCAGGACGCCAGACATCTTAGAACCCAAACCTTGACCGGCCAAAGACAGGGCCTCGGCCATCCACACGGCATGTACGTGGGATTTCACCAGGTCTTCATTGGCGAAGTCCAAGCGTGGTGGTTGAACTTGGCCCGAGACCATCAGGTCCGAGCGCTCGAAGTAGTACGAATCGTGGGCATTGCCGGAGGCGCAGTAAGTTACTACCAACGCGGGTTGGCCGGATCGCCCGGCGCGGCCACTTCGCTGTGCGTAATTGGCAGGAGTCGGCGGGACGTTGCGCATAGCAACGGCATTAAGCGACTTGATGTCGACGCCAAGCTCCATGGTTGGGGAGCAGAACAAGAGTGGGAGTTCGGCATTTCCAAACTCTTTTTCCCGCGCTTCACGCACTGGTCCTGGTACCTGAGCGGTGTGTTCGGCACCTCGTAGCCCAGCGAGCCCCGCAGCTTCTTGGGCATAGAGATCTCGGAAGAACTTAACGACGCGAGGCCTCCGATCGGCGTGATAGCTTCTACGGATCGGGTCAGCCGCGCCGGCAACCCCATCTCCAGCCCTAAGAACCATGGCCGAGAGTTTGAGTTGGTAACCTTGCTGCTTCTTTCCAGGAATGAAGCTGATCAGTCCATGTTTTGCGAGCAGATGAACGAGGTCTTCAATCACATCGTTGGCCTCAGTTGGCGTGAGTGCGATTCCGAAACGCTCAGGACGACGGAGCCAACGGCCGAATCCACTCTTGCCGGTAATCATCAGCAGATTCCGGCCCTTTTGTCCTTCGCGGATCGACTCGGAAACTGCGAGTCCAGTTTCCGGAGCACGTTCACGGTCGTTGACCGCCCAGACACCTCTCAAATGCTCGGTGCTTTGAGCACGAAGCTTGTCGAGCCATTCTTGGGAGAATTCTTCAGCTTCTACGGCTAGGACACGGCGGAACTCGTCGAGCAGTACGCGGATGATCTCTTCACGCTGTGCTGGTTCTGCATCACGAAGCAGGTAATGGGTTTCCGCCCAGCGGTGCTCCTGCTCGGCCAATAGTTTGGCATGAGGATAATCGACCACCATCAAGCCGGTCTGTTCCAAGTTGGGCAGCGTAATTCGCCAGCCACGTTGCAGATCCCGCAGTGCTCGATAAGTGAGTACTTGGTGCAGGGCGCGCTTGGCAGGGCGGGGATCCAAGGGATCCTCCACCTTGCTGTATTCGCTTAACGACAGATCTAGGCAAGTTATTAGTGCCTCGCCCAATTCAGTCGCAGCCAGCCCTTCGTCTGGTGCCTGTTGCAAGGCACGAACCAAGGAAGCTCTGAGTTGGGCTACTTGGACAAAGTCATTAAGATGACCAGACTGAAGGGCTGCGTCTTGTCGATTGTCCACGAAGGTGAGCAGTTTCTTGGCCTCAGGATCCAGGTCTTGGCCGGCATCCGACTTGAGAAGTTGGACTAGTCGAGTGGCGATTACCGTGACCGCGCTGGAACGACCTTCCTGATCCAGCGTTACAAGCTTGCTGTATTCACCGCTTCTGACTGCTTCGTAGGTAACTCGGCAGCCAAGACAAAAGCCGAGCGAACCTGGAATCCAGGCCGCCAGTTGACCGTTGTCCACCGTATTTTCTTCTTCGGGTAAGCCGAGGCCATTGGGACGCACGATGTAACGTTCGGGTACGCGGCTTCGCTTGGTGTCGGCAACGCGAGGGCCGCTGGGCGAATCTACCCTCCACGAACTTGGGATGCGATCTTGGGACAGGGGGTCCCGCGGCCACTCCGCATCTGTCGAAATGAACAGGTATCCGTCTTGCCCCTCAGGGTTATCCTTTTGGATTCGAAGTTCATGTCTTGCCAAAAAGGTTGTTCCCGACGCGGTTTCCGTTTTGGTCACCATTAGATATTCCTGCCCGCATTCACGGCAGAAAGCTAGAGGATAGAGCCTGCGCTCATTATCCAGTGTGACCTGAAAGTTCGTTTCAATCGAGCGCGTCTTCTCCGCCTCGGCAGTGACAAAAACAGAACCGCCCTTGGACACGAACTGGTGCAGGCGGAAGGCGAACAGAGGCCGGTTTGTATCCGGATGCTTAGATTGTGAACCGGCGAGCAGCGTCGCGCGGATAGCACGCGAGCAGTCAGAAGGTTCCTTACCGATCTGCTGCCCAAGTTTCTCGGCAGCCTTATCTACCCTCTGAGGTGCGGCGCGGACGAGTCTGTTGGTTTCAGGCTCGACATGCAGTCCAAATTCATCTTCGATCCATGAGGCTAGGGAATCGTTCTGCAAGGTCGTGTAGCTGGCAGCCAAGGACGAGATAATGAATTCAGCGTCCGAACGTTCAGCCACAGCCAAAGACAGCGCCGATTCCAGTGGCGCGCGGTCATTCGTGACGCGCATGAGCGATTCCATCACCACGTTCGCGCCCGGAACTGGCGTACCAAAGATACGCGAGGCCACGCGACCGACATCATTGCGTTGGTCCTGGGAGTTGCCTTCAGATGACATCGTTGCTGAAGTTCCGACACACTGGAGGGTGTCCTGAGCGTCGCATGCGTCGCGAAGTCGACGGACCAGCATCGCGACGTCGGCGCCCTGACGGCCACGATAGGTGTGCAATTCGTCGAGGACAAGGAAGCGCAGCCCCTTTGCAGCGCTGATTAGCGAGCTGCGTTCATCTGGACGGGTGAGGACATATTCAAGCATGACGTAGTTGGTCAAAAGTATGTCTGGCGGATTCTTGAGAATTTCCTGACGAGTCTCAGCGTCCTCCTGTCCCGTGTAGCGTTGGAACGTAACGGGTGGGCGTCCGTTATAGCCGTTGAGGAGGAATTTCTCCAACTCTTCTCGTTGGCTGTTGGCCAGAGCATTCATCGGGTAGACGATGATCGCCTGAACTCCTTTGCCGCTACCATTGCGAAGGACGTGGTCGACGATGGGAAGGATGTAGGACAGTGACTTGCCTGAGCCGGTACCCGTGGTGAGGACATAGGACTGGCCTGAACCGGCAATCCTAACTGCGTCTGCCTGATGCTGGTGCAGCGTGAGCTCACGTGCACCTTGATCGTCAGGAGAATTCTTCACCCGGAAAATACGCCTGCATTCATCATGCAGTAAGCCACGATTGACGAGTTCGCTGATGGAACCACCAGACTTGAATGAAGGATTAAGCGAGAGCCAAGGGTCGGGCCACTGACGGCCCTCGCTACTTTGTTTCTCAACTTTCTCGGCGATGTCTGGGTCTTGTATGTCCACGAAGCCTTCGCTAAATGACCGATAGCCGTCAATCATTTTGTTCCGAATGCCGAATGCGTCCATTGTTCCCCCGAAGCCTGACCAGTGCAACAATCTCTGCTGCATTCTTCCCTCTACATTAGTACGAAATCGACAGTGACCACAGGCAAATGACAATGATGAATTGCGCCCTTAGTATATTTCTCAATCTTTGGGCGTTGTCATTTGGCATTGCAGATTTCTTGCTCGTTGACGCGGTTCTCGATTATCAAAGCGAGCGCGGCGCCGAAATCAGTTCGGGTAACATATGGCTCTCTTACTTCAAAAGCGGACAGCCAGAGACTTAGATCTTGTTCTCAAACAACCGTGACCGGATATGCCCTTCAAACGCCGTGACCGTCGACTCAAAGTCTTCCCGCTGAACATTACTGATCGCGTTCTTCGCGTCATCGCACACAATCACAATCCGTTTCCCCGGGTGCAACGCCACCAACGTTTGTACTGCTTCAAGGATCGTGGCGCTGTTCTGCCAATCCAACCGCAAAGTCAAACACTGGCCCGTGTTCTGGTCCAAGAACCCAATGAAGGACTGAGCGGTCTTCTGACAGTCAACCTTCACCACGGTTTTCTTGTTCTTCTCATACCAGGCTCGCCGTACGACGGCCTCCTGATCAATTCGGACTTCATCTGCAGCGAAGACCAGGATTTCTTGATCAGTTAACGGGGTGATGAGTTCTTCGCGGATCTCAGCGATGGGGTGGTCAATGAGCTTCTCATCGGCTCGTTTCCGGTCAAACCTCTGCGGCTTATGAAAAGACAACCGGGCCATGTGCAGCATGAACTGATACGCCGTCTGGGCTGCTTTGGATATTTCGGATAGTGGCACCCCATGAAATGATAGGGGTCACCGGAATAAGGAAATACGGAAATGTCATGAACACGACGTAGGTTCAGCCAGGGATTCAAAGATGAGCTGTGCCGTGAAGTCATCGATTCATCCAAGCCCATCAAGACCGTAGCCACCGCGTACGGCGAGGGCGTCGAGACGTTGCCCAATTGACTGAAGAAATACAAAGAAGCGCACAGAGGCGCCGAGACGGCACCGGAACTGAACGTTTCGGAGCGTGCCCGGCTCAAGGAATTGGAACGTGAGAACGAGGACCTCAAGGCCGAAGCCGCGTTCCTAAAAAACGGCCGCATACCTCGCAAGGGATCCACGGTAGTTGCGAAGTATGAATTCATCGACTCCTACGCCGTAAACCCGAACGCTCCGGCAGTGCTGAAGCTGTGCCGGTGGCTGGAAGTCTCCTGGTCCGGGATCTACCATTGGCGTTCCCGCCCGGTCTCATCCACCGCGGACGCAGGACGCGCTGGCGGCCCGCGTGCGACATTTCTTCGAGGAATCCGAAGGAACATACGGGTACCGCCGAATCCATACGGATCTAGTGGATGAAGGCACCGAATGCTCCCCGGAGCTGACGCGCCAGATCATGCGGCAAGAGGGTCTGCTGACGTGCCAGCCACGTCCATTCAAGACCACCACCCTCGCAGAGGCCGAGGCAGCGGCAGCCATGCCGGCCCTCGTTCAGGGGACTTCACCGCGGATCGTTCAGGTATCAAGTTTGTTGGAGATATCACCTACATCCATACGTGGCAGGAGGTTCATCTATCTAGCGACGGTCATCGACTGCTATTCGAAGAAGGTCGTCGGTTGGGCGATCGAGGACCACATGCGCGCCGAGCTCGTGGAGAAGGCGTTGCGCAACGCTGCAGACACGTCCCGGATCGAGCCAAATGCGATCAGTCATTCTGATCGTGGAAGCGACTACACCTCGGCCTCTTACCGGGCCTTGGTTGCTCGGTTGGGCATGCGTTCATCCATGGGGAAGATCGGGATTTGCTGGGATAATAGTCAGGCAGAGACTTTCTTTCCGGCACTGAAAAACGAGCGTGTCTACCGTACGACTTATGCCACGTCGGAACGAGCTCGCAAGGAGGTCATCCGCTGCATTAAGGGCTTTTGCAATAGTCGCAGACGTCATTCTGCACTCAATTACCGACCGACGAACGAAGCCCACTATAGTTACCAGCAGCCGGTGACGGCAGCCAAGAGAAACCACTAATCCGCTGTCCGAAAAGTCCTAAGCAGCCCAATCCTTGTTAACCGGGCTGCGGAAAATCTGAACTACAGCTAACTCATGCAAGAACAACGCGGGATCGTCACCCAGATTCTCTCTCGGCCGCCAGGAGATGAGTACCTGCCGGCATACTTCTGGGAGGCCCCTCCAAACTCGATCAGTGGTTATCAAAAACGTTGAACGCTGAATAGCTTCTGCCACGTTGTATCCGTTCTTGTTGCGTATGACCGGGTTGTCATTCCGTAAGCAGGAGAAGACTGGCCGGAAACGAGCCAATGAGAAGCTCATCGAATAGTGAATCAAAAGAATCCGTGAAGAGCTCATCATCCCGCTAGCTGATGGAGACACGTTGGTGTTCGCTGCGGACGAGACACGCATTGACTAGAAAGTAGTAGTCCAACGTGCTTGATACGAGAAGGGCATGTAAACCGTGATGAAGTTTGACCGGCAGTAGAGCGCTCAGCCATTCGTTGGATTCTTAGCCCAGAACACTGGTCAGTATATGACGTTGCGATTGGATTGGCAGAATAGCCCCACGATCTTGGAGGTACCGCACGTTGGTGGGGTTGCATCCGGGGAAGAAGATTGTGATTGTGCAGGATAACGACGGCAAAGACTTTCTATGCATCGCACTACGAGGTATCGAGGCCGGGCAACTACCTATCGTCGGTAGCAAGCCCTAGTTACTTGTGAAACATACGGCAAGCAGTCTTAGAGACAGGCTTCAGATGCTCGACGAAGATGCCGAATACGCGAAGATTCTCGAACTTAGTGCCCAGGGCATCGCATACCTGCAGGGTCAGCGGGAGTATTTGGCAAAATTCAACATTGAGGCGCCAAAGTCAACATCGATGAAAGCAGCAATCACGGGTCGAAATGACAAGAATTGCCCCACTCAATCACTCAAAGTGGGGCAACTCTCAGGAAAATCGCGGGTCTGACAGTCCGGTGGTCCACTACAGACGACGGCGTTTAAAACTACGCGACTCGAATGTCCACGTTAAGGCGTTCAGGCATACCACGTAAACGAGCTGAAGCGCTTAGATGCTGGCCGAATCTTGGGGTCGCATGATGAACGCTGAGGAAGTCCGCATTCCTTAGTTCTAGCACCTGCTTGCAAAGCTCATCAGCAAAAGATTGAGCAGCCGATGACAACGACGACGCATCGACTTCTACCATTTGGCCAGTGAGGTCCCGTGGCAACGAATGTTCAGCTAACTCTGCAGCCCGCAACCGACTGCCTACCAACTTAGGTATGACAATGTTCGGCATGATCGCACTCCTGATTAGTTTCCTGGTACACAATCCAATTCTACTTGGATCATGGTTCCCTGATAATACCCCTGAAGTGGCTTATTCGACACATTCATTTTAGTGTGAATGGTCTGGTGAGTTCCTGAGGTGATGGTCACTGTGCCGCCAAGGTTCGTTGCAGAGGCAACGACATCTGACAGTCCCTGCCCGCGACCCTTCTCAGCAGTGGCAGAGATGTTTGGCTGGACGGCTAACATGAGAGCGTTGAGATCATCGTTAATAGCAAGGTTGCGATTTCGCTCCAAGCTTCGCTTTAATCCTTGTCCGCTATCTGCAATTGCAAACATGATGCGTGTCCCCTTGTGGGTACTCTGAGCGGCAACGAATCCGCTCTCAACCTCTGCGTGGGCGTAAACGTTGGCAGCTAACTCGCAAATGGCCGAGTGCAGAGTTTCGCGTACTGAATTGTCAGTTGTTGTCTGTTCAAGTTTACTGTAAACGAGCTCGGCCAGATCTTCGCCCCCTGCCTCTCCGGAAAACTTTGAGAGTTCCAATAGTTCACCCGAGAGATCATTACGGTTAACCTTCGGGAGTGAAGAATTTACACCGAAGGACTCGAGCATGTCGCCAAAACCCATTCTCGACATGTAATTTTGAACGTTTTGATCACTCGGCGACCTGAATGAAACTTGTCGCCCCTCACGCACAGCAGCATCTACTAGTGCGGCCGAACCAGCGAATCCGATTGGTTCAACAAAACTGGCTCGCGAAAAATCTAAATCAAGCGGGCCAGCGGGATCAGTTAGCGCACCAGAAAAAGTTTGCGCGTTAACACTACGAGTTAGCTCCATGATTCCTCCAAAACAACGTGAATGTTCTAAGACTACTTGGCTCCGACTTGCGATGCGAATTATGTTGAAGCTAATTCATAAGCTCACTTAATGGCATTTATCACCTCACCGCAATAAACATGGAAAAATCGGCTAGAGCGGTTAATGATGGAAACGTCTTGACGACCGAACCAGCAGAACAAGCCGATGGGCTGCAAGTGAATAACTGTGATTGCCCTACCTAAGTTCCTAGACCTGCATGACAGGTTCTAACGGATCCTCGAACAACGACCCCGCAGCTCACTGGTAGCCGGTGGCAGGCCAGCAGCTATAGGCCTACGAGACCAACTGATCCTCGTCCTAGAAACCTTGCGGTGTTCAACCTACGCTAAGCCTACGTCGCGACGAAATACGACATCAGCCGACCAATGGTATCCCGGGACGATTCATACCGCATGTTCAGGCCACTGATCCGCCAAGCCCTAGCTTTTGAAGCGCCGGATGTCCATGCCGATATCAATTAAGACGGATCACTGATTGTGGAATGCACTGACGTGCCGGTTCGTGAACACGAGCCAGCGATCAAGACCCGCTACCTGGGGAAGAAAAAGCGGCATTGCGTCAATGTCCAGGTCATCGTCGCTCTGAACGGCAAAGTGGTCCATATCAGTGGACCAGTACCGGTTGAACGTCTGAACGCAAGGCGTTAATTGACACTGGAGGGGAGGATCTCCTTGACGGGGCACCGTATCTGGCTGATCTGGGGTATCAATGAACCGGCGTTTTGATCCCTTATAAGATGGGTCATCGTTCAGTGACCGGTGAGTTGGTTGAGCGTGACAAAGCGTTCAATAAGCAATTATCGGAGCGGCGCGCATCAGTTTAGCGTGGTAACTCTCATCCGAAGAACTGGAGGATTCTCTCTGGAATTTATCGGGCAAATTCCGTGAACTGCGGGTGGTGATCAGTTTTTGTTGCTCGGTTGGAATACTTACCCGGCAATGCGGTTGGGGCAAGTATTGAATAAACTTCATTAAACCATTCCCAATTCAGTATTACTCGGAACCGTTCTCCGGGCCGGTGCAATTCGAGTCAAACGTGCAGCTGTTGTCTTCTCCGCTCGCGCGATCATCACTTGGTGCAGAATGTGATAGCTGGGCTGTGATTTGAGAGCCAGTAAACGTCTGCGCTGCCAGGTATAAGTTATTGAGAGCCTTTTGAAGATCTTGCGTACCCCGCGCGGTTGCTTGCCCCTGATGGGCGCGTTGCCAACATCCGCATGCTTTGACCTTGTCAATTTCTACTGATCCCTTGGGGTGCATTCTCCGTTCAAGGATTGACTCTTCAGCAAGCACAGGATTTATCTGAGACCAGACTGAGGTTTTTCGTCGTGGCGTGTAGCGCTGGAGGAAGCCGCAACGTCGCGTTTGCACCGAATCGCATCGATCCCCCCGTTGCGAAGGGCTTCCTACGGAGCCTGTTTGACCGTGAGCGACGTAGGGAAGGTTGTTCCTTTCTTAGCAACTACAGGTCAGACACCGTCGCTGGTTTCCTCATTCGTAGTGAGTCGCTACTGCCAAGCTAAGACATCGGGAAGGGGCATCACTTGGTTCGCTGGTTTCATTTTCGTGCGAACGTGCGAACAGCGGAAGTGCGCACAGTAGTCGCATGGCCTGTCGCGCGTAATAGTGGATTTTCGACGCCCTGATGAATGCGCCAAAGAATCGGAAAAATTATTTTGTCTTGTAGCGAATTAACATATACATTTATTTTGATCATCAAAACATCGCCACAGACCAGAGTTGATCTTGTGAAGCTTTCTGATGCCCTCAGATTGGCCTGCCAGTAGCGATTCGCTCTTCATGAAGCAGGAAAATTTTGAAAGTTCAAATTGGTACCACAGTACTCTCAACGGCTATAGCTTCTGGTCTCTTACTGTCCGGAACGGCCGCGCAAGCTGCCGAAGTTTCTGAGGAAGCTCTCGTTGCCCAAGAATCTGTCGCAGAGTCCCAAGAGGTAGAGATCTTGGGCGAACCTGTAGCGGAGCCTGATGGTGATGAAAATGCAGCTGTGGAGCCTTCGGTTGTCTCCTCAGGAGCTGAAACGTCCGCTCAGTCTGTCCCGGAGGAAACATCTGTAGCCGTCGACCAATCGGTGGAAGAAGCACCTGAACCGGCGCTCCAAGACGTGTCCGACACTGAGGCTCCCAAGACTGAAGTCTCCGAGGATTCTTTAGCTCCTGAGCCAACTGCTGAAGAAACTGAAGAAGCGCAAGCACCAGTTCAGAAAGTATTGGAACCAACCATTCCGGTAGAAAAAAGCGCGGCGCCTGCCTCACCTGAACCGTCAAAAGAATCATCAGCTTCCTTCGGCGTAGTATCCCAGGACGATCGCTGGGATGAAATTGAAGCGCTGTTGCCTGAAGGTTCCGAAGATTGGAGCGACGAGCAATGGGAAGTGTTTGCCGAGACCGAAGCTGGGGAAGAATACTTTCGACGGCTCAATGAGCTACTAGAGGAAGAGTATCCCGTCGAGGATGACTTTGAATTCTCCGAGGAGGAGCAAGCCTTCTGGGACTCAATCCTCGATACCCTCCCACAGGACAGTCTTGAATGGGACGATACCCAGTGGGAAGAGTACTTCCGCAGTGACGTTGGCCTTGAGTTCATCGAGCAGCTGTTGCCAATCATCGCTGACAGTATAGAAACCGATGAAGATGCAGCTGATCTTCAAGCTTTCCTCGAAGAAGTCTTTGCCGATGATCCTGAGCTACGTGCGTACTACCTCGAAATGTACTTGGGGATTACACCGGAAACGACGGGTGGTTCAACCGGTGGCTCCGAAACTGTGAACGAACCTGAAGTTTCAGAAAGCGAACAGCCCGTTGCTGACGCTGAAATCAAGCCTGTAGGTTCAATCGGCAAGGCAATCGTTACCAAGGCGCAAAAGGCCAGCAAGTCCGCTGAACCCGAAGCGGTTGTTGAGGCTTCAGCGCCGGCACTAGCCAACACAGGTTTTGATGGTTTCTGGGCTGCTGGGGTTGGGATACTGCTAGCCATTGGCGGCGTGGTATTTATTGCGCGCTCACGCAAGGCTTCTGCGAAGTAGCTTAAGCCGATATACGGTCCCGTAATGCAGCTGACGCTGGGAACCACCAAGGGGTGGTTCCCAGCGTCAGCTATTTGTGTATCAGTGGCCCAGATGCGAGTCGGCATTCAAGTGGTGCCACGAACGGTTGTGGTAAACCAATGCGTCACCAAGCTCGCCCGGTTGGGAGTCGCGTGCAATGTGTGACTGCAGTCCGCGAGCGACTATGACCGTTGAGGTCCCTGCCTGCATGCGTTCCACTACCTCACACCGTACCCAAGCGCGCACGTTATCAAAGACCGTTTCTCCGGTGCTCAAACGGGTCCATGTCTGGTCCTGGGCAAAACGATCTACCCCGCTGGTAGCACCCAACTTTGCCAATTCAATGTCGTGGACATCCAAGGAATGAACAACGACTGTCTGAGCACGAGAGAGTACGTCAGAGGCAGTAGAGAGCGCCGAAATTGAGAAAACCAGCAATGGCGGATCTACGCTGATGGAGGCAACTGATGTTGCGGTGAGGGCCACGGGGCCTTCGCCAGCATCAGCGGTAATTACGCTGACTCCACCGGGGTGCCCACGGAAGACTGCTTTGAAGTCTTCAGCAGGTAGTGAGTCGGTTGCGTCAATCGTGACTTTAGACGCTGGCACCGACGAGCTCCTCGCGCAGTACGGCGGCTCCCGCGCTCAGGGCGCTCAGCTTTTCTAGTGCAACCTTGCGGGGGAATGGTGCCATGCCACAGTTGGTGCTGGCAATCAGCTTGTCAGCATCAACATATTCGAGAGCATTGCGCAGGGTCTGCGCGACCTCTTCTGGAGTCTCCACGGTTTCGTTGGCCACGTCGATAGCACCGAGCATGACCTTCTTGCCGCGAACCATCTCAACCACTTCAATAGGCACATTCGAGTGGTGCGACTCAAGGGAAACGGTATCGATGGTGGAAGCCTGCAGAAGTGGGAAGGACTTCTCGTAGTGGCGCCACTGCGCACCCAAGGTAGCTTTCCAGTCATTGTTGGCTTTGATGCCGTAACCGAAGCAAATGTGCGCAACGGTTTCTGCCTTGAGTCCTTCGCATGCACGCTCCAGAGCAGCGATGCCCCAATCGGCAACCTCGTCAAAGAAGACGTTGAAGGCTGGCTCATCAAACTGGATGACATCCACGCCGGCTGCTTCGAGTTCCTTGGCTTCCTGGTTCAGGATGGTGGCGAACTCCCATGCGAGCTTTTCACGGCTCTGGTAGTGAGCATCATACAAAGTATCAACCATGGTCATCGGGCCAGGCAGGGTCCACTTGATGGGCTTGTCGGTAAATGTGCGAAGGGCTTTGGCATCCTCAACAAATACTGGTTTTTCGCGCTCTACAGCACCCACCACTGTTGGCACGCTGGCATCGTAGCGGTTGCGAATGCGTACGGTTTCACGCTTTTCGAAATCAACACCGCTCAGGTGCTCAATGAACGTGGTGACGAAGTGCTGACGAGTCTGTTCACCGTCGCTGATGATGTCAATGCCACGCTGGGTTTGTTCCAGTACCGCCGCACGCATCGCGTCGTGTTTACCTTCAGCCAGTTCGGAGCCCGAGAGCTTCCAATCGGACCAGAGGACCTCGGGCTGGGCTAGCCATGAAGGTTTGGGTAGGCTGCCGACAATTGACGTGGGGATAAGCGGGGAAGTCATAAGTTATCTTTCGGATTCTTAGGCGACAGGAGTCGGGTAGGAAGAAGACCACTGATCGAGCAGTTGGCGATTCGGGATGATGAAGTGCTCTTCGGTGAACTTGCCTTGGATCTTGCCCAACTGGGTTCGTTCTTCGCGGTCATAAAAGACACGGGTGGGGGAGAAGTCTTCGGCACCCAGGCTCGGGTGGTACACGGACGGAGCAGCCGAATTGGCGTTGTAGATCTCCGGGCGGTAGATTTTCTGGAACGTTTCCATGGTGCTGATGAGGCTGATCAGCTGAAGGTTCGTGTAATCGTTGAGCAGGTCGCCGCGGAAGTAGAACGCCAACGGTGCAACAGCGCCCGGCGGCATGAAGTAACGCACGCTCAAGCCCATTTTCCCGAAGTACGTATCGGTCAATGAATTTTCATCCTGCTGGTATTCCAAACCGAGCACTGGATGGCTGTTGCCGGTGCGGAAGTAGGTCTTGGAAGTCGAGACGCTGATGCAGACTACGGGCAGCTGGGCAAAACGCTCACGGTATGCCTCTGAGTTCAAGAAATGTTGGAAGAGCTGTCCATGGAGATCACCAAAATCTTCTGGAAGCACCGGAGCTCCGCTGTCATTACACGATGCGGGAAGCACCACGCTGAAGTCGTAATCACGGACATAAGAAGAGAAATTATTGCCGACCATGCCCTGGGACCGAGTGCCCGTGAGTTTATCCACGATCGTGGTTTCAAGCACTTCTAAAAGTGGAAATTCCTGATCGGTATTATCGGCAGAAAAGTGCACATTTGCTGAAATGATTTCCAATTCCAGTTCATAGCGGTTGCCTTGGGGATTGTCCCAGTGAGCCAGGGAATTGAAGCGACGGTTGATCATCGTCAGGGCGTTGCGAAGGTTCTCTTCGCGGCGCTCACCGCGTGCCAAATTAGCGAAGTTTGTCGTGGTGCGAGAATTTGCCGAAGGAGAGTAATTCTCGTCGAATCTGGTGGTGCTAATGCTGAAATTTAATGCGTCCGCCATGATGGCCAATCTGTATTTGGGAGGCCTGGGCAGGCCGAGGGGATGTCGTTGCGTCAATCATGCAGGGCGATTCTTGATATCGGGTAACTCGATATAACTATGGATTCATATAGACTCTGCCTATGGTTCAGGGAACGAATGGTCTGACACTGCAGCAGCTTCGCTATTTTGTGGCGGTAGCCTCAGAGGGGTCGATCTCGGCCGCGGCCGACCTCATTTACGTCGCGCAGCCCAGCATGTCCGCGGCGATGAAAGAACTGGAATCACGGGTGGGGCGCACCCTGCTGATGCGATCCGCCAGGGGCGTGACGCTCACCGCCGAAGGCGCAGAATTCCTCGGTTATGCCCGACAGGTCCTGGAACAGGTGGAGCTGCTGGAGCATCGCTATCTCGGCCGGCCTTCCGCGCGACGGCTGCTAGGTGTTTCCACCCAGCACTACTCCTTTTCGGTGGATGCCTTCGTCCGGATGGTCCAGGCCAGCGGGGCCGAGGAGTACCAGTTTTCGTTGCGCGAGACTCGCACCGAGGAAATCATCGAAGACGTGCGCACCCTGCGAAGCGACATCGGGATCCTCTACCGCAACGACTTCAACCGGAAAGTCATCGACAAGCTGCTGCGCGAATCCCGGCTGGTGTTCCACCCGCTGTTCCTCGCCGACCCGCACATCTTCGTATCACGCAGCAACCCGCTGGCCACCCGTGACCAAGTCACGCTCGAAGACCTCGAAGACCTGCCCCGGCTGACCTTCGACCAGGGCGCGAATAACTCGTTCTACTTCGCCGAGGAGGTGCTTTCCACGCGCTCCAGCCAACGCGAAATCCAGGTCTCGGACCGTGCCACCATCTTCAACCTGATGATCGGCTTGGGCGGGTACACGATCTCCACCGGCATCATCAGCGATGAGCTTGATCCCTCCATCGTTGCCATCCCGCTGGACATCGATGAGCGCATCGAGATCGGGTGGATTGACCACGCCGCGATCCCGCTCACCGACCAGGCCCAGCGCTACCTGGAGGAAGTCCGCGCAGTGGTGGCCAGCTTCGGTGTGGAAGTGCTCGGCTGAGCCGCCAACAGCGTAACTCTCGGTCATTGAATGTCGGTCCATCGTCATAAACTTCAGGAAAAACCGCGAAATAGTCAGGTTTTCCGCCTTTTCTTTCCGTCACAAAGTGGCGCCAGCCACCGCGTCATCATGACAAGAGCACGACATATGAAGCGCAGTGGCCTTGTATGAAGCCGGCCGCCCGATAGCGCTTGCACCCCTCGCAGCCCATGGCCAACCATGGAAGAACAACAAACCATCAAGAGCGACTAAGAGATCTGGCTCGTTGACGTCGCAGCAACCATCGGGAAACCGAAAGGTGCTAATGCCAGGAACGATGGAGCAGTTCCGAACGCGCTTTCGCGCTGTGCTTCGTGTTGCCACACGACGCCAATCGGTGCACTCCCTCGCAGAGAATCGAGGAGGAGCCATGAGCCAAGGAACCGACGCGGTCCACGCAGGATACCGCCCCAGCGGAGACTTCCGCCCGATGCTGCCGCCACTGCACAATTCCGCGGCCTACCAATTCCAGTCGCACGCCGAAGCGATCGAAAAGTTCGCACTGCGCCAGGCCGGCTTCACCTACTCGCGCACCGGCAACCCCACCGTCTCGATCCTCGAACAGCGCGTGGCAGCACTGGAAGGCGGCGCCCACGCGGTAGCCACCGCCACCGGCCAGTCCGCGGTAGCCCTCTCATTGCTGGCCCTGACCCAGGGACCCAAGCACATCGTGGCGTCCTCCTCGCTCTACGGCGGCACCGTGGATCTGTTCACCGACACCTTCGCCGACTTCGGCATCCGCATCAGCTTTGTCGACCAGGCAGATCCATTGGCATGGGCCGGTGCCATCGAGGAAGACACCCGCGCATTCTTCCTGGAATCGGTCTCCAACCCGCTGTGCACCGTGGCCGATCTTCCCGCCATCGCGGCCATCGCCCACGAACACAACATCCCGGTGGTCGTGGATAACACGCTGGCCACCCCGCTGAACGTGCGCCCTCTGGACTTCGGCGCCGACATCGTGGTCCACTCGGCCACCAAGGGACTGGCCGGACACGGTTCGGTACTCGGCGGGATCGTCGTGGACTCGGGGAAATTCGACTTCTCCGACACCGCGCGCTGGCCACAAATTGCCGCACCCCGCGTGCGCCTGAACAACACGTCGCTGCTTGAACGCCACGGGTCGGCCGCCTACGCGATGCTGGTCCGCTCCAAATTCCTGCACGACCTGGGTCCAACCCTGGCCCCGGCCAGCGCCCAGGGCATCCTGGCTGGCATCGAAACCCTGCCGGTGCGTGCAGCTCACGTGCAGCGCAGCGTCACCACTCTGATCGAAAAGCTCTTGGAGCACCCGGGCATCGTGGCCATCCACCACCCATCGCTGCCTACCCACCCGAGCCACGAGCTGGCTCAAAGGATCACCCCGAAGGGCACCGGCTGTGTGGTGGCCATCGAACTGGCTCACCCCACCTTGGTTTCCCCGGTGATTGATGGACTCAAGCTGATCTCGCTGGCCGCCAACGTGGGGGATACCCGAACCATGATTTCGCACCCGGCCACCATGACCCACTGCCGGCTCTCTGCTTCCCAGCTGGCCGACGCCGGCCTGAATACCTCAACCCTGCGCCTTTCGGTCGGCTTGGAAGACCCGGCCGACCTGCTCGCAGACCTCACCCAGGCCCTGGATCTGGCATTGGACCAGGCCCTGGCCCCGCAATCCCAAGGAGCATGATGACTGGCTTCAACACCCAGGCCGTCCACGCCGGCCAGCACAAAGACCCGCACACCGGCGCGGTCGTCCCGCCGATCTACCAGACCAGCACCTTCATCCAAGACGGCATCAACGTGCTGCGTTCCGGGCACGAATACTCCCGCGGTTCCAACCCGACCCGCGACGGTTTCCAGGATCAGCTCACCGCCCTGGAAAATGGCGTCGCCGGATTCGCCTTCGCCTCGGGCATCGCGGCCGAAGACGCCCTGCTGCGTGCGGTGCTTGAACCGGGCGACCACATCATCCTCGGTGCCGACGGCTACGGCGGCACCAATCGGTTGATCTCCAAGCTGCACAGCAAATGGGGCATCACCTCCTCGGCGGTGGACATCACCAACCTGGATTCGGTGCGCGCCGCCGTGCAGCCGAACACCGCGCTGCTTTGGGTGGAAACCCCCTCCAACCCGTTGCTGGGCATCGCCGATCTGGCAGGATGGGCTGCCATCGCCCGCGAGCACGGCGCCCTGTTGGTGGTGGATAACACCTTCGCCACCCCGTACCTGCAGCGCCCGCTGGATTTTGGCGCCCACGCGGTGGTCCACTCCACCACCAAGTACATCGGCGGGCACTCCGATGTGCTGGGAGGTGCGGTCATCGTGGCCGACCACCTCTTCCGAGGCCAGTCCCTGGCCGAAGCGGTGGGCTACCAGCAGTTCGCCGGGGGAGCGGTGGCCGGACCGCAGGATTCCTACCTTGCCGCCCGCGGGCTGAAAACCCTGGGCCTGCGCATGGAACGCCACTGCGCTTCGGCTGATGCCCTAGCCCGCTGGCTTGATGCGCAGCCCGAAGTCACCCGCGTCTACTACCCGGGTCTGGAAACGCACCCGGGCCACGAGCTGGCTGCCCGCCAGCAGCGCGGTTTTGGCGGCATCGTCTCGCTGCAGCTGGCCGACGAGGCCGCGGCCCGCGCCTTCGCACAATCCATGGAGTACTTCCAGCTCTCGGTCTCGCTGGGCGGGGTGGAATCGCTGGTCTGCTACCCGCGCGAAATGACCCACGCCTCGCTGATCGGCACCGAGCTGGAAATCCCGGCCAACCTGGTCCGCCTCTCGGTGGGCATCGAAGAGGTCGAAGATCTGATCGCCGATCTGCAACGTGGCCTGGCCGCCGCGCGCGCTGCTTCGACACCGTCCGTTCAACCGGCGTCCACCGTGCGTGAAAAGGCCCTGGAAAACGCCTGATCGTTTCGAACCGCGATTATCGGGCGGCGCGCCCCGACCCTGGAGAATAGTAGATGGGGAAGGGCGGAAACATGATCGGAATTCTCAATCGGCTCATCGAGCACATCGAGGCGAATCTGCGCGAGCAGATCAACCTCGCTGAGCTGGTGCGCGCCGAAGGCACCACCGAATACCACGTGCGGCGGATGTTCTCCTCGCTGGCCGGCATGCCGGTCTCCGAGTACATCCGCCGGCGCCGCATGACCCAGGCCGCCGCGGACCTGCTCACCGGCGAGGACCTGCTTAGCATTGCGATCCGCTACGGATATGGCTCGGCCGAGGCCTTCGGCCGGGCCTTCCGGCAGGTCCATGGCGCGTCCGTGGCTGAGATCCGCGAACATGGCGGCCCCCTTCGAAGCCAGCCAATCATCAGGTTCAGCCTGCACGTCGAAGGGAATCGCCCCATGGATGCACGAATAACAGAACGAGAAAACTTCCAGCTCATCGGATATGCCGCACAGGTCCCGCTGATCCACCACGGGGCCAACCCGCACATCCAGGCCCACATCGCCTCCATCCCGGTGGCCGAACACGCCCGGCTCAAGGAACTCTCAGCCGCCGATCCTGCCGGATTGCTGCAGGTCAGCGACCAGGTTGATGCGGACTATCAGGAAGGCAGCGAGCTGACCTACCTGCACGGGGTCGCGGTGCCCGCCGGCCCGGTGCCCGAAGACCTGGATTCCATCCAGGTTCCCGCCGGCCACTGGGTGGTTTTCAGCGTGACCGGGCCCTACCCGGCGGCCCTGCAGGAGCTCTGGGCCTCCACCGCCACCTCGTGGTTCCCGTCCAACCCGTGGCGTTTGCGTCCCGGCCCGTCCATTGTTGCCGTGCTCGATCGGGCCGCTGATTTCAGCACCGCCACCTGCGAGCTCTGGTTCCCGGTGGAAGCCGGCTGACCTTGTCCACACCTCGTCACTGCATGCCCCGCGGATCAACTCCCCGGGGCATGCTCGTTCCTATGGACACAGCGCAGGCACTGAAGAATCTGGCTGAGGCGGGACAACTGATCGCCTCAGCCACTGCTGTGCTCTCCGGCGATCTTCCCGCCGGCCACGCCGCCTACTTCGCTTGGCTCACCGAGCACATCGGCCAACAGCAGGCCCGCGCCCAGATCGAGGCTGCCCACGCGGTGCGCCGCACCGGCGCGCACAAACTCGACCGGGAATCCTTCCAAGCCATCACCGATGCCGGCACCAACCCCACGATCGAGCAGATCGAAGCCGCTGCCGGCCGCACCACCACCGGGCGCACTCATTTCAAGAGCGCCCGCGGCCTGATGCAGGACTGGCTGGATATCCCGAGTAGCACCGCCGGAAACCGGCTGGTCCAGGCTGACTGCCTGATCGGTGGGATCGATGACGCGGGGCTTCCGCTGGATCCCTGGCTGCCTGAGCTGGCCGAGCAATTTGCCGATCCGTCCGTGGATCCGCGGCTGGTCGCAGCCGCCGCCCTCAAGCTGCATTCGGCCCGCAAGGACCTGGGCAACGGCAAAGCTGGGCGCAAGAAGAAGCAGCAGCTGCAAGCCGATGCGGTGGCCTTCCTGCGCGCAGAACCCAAATCCGCGCGCAAGCACATCAACGACCCGATCTCGCAGGTGAAATCCGGCAAGCGCCCGATCAAAGCCCTGCTCGATGGCATCGGCATCTTCAAGCGCGGCGTGCGCCAGGGGCTGGTCGAATATGTGCTGCGCGTGCTGCCCGCGCATGCAGCATTCATCGAAGCCTTTTTCGCCAAGCTGGACAACCCGGCCACCGTGGCCGGCAACCGCGACCGGCTCAAGGACGCCGACGCCCAGTTCACCGGTGCATCCAGCGAATGGGACGATGAAGAATCGATGCCCGACTGGGCGCGGTCCAACCGCGACGGTCCTGATCCCGGCGATCACCCACCGGGCAAACCGCCAGGGAATGACGAACCGCCGGAACCATGGGAGGATCTGAAGCCCGAACGCCGCAGGCTGATCGGCCTGATCGCACTGTTGATGGGCAACTCGCCTGGTGCCCAGCCGGAACCCGGTTTCGCAACGGCCCAGGTGAGCATCGTGATGAACTGGGAAAAGATGCAACAGCAAGCCCAGGATTTTGCGGTCACCTCCGGCGGCATTCCGCTCTCGCCGGGCGAGGCGAGGGCCGCATTGTGTACCGCCGGCATCTACCCGCTGGTGCTCAATGGCACCTCCCTGCCCTTGGACCTCGGCCGAACCCAACGGCTCTTCTCCAAGGCACAGAGCCGGGCGATCCGCGCCGCCTACCGGGGCTGCTCATACCCAGGTTGCAGCATGCCCGCGCAGCGTTGCGAACTAGACCATCTGGACCCGTGGGAGAAAGGCGGGCGCACCGATATCGCTTCGGCTGATCTGAACTGCCCGATCCACCACATCGCCCGGCACTGCTCGCTGTTCCGGACGGTCAAGATCCCCGGCAGCCGTCCGCTGGTGCTGCTGTCCCCGGAACTCGACCCGGAACAGAAGCTACGCGTTAATACCTATTTCATGACGCCGAACGAGGCTCTGGCCGCCGAAGCCTTGGCCGAACAGATGACCGCGCGTTGGCGTGCGGGGCAGCTGGACGTGGAATTCGCCGCGGCTTAGGAGTTGGCCGCAAGGTGCTTGGCGGACAGTTCCAGGTAGTGATCGGCGTTGGTCTTCAACCCGGCCACTTCCTCATCGCTCAGTTCGCGGCGGACTTTGGCCGGGACGCCGGCAACCATTGAGCGCGGTGGAACCTGCGTGCCTTCGAGCACCAGCGCACCGGCGGCCACGAGTGACTGCTCACCGATCACCGCGCCATTCATAATGGTCGCGCTCATTCCCACCAAGCAGCCGTCGCCTACGGTGGCGCCGTGCACCACTGCCGAGTGGCCGACGGATACGCCCGCGCCCAGCGTGCAAGGGAAGCCGGCGTCCGCGTGAAGCACGACGTTGTCCTGCAAGTTGGTGCCTTCGCCCACGCGAATCGGGGCGGAATCCCCGCGCACGGAAACCCCGTAGAACGCGCTGGCCCGATCGGCCAAGGCCACGTCCCCGCTCAGCACTGCAGTGGGTGCGACAAAAACGTCCTCGCCGAGAAGTGGGGTCGACCCGTCAATAGTAATAATGTGGCTCATGCCACCCACTCTAATTGCCACGGGGGCACGGTGCGAGTTACGAGAAGACGATGGTGCGCTGGCCGTCGAGCATCACGCGATGCTCGGCATGCCACTGCACGGCACGGGTCAGCGTGCGGCCCTCCACGCTGCGCCCCAGCTCCACCAGCTGCTCGGCGGTGCGGGTGTGCGACACGTGGGTGACTTCCTGGTCGATGATCGGACCCTCATCCAGATCCGCGGTGACATAGTGCGCGGTCGCGCCGATCAGCTTCACGCCGCGCGCATAGGCCTGGTGGTAAGGCTTGGCACCCTTGAACGACGGCAGGAAGGAATGGTGGATGTTGATGACCCGGCCTTCCATGCGCTCGCAGAGCGAATCCGAAAGGATCTGCATGTAGCGGGCAAGCACCACCAGTTCGATGCCGTAGTCCTCGGCGAGCTTAAGCAACTCCGCCTCGGCCTGCGACTTGTTCTCCTTGGTCACCGGCAGGTGCACGAAGTCCACGCCGTAGAAATCTGCCATCGGCTTGAGATCCAGGTGGTTGGAGACGATCACCGGCACCTCGATCGCCAACGTGCCCGCCCGCTGGGCGAAGAGCAAGTCGTTGAGCGCATGCCCGGCCTTGGAGCACATGATCATGGTGCGCACCCGATCTTCCGCGTCGGCTACCGAAAGCGACATCGCGAACTGATCGCGGATCGGGGCCAGCGATGCGCGTGCCTGTTCCAGCGACTGCTCGGTCTCCACTTCAATGCGCATGAAGAATGTGCCGGTCTCGGGGGAGAGGAACTGCTGGGACTCGGTGATATTGCAACCGGCACCCAAAAGACCTCCCGAAATGGCGTGGACAATGCCCGGGCGATCGATGCAAGACAGGGTGACGATGTACTGGTTCATGGATTCTAAGGTAGCGCCCGCCAGCAATTTTCTGCCAATTCAGTGATCTACGTTAACGTACCTCGCCGCGGCAAGTGCAGCTTTGCGCCCGGCCCGCGTGGCACCGAGGGTGGAGGCCGACGCCCCGTAGCCGACAAAAAAGATCCCGGGCATGACCTCGGCGCTCACCCCGTCCTCCGCCATCACGATCCCGCCGGCCTCGGTATGCAGTTTCAAATCGCGCAGGTGCCGGTGCGCATGCCGGAAGCCGGTAGCCCAGAGGATCGCGTCGATCCGCTCCCTCGACCCGTCGGTAAACACCACAGCGTCCGATTCCAGCCGGGCGATCTTCCCGCGCGAAACCAGCGCCCCGGAAGCGATGCCCGCGCGCATTTTGTCATTCAGCAGTAATCCCGTGGTGCCCACTACCGACTTGGGCGGCAACCCGGCGCGGGTGCGCTCGTTGACCGCCCGCTCCACCTCCAGGCCCCACTCCGCGCCGGCGGACTCGCGCCAATCCGGCGCACTCCTGGTCGACCACAGGGTGTCGATGCCGGCCTCGCGCAATTGCACGATGAATTGCGTGGCGCTGGCCCCGGCCCCGACCACCAGCACCCGCTTCGAACCAAACTGTGCGGGGGAGATGAACCCGTTGGTATGCACCTGCAGGCCGTCAAAATGCCCGGGGTACACCGGCCAGAACGGGTTGGTCCAGGTGCCGGTGGCGTTGATAACGGTGCGCGTGGTGTAGAGCTGATCGGCGTACACCTCAAAGTGCTCTCCCACGCGTTGCACCGAGGTGACCGTGGCCGAGTGCCGCACCGGCAGGTCGTACCGCCGTTCGTACTCGCCGTAGTACTCCTTAACCACCGCCGATGCGGGACGGGAGGAATCCTGATCGCGCAGCGGGAAATCCGGCAACGGGTGGATATGGTGGGTGGCGCCGAGGGTGAGCGAGTCCCAGCGGTTCTGCCACGCGCCTCCGGGTTCGGGGTTTGCGTCGAGCACCAGGAAGTCCACGCCGCGCTTGGCCAGATGGTAGGCAGCGGACAGGCCAGCCTGCCCGGCGCCGATCACAATTGTCGAGTACACATACAAGGTAACCCTGCGCACTGCGCTCTCATTCCCGCACCGATTTTCGCTACACTGGAGGGCGTGACTGGCGTTAGGTGGGTAACCACCGGGGAGCTAATCGTGCGAGCCGCGCGCCTGGGTTTGCACACCACCCGCCTTGGCAACGAGGCGCCTACGGAAGGATACGCGTGAGCGCACGCATTCTCGACGGAAAGGCCACCGCGGCCACCATCAAGCAGGAACTTGCTGAACGTGTGGCCAAGCTGAAGGCTGAAGGTCACAGCACCGGGTTGGGCACCATTTTGGTCGGCAACGATCCGGGCTCCGCCTGGTACGTCGGCGGCAAGCACAAGGACTGCGCCGAGGTCGGCATCGAATCGATCCGCGTGGACCTGCCGGAGGAAACCACCCAGGACGAGCTGCTCGCCAAGGTCCGGGAACTGAACGAAAATCCGGCCTGCACCGGCTACATTGTGCAGCTGCCCCTGCCAAAGCACATCGACCAGGACGTCATCCTCGAGGCGATGGACCCTGCCAAGGACGCCGACGGACTGCACCCGATGAACCTGGGCCGCTTGGTCGCTAACGTGAATCGCCCAATGAACTCCCCGCTGCCATGCACCCCGCTGGGTTGCGTGGACCTGCTGGCCCGCCACGATATCGACCTGAACGGCAAGCACGTGTTGGTGCTCGGCCGCGGTGTGACCATCGGCCGCCCGGTCGGCCTGCTGCTCACCCGCCGTAGTGTGAACGCAACGGTCACCCTGGCGCACACCGGCACCACCAACCTTCCAGAGCTGCTGGCCCAGGCCGATGTCATCATCGCCGCCGCCGGCGTGCCGCACATTGTGAAGGCCGATGCGATCAAGCCCGGCGCGATCGTGCTGGATGTTGGTGTCTCCCGCGTGGACGGCAAGGTGACCGGCGACGTTGACCCAGCTGCCGCCGAGGTGGCCAGCTGGATCAGCCCGAACCCGGGCGGTGTGGGTCCGATGACCCGTGCCATGCTGCTGAACAACGTGGTGGAAGCCGCCGAGCGCAACGCTCGCTAAGCACCTCTAGCCCGCACTTCACGGTGCGGGCTTTTGTGTACCCAACGTAAACGTCATAGTGGATGTTCCACTCGTCGGATAAAGTGAGGTGAGCCAGGTTTTCGGCCATCGCATCATCACTAAAGGGACACATGACACAGAATTACGAGCAGAACGAACGACCCATCCACATTAACAACCACATCGTGGTGGTCAACCAGAAGAGCACCCTGCTGGCCTACGTGCTGTGGTTCTTCCTGGGCCAGCTAGGCATCCACAAGTTCTACCTCGGCCAGGTCGTGGCCGGCGTTGTTTACCTAGCACTGGGCATTATCGGCTGGGCGACAACCTTCATCCTGATCGGCTGGGTGCCATTGGGTGTGCTGTGGATCTTGCTGATTATCGACCTGTTCACGATCCCGGGCACCGTGCAGCGGATCAACCAGCGGGCGACTCGCTCGTTCCAGTAATCTCTTAAGACACAGCAGGGGTCCGCTCACCGAGCGGACCCCTGCTGTGTCTTAACCTTTAAACCTCTTGAGCAGTTTTCACTGACTCAACGGTGCGCTTATCAATGATCAGCGCGCCCACTTCCTGCTCAGCCTGGTTCCGGAAGGACAAATCGATTCCGGCGCGGTCGCGAATCAGCGAGACCGCGGTGAAGGAAATCGCAACAACAATCAGCAGGTACACCGCCACGGCCGTGGTGCCACCGGTAGCCTGCACCAGTGCCTGAGCGATGGTCGGGGCGAAGGCACCGCCAACGATCGCGCCGATCGCGTAGGAAATCGAGGCCCCGGAGAAGCGAACCGAGGCGGGGAAGAGCTCGGAATACAGGGCTGCCTACGGGCCGTAGGTCAGGCCCAGCCCGATGGAGAACAGGCCGAAGGCCGCATAAAGCAGGACCAGCTAGCCCGAGTTCACCAGCGCGAAGACCGGGAACAGGGAAGCGTCGAGGATGATGAAGCCCAACTGGTAGGTGCGTTTGCGCCCGATCTTATCGGCAAGGAACCCTGCCACCAGGGTCATGATCAGCCACACCGCGGCACCGAAGGCCACGGCGACCAGCACGTCGGTGCGCTACAGCCCCACCGGCCGCTGGAACTGGCCGACCTGGTCGACGAATCGCCGATCGTTTACGAGTCCGACCCGAGCACCGAGCACCAGATGCAGCTCTTCGCCTCCCAGGGCCTGCAGGCTAGGATCGCCGCCTCGGTGCCGCAGATGATCCTGGTGGCCGCGATGGTGGGCCGCGGCCTGGGCTACGGGCTGCTGATGCGCCGCCCGAACAACGCCGAGGTCTCCATCGAGGGCCGCCCGCTGGCCTTCCGCGAGCTCAAGGCGCCCAACTACCCGAATGCGGTCGTGGCGATCACGCCCACGGGGGTGCAGATCCCGGCCCGCGCGCAGGCGCTGATCGACCACTGCACCTGCGCAATGGCTGAATCCTGGTAGACGCGGAGCAAAGCTGCGCGGATAATGGCCACATGATTGGCACATGGCAGGCCATGGTCATCGACTGCGAGGACCCCGATGCACTGGCCGGATTCTATGAACAGCTCCTCGGAATGGTGCGCATCGACAACGAGCCCGACTGGGTTTCCATTGGCGATGCCCCGGATCATCCTGCGCTCGCCTTCCAGGCAGTCAGCCCCTATGTGGCACCGCAATGGCCGGGTCATGTGCACCCGCAGCAGGCGCATATCGACGTGAAGGTCGCCGACCTGGACCTGGCAGAAGAGCAGGTGCTGCACCTGGGCGCCCGCGCCACCGGCGAAGGCACCAAGACCTTCAGGGTGTACCTGGATCCGCAGGACCACCCGTTCTGCCTGGTGAGCTGGTAGCCCCGTAGGCGATCCTCGCCGCCTGCAGCCTGGTTGACACCCCGAGCTTGGCCAGCACCTGGGAGACATGCGTCTTCACGGTGCTCTGCCCGATGCCCAGGCGCTGCGCCAGCTGCGGGTTGCTCAGCCCCTCGCCGATGCCTTGCAGCACCTCGCGCTCCCGGCCGGTCAGCTCCGGCAGCGCAGCGGCCTCGGGAACGGCCAGCGCACGGGCCAGGATCCGGTCGGTCACCTGCGGATCCAGCACCGATTCGCCGCGCGCGGCGGCCCGCACGCCCAGGATGATCGCCTGCGGCTCGGCACTCTTGAGCAAGAACCCGTGCGCGCCGGCCTGCAGCGCGCCGAACAGGTATTCGTCGTCGTCGAAGGTCGTGAGCACCACGACCCGGTACCTTTCGTGCAGCGCCTTGGTGGCCTCGATGCCATCGAGCACCGGCATGCGCAGGTCCATCAGGATCACGTCGGGGGACAGGGCCCGGGCCATGGACATGGCCGAGCGCCCGTCCGCCGCCTCGCCGACGACCTCCAGGTCATCGGCCGCCTGCAGCACCAGCCGGATGCCCATGCGGACGGTGGCATGGTCATCGACGATCAGCACTTTCATTCTTCCTCCGTTATTTCAGGGAATTCGACGTGCACCGCGAAAGCCGCGCCGTTGCGCACCTCGACGTGCCCGCCCAGCGCGGCGACGCGGGTCTTGATGTTCTCCAGCCCAGTTCCGGCGCCCGGGGACGATCCGGCATCATGCCCCATGGCGTTGCGCGCGGTGATGGACAGATTCCGGTCCTGGATGACGCTCAGCTCCAGATCGGTGCCCGGGGCATGCTTGGCATGGTTGACCAGCAGCTCGGCGACCGTGCGGTGCGCGGCGGTATGCACCGCCGGGCCGAAGCGCTGCGGATGCGCCACCCGGTACTCCCAGCGCACCGGGCTGCCGAATCCGGCCACCAGCTCGGGCAGGTCCTCGATCCGCGCCTGCAGCGCAGGGCCCCCGGCATGCAGCATCCGCACCATCGCGGCCATGTCCTCCAAGCCGGACACCGACTCATCGCGGATGCTCTGCAACGGAGCCCGCATCTCCTGGGGTGCGGCCGGAAGCAGGGCGCCGGAGAGCAGGGCGATTGACGAGAATCGGGCCGAGAGCACATCATGCATCTCGCGGGCCAACGCGGTGCGCTCCTGGACGCGGGAAAAGTCGTGCTCGGCGACCAGCTGGTCCTCGCGTGCATCGGCCGCCGACTGGACGGCCTGCGCCCGCTGGGCTTCGGCATTGGCCAGCTCCTTGGCGGTGCGCACATTCTCCGCCCAGAGCATCGGGGTGAACAGGATGAAGCCGGCCATGAACAGGGCCAGCACCACCTCCTGCGGATTCCGGGTGCCTAGCCAGGTGACGATGGCCAGCGAGATGGCGGCTAGGCACAGCAGCGCCAGCGCCACCGTTCGGGTGCGGACCGAACCGAGCAGGAACAGCCCGAAGACGCACTCGAAGACCAGGAAGTATCCGCCGATGCTGCCCACGGCCAGCAGGCCGGCCCCGCACAGCAGCATGATCAGCGTGCTGGCGAGCAGGAACCGGCGGCGCACCAGCACGGCGGCCAGGCCGATCAGCAGCAGCACAATCCACTCGTAGCCGCCGATCGCGACCCACGGGGGATTGGACAACCCGGACAGGTGCAGGATCACGGTCAGCACCAGATAGGTGCCGACGACCTCGGGCTCCTTGTCGCCGCTGCCCATCCGCCGAATGAAGTTCATGCTTCCAGCATCCCCGACGCCCTGCCCGCCGGGTATCCCCCTTAAGGAGGAGAAAGTGCAGACCACTGGCCGATACCGCATTGCGGCAAGGCGCGGAAGAGTGGAAACCATGGATATCATCACGAGCAATCCCGAACTTTCCCTGGTCATCCTGGCGCTGATCGACTCGACCAGCATCGGCACCCTGGTCATCCCGCTGTGGCTGCTGCTGCGCGGGCGCCGCGAGGCCATCGGCAAGGTGCTGGCCTACCTCATGGTCATCGCCGGGTTCTACTGGGTCATCGGGGTGCTGCTGCGCAGCGGTATGCTGCTCATCGACCCGAGCATCTTCGAGCACCGGTTCTTCCGGCTGGCCGGAATGGCGGTCGGGGCGCTGATGATCATCTGGGCGCTCACCTACCGCGCCGATGCGCAGAAGGAAGCCAGCGCACGGAAGAAAGCCGCCGCGCATAGCGGCGGGGTGCATAGCCGCGGGGGATCCGCAGCCCCCGCCGCAGAAGCAACGGAGGCCACCGATCAGGTGCCGCGGCGGCTGCGCGGACGCCTGGGCACCGCACTGGAAACCCGCATCGGGCTGGTGGTGCTGGCGCTGTTCGCCGGACTGCTGGAACTGCCCACGATGCTTCCCTACCTGGCGGCCGTCGGGGTGATGCAGGGCGCCGGCTGGGGCACCAGCGTGCAGCTGCTCGCGCTCATCGGCTACTGCCTGGTGATGATCGTGCCCGCCCTGGCGCTGGTGGGCGCGCGGGCGCTGGCCGGGCCGCGCATCGAAGCCTGGATGCAGAAGATGGGGGCCAAGGCCGCGGTCTACGCCCAGGAAACCCTCGGCTGGGTGGTGGGCATCGCCGGCTACCTGCTGATTCGCGCGAGCCTTTCCGGGCAGGACCTGCACAGCCTGTTCGGCTAGCCACGCTGTGGGCGAAAGGGCAGGGTCCAAATTGGCTTGAAGCGGGGTGATGGTGCGAGAATTGGAGGCATGGAACCTCTAGGCAGCAGCGCGAAGCAGGGCAAGAAAGTCACCCTGAACGCATCAACTCTGGCAATGGCCGTCATGGTCATCGTCCTTCTGGTGGCAGTGGTATTCGCCGCCAACTCCAATGAGATCGTCGGCTGGTTTGTCGTGGTCATCTCCGCCGGTTGGCTGCTGCTGGCCGCATTCATGATGTTCGGCCTCAAGCGCGGCGCGGACAAGCTCAACAGCTCGCTGCGCGAAGCGACCGCGGCGGCCACCCCGCGCGCCCAGTCCGGCTCGGTGATCGTCGACGAATCCAGCAGCCAGCGCGACATGAAGCTGGACCACTCCTTCAAGATCGTCCAGGTCCAAGCCCGGGTGATCGCCGAGCAGCGCGAGGCGAAGGGCGAGGACTACGAGGGCATGATCGACCGGGCGCTGGAGACGATCCAGATGACCGCGGCCAATGCGCGGGACATGATCAAGCCGGCCAAGCCGATGGACGGCGAAATCATCGACTAACCGATCCGGGCAACGCGCAAGCGTTGCCCTTTTTCGTTGCGCGGATTCCGGCGCAGGCCAGATCAGCGCGTAATAGGGCACATAGTTTTGTAAGGTGGAATGGTGATACCTACCAGTGTGGAAATTCTCAGCAAAGACGCCGGCGCGCTGCGCGTCGCGTCGGTCAACGTCAACGGCATTCGCGCCGCCTACAAGCGCAATATGGCCGACTGGATTGCCGCCCGCGACGTGGACATCCTGTGCCTGCAGGAAGTGCGCGCACCGGACAAGATCCTGCGCGAGCTGATCGGCGAGGGTTGGCATATTCTGCACGCCGAAGCCAAGGACAAGGGCCGCGCCGGGGTCGCAGTGCTCTCGCGCACCGAGCCGGTCGCCGTGCGCGAGCACATCGGCGAGGACTACTTCGCCGAATCCGGCCGCTGGGTGGAGGCCGACTTCGACGTCAACGGCGAGATCTTCACCGTGGTCTCCGCCTACGTCCACTCCGGCGAGCTGGGCACCCAGAAGCAGGAGGACAAGTACCGCTTCCTGCAGCGCATGAACGTGCGCCTGATGGAGCTGAAGAACGAGAAGGACCACGTCCTGGTGGTGGGCGATCTGAACGTCGTGCACACGCAGAAGGACATCAAGAACTGGAAGCCGAACCACAATAAGCGCGCCGGCGTGATGGACGAGGAAATCGCCTACTTCGACGGCTTCTTCGGCCCGGAAATCGGCTACAAGGATGTGGCGCGCGAGCTGGCCGGCGACGTGCAGGGACCGTACACCTGGTGGTCCTTCCGCGGCCAGGCCTTCGACAACGACGCCGGTTGGCGCATCGACTACCACATGGCCACCCCGGCGCTGGCCGACAAGGCCATCAAGTCCCATGTGGACCGTGCCTCGGCCTACGATTTGCGCTTCTCCGACCATGCACCGCTGGTCGTCGACTACCAGTTCTAAGGAATTTTCATGACTAAGCCCCGCGTTCTCTCGGGCATGCAGCCTTCGGGCGACTCCCTGCACCTGGGCAACTACCTGGGCGCCCTGGTCAACTGGGTCAAGACCCAAGACGACCACGACGCCTTCTTCTTCATCCCGGACATGCACGCGATCACCGTGACCCAGGATCCGGCCGAGTTGCGCGCCCGCACCCGCAAGACCGCAGCGCAGTTCATCGCCGGCGGCATCGATCTGGAGAAGTCCACCCTGTTCGTCCAGTCGCAGGTGCCCGAGCATGCACAGCTGGCCTGGGTGCTGAACTGCATCACCGGCTTCGGCGAAGCCAGCCGCATGACCCAGTTCAAGGACAAGTCCTCCAAGGGCGGCGCGGATGCCGCCAGCGTCGGGCTGTTCACCTACCCGATCCTGATGGCCGCCGACATCCTGCTCTACCAGCCGCAGGGCGTTCCGGTGGGCGATGACCAGCGCCAGCATGTGGAGCTGGCCCGCGATCTGGCCAAGCGCTTCAACCACCGTTTCGGCGAGACCTTCACCGTGCCCGAGGCGTTCATCCCGAAGGAGGGCGCACGCATCTACGACCTGCAGAACCCGACCTCGAAGATGTCCAAGTCCGCCGAGTCCCCGGCCGGCCTGATCAACGTGCTCGACGAGCCGAAGCTGATCGCCAAGCGCATCAAGTCCGCGGTGACCGATGCCGGCTCTGTGGTGGCCTACGACAAGGCCGAGAAGCCAGGGGTCTCCAACCTGCTGGACATCCTGGCCGCCGTGACCGGCAAGCATGTGCCCCAGCTGGTCGAAGAGTTCGAGGGCAAGATGTACGGCCACCTGAAGGTGGCCGTCGCCGACGCCGTCGTGGAGCGCCTGGCCCCGATCCGCACCCGCACCCTGGAGCTGCTGGATGACCCGGCGGAGCTGGACCGGTTGCTGCTGGCCGGTGCCGCCAAGGCCCGCGAAGTCGCTTCCAAGACTGTCTCCGATGTCTACCAGAAGGTCGGCTTCCTGCCGCCGCTGGGAATCTAGCTGAAACAATGGTCTTCGAGTACACCCTGGGCGTAGTGATCCCGGTGCCGCAGCCGCACCGGGAGACGCTGCGCGCGTGGCGCGAGGAATACGGGGGAGAGGCCACCGCGCCAATCGCCCCGCATATCACCCTGGTATCCGGGTCCTACCTGAATTCCTGGGAGAAGGCGGCCGCGCAGGTGCGCCGGGTGGCCGCCGCGGTAAAGCCCTTCGACATCGAGCTGGGTGCGGCGCAGACCTTCCGGCCGGCCAGCGACGTCGTGTTCCTTCCGCTGGATGCCGGCGCGGACGAGTGCTGGGCGCTGCACCGGGCGTTGCTGGGCGACGCGCTGAGGCACGAATCGGCCTTCGCCTACCATCCGCACCTGACCATCGCGCAGAACGTGCCGGCGGAGCAATTGGACGCCGCGCAGGCAGCACTGGCCGGGACGCGGCTGTCCTTCACCGCCGATCGCATCCAGCTGTTCGATACCCGTGGCGGGGAGTGGAACTTCAGCGAGGACATCGCGCTCGGTTCCTAGCGGATCCCGTGCATGAAAAAACGCCAGCCATGCGGCTGGCGTTTTTCGTGCGCGCTATTTGGCGCGCACGTTCGCTTCGATCTTCGCTCCGGTGTCCGCATCGATGTTCTTCCAGTACGCGATCGCGTTGGACAGCACCGGTTCGATGACCCCGTCCAGCGCCCCGGTGACGGTTTCGACCAGCTCTGCGCGCTGGGCATCGTCCATCACCTCGCGGACCAGGATGCCGGGCTGGACGAAGTCCCCGTCGTCCTTGCGCAGCGTGTAGGCCTCGCGGACCAGCTCGCCGTCGGACTCGAAGGAATTCTCCGCCGGCCCGGTTTCATCGCTCCACGAGTCACCGAAGGAGTTCGGCGCGTAGACGCTGCGATCGCCGGTGTGCTCGTAGGTCATGTTGCCCTCGAAGTTGTACGAGTGCACCGGGCACTTGGGCTTGTTCACCGGCAGCTGCTGGAAGTTGGTGCCGATGCGGTAGCGCTGGGCATCCGCGTAGGCGAAATTGCGGCCCAGCAGCATCTTGTCCGGGCTCATCCCCATGCCCGGAACCATGTTCCCCGGCGAGAATGCCGCCTGTTCGATCTGCGCGAAGAAGTTCTCCGGGTTCCTATTCAGCGTCAGGGTGCCGACCTTGATGCGCGGATAGTCCTTCTTGGACCAGACCTTGGTCAGATCGAAGGGGTTGAAGCGGTAGGTCTTCGCCTCCTCGTAGGGCATGACCTGCACGTACAGGTCCCACTGCGGGAAGTTGCCGGCCTTGATCGCCTCGAACAAATCGCGGCGGTGGAAGTCGGCGTCGGCCCCGGCCAGCTCCTCGGCCTGAGCCCCGCGCATGGTCTCGAACTTCTCGGACTGCTTGTTCAAGAAGTGGTACTTCACCCAGAATTTCTCGCCGGCCGCGTTGACCCACATGTAGGTGTGCGAGCCGTAGCCGTTCATCTCGCGCCAGGTCTTGGGCAGGCCGCGCTGGCCCATGATGTAGGTGACCTGGTGGGCGGATTCGGGGTTCTGCGTCCAGAAGTCCCACTGCATGGTGCCGTCGCGCAGACCGGAATCGGGCAGCCGTTTCTGCGAGCGGATGAAGTGCGGGAACTTCATCGGGTCGCGCACGAAGAACACCGGGGTGTTGTTGCCGACCAGGTCGAAATTGCCTTCGGTGGTGTAGAACTTCAGCGCGAAGCCGCGCACATCGCGCCAGGTGTCGGGGGAGCCGAGCTCGCCGGCGACGGTGGAGAAGCGCAGCAGCGTTTCGGTTTTCACCCCGGGCTGGAACAGGGCGGCCTTGGTGTATGCCGAGACGTCCTCGGTGGTTTCGAACTCGCCGAAGGCTCCGGCGCCCTTGGCATGGGGCCGACGTTCGGGAACGTTCATACGGTTGAAATGCTGCAGGGTCTCAATCAGGTGGTGATCGTGTAAAACGATGGGACCGTTGGCACCCACGGTGAGGGAGTTGCGGTCGCTTGCCGCAGGAATTCCCGCTTGAGTAGTTGAATCTGGTTGATTACTGACCATTAGTACTCCTTAGCTCACAGGACAAGGGCTGGTGGTACCCATCGTGCCACGAGTGGAGAAAGAACTAAAGGCGTGCAAAAAGCCCGGACCAAACTCACAGGATTGGTCCGGGCTTGTGCTCGCGTACTTAGACGGTGCGCGAGAGGATTGCCTGCTTGACCTCGGCGATAGCCTTGGTCACCTGGATGCCACGTGGGCATGCTTCGGAGCAGTTGAAGGTGGTGCGGCAGCGCCACACGCCTTCCTTGTCGTTCAGGATCTCCAGGCGCATGTCGCCGGCATCATCGCGGGAGTCGAAAATGAAGCGGTGTGCGTTCACGATCGCAGCCGGGCCGAAGTACTGGCCATCGGTCCAGAAGACCGGGCAGGAGCTGGTGCACGCGGCGCACAGGATGCACTTGGTGGTGTCGTCGAAGCGCTCGCGGTCCTCAGCGGACTGGTAGCGTTCCTTGGTTGGCTCGTGGCCCTTGGAGATCAGGAATGGCATGATCTCGCGGTAGGACTGGAAGAACGGTTCCATGTCGACGATGAGGTCCTTTTCAAGGGGCAGGCCCTTGATGGCTTCAACGGTGATCGGCTTGGAGGTGTCCAGGTCCTTGAGCAGGGTCTTGCAGGCCAGGCGGTTGCGGCCGTTGATGCGCATGGCATCGGAGCCGCAGACGCCATGGGCGCAGGAGCGGCGGAAGGACAGCGTGCCGTCCTGTTCCCACTTGACCTTGTGCAGGGCGTCGAGCACGCGGTCGGTGCCGTACATGGTCAGCTTGAAGTCTTCCCAATAAGCGTCCGCGGTAGCCTCAGGCAGGTAGCGGCGAACGCGCAGGGTGATGTCGAAGCTTGGGATTTCTCCGCCGCCGCCAACACCTGGCTTGAGCTCGATCTTTGATGCTGGTTCTGGCAGTTCGGTGCTCATTAGTACTTACGCTCCATTGGCTGGTAACGGGTAAAGACCACTGGCTTGGTCTCCATGCGGATGCCCTTGATGTCCTCGGTGACAGCTTCAGCGTCACGGTAGGACATCGAGTGCTTCATGAAGTTCTCGTCGTCGCGGTTCGGGAAGTCTTCGCGGTAGTGGCCGCCGCGGGATTCCTTGCGGTGCAGAGCAGCAACGGTGATGACCTCGGCCAAGTCGAGCAGGAAGCCCAGCTCGATGGCTTCGAGCAAATCCAGGTTGAAGCGCTTGCCCTTGTCCTGGACGCTGATGTTCTTGTAGCGGCGGCGCAGATCCTCGATCACGTCGCGTGCTTCCTTCAGCGAACGCTCGTCGCGGAATACCTGGACGTTGGCGTCCATGGTCTCCTGCAGGGTCGAACGCAGATCCGAGACGCGCTCGGTACCGTTGCCGGTGAGCACACCCTCGATCTGGGCGGTGACGAATGCTTCCGGGTTCTCCGGCAACTCGACGAAGTCGGCGGTCTTGGAATACTCAGCAGCAGCCACACCGGCGCGCTTGCCGAACACGTTGATGTCCAGCAGCGAGTTGGTGCCCAGGCGGTTGGAGCCGTGCACCGAAACGCAGGCAACCTCGCCGGCGGCGAACAGGCCAGGGACGACGGTGTCGTTGTCCTGCAGCACCTCGGTGTTGATGTTGGTTGGCACGCCGCCCATGGCGTAGTGCGCGGTTGGGTACACAGGTACTGGATCGGTGAATGGTTCCACACCCAGGTAGGTGCGGGCGAATTCGGTGATGTCAGGCAGCTTGGATTCGATGTGCTCTGGTTCCAAGTGGGTCAGGTCAAGGAGCACGTAGTCCTTGTTAGGACCGCAACCGCGGCCTTCACGCACTTCGTTGGCCATGGCGCGAGCCACGATGTCACGAGGAGCGAGGTCCTTGATGGTCGGTGCGTAGCGCTCCATGAAGCGCTCGCCATCCGAGTTACGCAGGATCGCGCCTTCGCCACGTGCACCCTCGGTGAGCAGGATGCCCAGGCCTGCAAGGCCCGTTGGGTGGAACTGGAAGAATTCCATGTCTTCCAGCGGCAGGCCCGAACGGAAGGCGATGGACATGCCGTCACCGGTCAGGGTGTGTGCGTTGGAGGTGGTCTTGAAGACCTTGCCGGCGCCGCCCGAGGCGAAGACGACGGACTTGGCCTGGAAGACGTGCAGTTCGCCGGTGGCCAGGTCGTAGGAGACCACGCCTGCAACGCGCTTCTGCTTGTAAGCGGTGCCATCCTCGCGGTAGGCATCCTCTTCAACCATCAGCAGGTCAAGTACGTAGTATTCGTTGTAGAACTCGACGTTGTGCTTGACGCAGTTTTGGTACAGGGTCTGCAGAATCATGTGGCCGGTGCGGTCTGCTGCATAGCAGGCGCGGCGCACGGCAGCCTTGCCGTGGTCGCGGGTGTGGCCACCGAAACGACGCTGGTCGATCTTGCCCTCTGGGGTGCGGTTGAATGGGAGGCCCATCTTTTCCAGGTCGAGCACGGCGTCGATGGCTTCCTTGGCCATGACCTCGGCTGCGTCCTGGTCAACCAGGTAGTCGCCACCCTTGATGGTGTCGAAGGTGTGCCATTCCCAGTTGTCTTCCT
>Ga0308157_10001378_pt1 | contig 51241 bp, 38 predicted proteins | sample PhyBR1_FD_201035 | JGI IMG/M metagenome (GOLD analysis project Ga0308157, IMG submission 201035) | Phyllosphere microbial communities from UC Gill Tract Community Farm, Albany, California, United States - DLSLB.R1 | ecosystem: Host-associated > Plants > Phyllosphere > Unclassified | place: USA...
ACAACACCAAATCCGGTAGCCCTGTCACGTCCTTCGAGACCTCCCGAGCCTACAGGCTTACCTGTAACTACGTGCTGGTTTTTAGAACGTTCCGCAGGCGATTTTGTAGACATATATGTATCGGCGATCCAGGCCATCATCTGGGCATTGGTATTAACGTCCGGTGCCGGAATGTCATGCTCAGGGCCAATATTATCACCCAGTGCGTAAGTAAATCTCCTGGTTATCCTTTCAAGTTCTCCCTGAGAGTAAAGTTTCGGGTCGATCTGGATACCGCCTTTACCACCTCCGTAAGGAAGGCCGGCAAGCGAGGTTTTCCAGGTCATCCATGTTGCAAGCGCCCTTGCAGCATCGATATCAACAGTATGGTGGTACCTAAGTCCACCTTTATAAGGGCCTAAAGCATTATTGTGCTGCACCCTGTATCCGGTAAACACTTCTACATTACCATTGTCCATTTTTACCGGAAAATGCACAACGATCTCGTTATTTGTTATGGAAAGAATCTTCTTTACGCTCTCATCGAGCCCCATAACAGCCGCAGCTTTTTCAAACTGGTTCTTTACGTTTTCGTACATACCCACACGGGCCTTAACTGCTGTTGCCATAATTTATTACAACTAATTATAAAAAATTTTCTGCTTTATTAAAAAGCACACAAATATAAATTACTTAATCGATTGAATTGATAATTTTACAAAAAATAAATCGTAAAATTGCCATTGCAATAATTTAACATATCAAAAAGCCTACCAAAATAGAGAATTAGCAAATTTTATTTCCACAAAGAAGAACATAAACTATTTATAACCAATTAAGTAAAACTAAATGGTGTATTTTTGCAAACCTGTCACCAATAAGCCCTGATGGAAATAGCCGGATATATTTGCGCCTGCCTTATTGGCCTTACCATGGGATTGACCGGTAGCGGCGGCTCGATCCTTACAGTTCCCCTTCTGGTTTACGTATTTGGTATTGATCCTGTTATTGCAACAGCTTATTCCCTTTTTATTGTAGGAACCACTTCTGCCGTAGGCGCCATAAGGCATTCCTTAGCAAAGAATATCGCGTACAAAACCGCATTAATCATTGCTGTCCCTTCCTTCCTGTCGATATATCTCACCCGCAGGTTTATTATACCGCAATTGCCCGAAAATTTTAGTTTCGGAGCTTTTTCATTACCGCGGCATACCTTTATAATGGGGCTATTCGCTTTCGTTATGTTTATGGTGGCGCTCTCTATGCTGGCAGTAAAAAAGTCGGACGGACAGCAGGAAGCCAAAAAAATCCATCCACTGCTGCTATTGCTGTTCATTGGTGTGGTTGGAGTTATAATGGGACTTGTTGGTGCCGGCGGCGGATTCATGATCATGCCCATGCTTATCATTTTTGGAGGGCTAACGGTTAAGAGGGCCATTGGCACATCGCTCTTTATTGTAACATTAAACTCACTTACCGGGTTCTCCGGCGATATCAATACCACAACTATCAACTGGCCTTTTCTTTTAACTTTTACCATACTGTCAGTTTTTGGTATATTTGTGGGGACATACCTTCACAAGTATGTAAACGAGAAACAGCTTAAGAAAGGGTTTGCAGTATTTATACTGTCTATGGCATTGTTTATCATTGCAAAAGAAATGTATTCCCTATAAGCCGGTACTTATAATTATTCAACACAGGCTAATTTTAATCTTATGAAAATTGAACAGATATACACAGGTTGTATCGCGCAGGCCGCTTACTATCTTGAAAGCAACGGCGAAGCAGCCATTTTTGACCCCCTGAGGGAAGTACAGCCTTATATTGACAGGGCTGCCAAAGACAATGCGCGTATCAAATACATATTCGAAACGCATTTTCATGCCGACTTTGTATCCGGCCACCTTGACCTTGCCAAAAAAACAGGGGCGGCAATTGTTTACGGCCCAACTGCCAAACCGGAGTTTGAAGCTGTTATTGCCAGCGACGGGCAGGAATTTAAAGTGGGAGAATACACCATACGGGCTATCCATACACCGGGCCATACGCTGGAAAGCACCTGCTACCTGTTACTAGACAAAGACAATAACCTGCATGGCCTGATTACGGGGGACACCCTTTTTATAGGCGATGTTGGCCGTCCGGATCTGGCACAGGCGCTTACTTCTGAGCTTACCCAGGAAGTATTGGCATCGCACCTGTACGATTCTTTACGGAACAAGATTATGGTTTTGCCGGATGAACTTATCGTATATCCGAGCCATGGCGCGGGGAGCGCCTGCGGAAAGAACATGAGCAAGGAAACTTCCGATACACTTGGGCATCAGAAAGAAACTAACTATGCCTTAAGGGCCAATATGACAAAAGAGGAGTTCATCAAAGAGCTTCTTGACGGACTTGGTGCTCCGCCTGCTTATTTCCCTCAGAACGTACTGATGAACATAAGGGGTTATGAAAGCCTTGACAATGTACTGCAGAAAGGCACGAAGGCTTTATCTCCTGTTGAATTCAGGACAATTGCCGGAGAAACAGAAGCCCTGATACTGGATGTAAGGCACGAAGATGATTTTGTAAAAGAACATATTCCCGGGTCGATCTCCATTGGCCTTAACGGGCAGTTTGCTCCATGGGTGGGCGCGCTTATTATGGATGTAAACCAGCCTTTGATATTGGTCTCTCCCGAAGGCAAAGAGAATGAAACCGTAACACGCCTTGCACGTGTAGGTTTTGATAATACACTCGGTTACCTTAAAGGAGGTATTGAAGCATGGAAAGCCGCGGGACTGGAAACCGACACTATTGAATCGATCTCACCCGAAGCATTTGCTGAAGGGCTAAATACAGCAGTACTTCCGGTTATAGATTGCCGTAAACCAGGAGAATATAATGGCGGCCACGTTACAGATGCTGTAAACATACCGCTGGATTTTGTAAACGACCAATTTCACATGGTGCCTAAAGACAATACGTTTTACCTTCATTGCGCCGGTGGCTACCGCTCCGTGATTATGGCATCGATACTAAAGGCACGCGGTTACCATAATATGATAAATGTGGAAAAAGGCTTTGGCGGAATAAAGAACACCAATGTGAAAACCACGCTCAACCAGCCGGCCGCTATCTGATACGTTCAAAATTTTAATTACAATCAATCCGTGCAATATGTTTTTGTAATACTTTTGCACATCATTTAATTAATCAGCATTTATGAAAAAGACGCTTTTGTTTTTTGCAGTGGCCGCTACTATGGTTTCGTGCAAAAAAGACCAATTTGAAATATCAGGTACAGTAGACCCTTCCCTTAACGGAAAAAACGTAGTGCTTGAAACACAGGGCGGTGATCCGATGACGGGCGGTTTTGTAGCCAAAGACACCGTAAAAGTAGAAAACGGCAAGTTTGTTTTTGAGGGAATGGCAACAGAGCCTGAATTGTACTTTATACAGGTAGAAGGCCTTAACGGAAAAGCAGAAATTATTCTGGAAGAAGGTGATATCGAAGTAAACATCGATAAAGACTCTATCTTTAAGTCTACTCAAAAAGGAACGTACAACAATGATAAGCTTAGCGAGTACTACAAGGAGATCAATGTGATAAGAAAAAGAATGATCTCTTTCCAGACGGCTAACCAGGATGCCATGATGGTTGCTTATAAAAACAACGATACTGTTGTTATGAATAAGCTGAACAAAACCTATATGGCTATAGGCAAAGAAATGCAGGATGCTTCGAACAACTTTATCAAGAAAAATCCAAAAGCTTTTATAAGCGTATTGCTGTTGAAGCAGATGGCAAACATGGGAAGGACAGAGTTTGCTGAAATCAAGAAGCTTTATGACGGACTTGATGTAGAAATGAAGAATACAAAAAAAGGTAAAGAACTTACAGAAGTCATCAGTAAATTGCAAAAAGAACAGGAAGCGAAAGCCAATATTGAAATTGGTAAAACAGCACCTGACTTTACCGCTGCAAATCCTGAAGGGACAAAAATTTCGCTTAAGCAATCACTTGGCAAAGCCACAATTATCGATTTCTGGGCTTCGTGGTGCAAGCCCTGCAGGGAAGCAAATCCGGAGGTAGTAGCCCTTTATAATGAGCTGCACGGAAAAGGACTGAACATCATTGGCGTATCTTTGGACAAGGACGCCGCAAAATGGAAGGAAGCAATCGCAGCCGATAAACTGACGTGGCCACAGATTTCTAACCTTAAATTCTGGGATGAGCCAATTGCACAACAATACAGCGTAAAGTCTATCCCTGCAACTTTCCTGCTGGATGCACAGGGAAAAATCGTAGCAAAAGACCTTACAGGCGCAGCGCTTAAAGCCAAAGTAGAGGAATTGCTGGCAAAATAAGCACCGTATATTTCTAAAAAATATAAAATCCCCTTTTGGGGATTTTTTTATTAAATTAATGTACAGCGAGTTATAAAATAGTTATCAAAATAGAAGCAAATATGTTTGTTAACTTCAAAAACAACCCTATATTTGCAACCGCAATAAGCGAAAGGCTGACCGTCTTTTGGGGAGATACTCAAGCGGCCAACGAGGACGGACTGTAAATCCGTTGGGAAACCTTCGCAGGTTCGAATCCTGCTCTCCCCACAATAAAAAAACCGGACCATATGGCCCGGTTTTTTGCTTTATAACTATCGGCTAGCGCTTATTGCAGTTCGTAGCTTATATTTACGTTGGCTGTCACAACAATTTCCCCTACTGCCAGTGTTTCCTTCGCGCCGGCCATATCTGCCGATTTAAACTGCTCCCTCATCATCATGGGCGCAGGATAATAGGTTTGTGTATTATCGGTTACAAGAATAGCCTTGCCTGCTTTTTGATTTAGGGCTTTAGCATAGTCATCGGCTTTTTTCTTTGCCTGCTGCACCGCAAGAACCCTTGCCTCGCTTTCGTACTGGGCCTGTTTTGAAGTCCTGAAATCAACCCCCTGGATGTTATTTGCCCCTGCATCTACCACACCCATCATCAGCGCGTCATATTTGGTAAGGTCTTTAAGATGTACAGTAATAGTTTGTGAAGCTACATAGCTGTATTTTTTCTTATCGTAATCATAGTTCCTGTTCAGGCTTACCCTTTTGGTCTGATAATCCTTTTCAGGGAGCTTAGCCGTGTTTTTCAGGTATTTGATTATGGCATCAATAGCCACATCGTTTTTCTTTTTAACATCGTTGGCATCAGAACCAATATTTTCTACTCCAATGGTTATTACTGCCTCATCAGGTATTACGTAAACCCTGCCTTCTCCCGCAACGTTTATTTGTGGTACCTGGTTCTTTTCGAGTGTTTGTGCGCCTGCCATTGTAGTTACAGCCGCAAACAATACTAATGCAATTCTTTTCATGACTTTTTGTTTTTAGATTTATGTAGGAATTTCAAATTACATGCCAGTTTTCTGTCAGAGCTTGCCCATACGGGCTAAAATAAACAATACCACTATAGGGATAGCCATCCCAATAACAACTAATGGCCTGTCATATATAACATTAGGAATTTTTGTGAGTGTAATAAAATATCCGCCTATAGCACCGCCAAAATGCGCGGTATGGCCAATGTTATCTCTTTTTGACTTCATGCCATAGATAGAAACCAACAGGTAGAGGATGGCAAAAATATAGCCCGGGATAAAAAAATTGATCTTGCGGTCGGGATCTATAAGAACCGAAGCAAACAAAACACCTACTACTGCTCCCGAGGCGCCTATCGCCCGATACGCATAGTCGTTCTTATGAAAAAAAAGGGTAAGCAGGCTGCCGGTAAAAAGGCTGGCAAAATATACCAGCAGGAATGACAGGGTGCCCAAAGTACTTACTACTACCGGTGCAAAGAAAAACAAAGTAATCATGTTAAGCATAAGGTGCGAAAGATCGGCATGAAGAAAAGCCGATGTAAACATACGGTAGTGCTCCCCTGCCCTTATACTGCCGATATGAAATTCGTACTTCCTGAAAAAAGAAGCATCATTAAATCCTTTAGAACTCACTATAACATTCATCGCAATGATTGCGATGGTAACCATGTCTATATCCATATAAAAGTAAAATGTAAAGTTACACAATGGCCGGAAGCAAAACATAGTGCAAACTTTAAATTAATAATAAAATGTATATTTGCATAAAAATTTGATGCAGCGTTTAGCATACATATTCATCTATCCTACGATCTTCCTTATATCGATACTGCCTTTCCCTATACTATATTTTCTGTCTGACATTACTTATGTTATTTTATACAAAATAATAGGGTATCGTAAAAAAACCGTGCGTCAAAATCTAGCCATAGCGTTACCACATCTAAATGCGGAGAAACGTAAGGAAATAGAGAAGAAATCATACAGCCATTTTTGTGATAGTTTTTTTGAAATGGCAAAATCCCTGACCATTAGCGATAAGCAGATACGAAAGCGCTTCACCTTTACGAACATTGAACTTGCCCACGAGTATGAAGACAAAGGTAAAAGTGTAGTATTGCTGGTGGGCCATTACGCGAGTTATGAATGGCTTTTGTCTATGAATATGTATTTTAAATCATATAAGGGAATCGGTATATATAAAACTATCCGCAACAAATATTTTGATAGCCTGGTTCAAAAAATCCGCCGAAGATTTGGAGCCCAACTTATCGGAACCAAAACCATTATTCCGGCAATGCGGAAAAATGCACGTGAAGGTGTAAAAGGGTTTTACGGCTTCATAAGCGACCAGTCTCCTAAAAAGCAGAGCATTATTTATTACGGAACGTTCTTCGGAGTGGAAGTCCCAATGCAGGTTGGCGGTGAGATACTAGCCAAAAAACTGGATATGAATGTAATGTATGCCAGGGTCGAAAAAGTAAGCCGGGGCCATTACCAATGTACATTTGTACCCCTGGAAGGCAGCCCGAAAGAATACCCGGATTTTGCCGTGACCGACTGGTTTATGAAGCTACTGGAAGACCAGATAAGAGAAACACCGGAATATTACCTCTGGACACACAAACGTTTTAAACATAGCAAGAAAGAAAATCAAACGCTTACAACGTAAACCAACGGCCAACCATTTCCTGTACTACAGGTTTTTCGGCATTGTGGGTAAACTCGTTTGAATTGCTGTTGTACGTATACTCTTTAGCCCATTCTGTATAGTTTTGAGCCATAGCGATTATACTGTCGCAAACATACTCGATCTCCTGGTTGGTTGTAGTAGGATGTATCGACATCCTGATCCATCCCGGCTTTTCTATAAGATCTCCTGCGGTAATCTTGTCGGTAAGATAATTAGACTGTTCCTGGTCTACATGCAGCAGGAAATGCCCGTATGTACCCGCACAGCTACAGCCTCCACGGGTCTGTATGCCAAAACGGTCGTTCAGCAGCTTTACTCCAAGATTAAAATGCAATCCGTCTATAAAAAAAGAAATAACACCCAGCCTGTTCTTATGATTTGAAGCCAGTATATTCAGGTTACGTATACTTGCAAAACTTTCAAAAATGTAGTCTACGATCTCCTTTTCACGCTGAAGAATATTCTCTACTCCCATCTGTTCTTTGAGGCGGACAGCCAGCGCGGTTTTTATCACCTGCAGGAAGCCCGGCGTACCGCCATCTTCCCTTTCTTCAATATTATCAAGATATTTGTGTTCACCCCACGGATTGGTCCAGCTTACCGTACCTCCACCCGGATGGTCGGGAACCATATTTTTATAAAGCTTTTTGTTGAAGATAAGCACGCCCGATGTACCCGGCCCACCCAAAAATTTATGCGGCGAAAGGAATATAGCATCCAGGTAAGCCTCTTTATCCGCCGGGTGCATATCAATTTGCACATAAGGAGCGGAACAGGCAAAATCTACAAAACACACACCATTGTATTGATGGATAAGCTTTGCCACCTCATAATAAGCCGTTTTTATACCTGTAACATTAGAACACGCGGTAACCGAAGCGATCTTGAGCGTGTGGTGTTTATATTCCTCCAATAGCGTCTTAAAGCTGTCGAGGCAGATAAGGCCTTGCGGACATGCGGGAATCACTACTACTTTTGCTATGGTTTCCAGCCATGAGGTCTGGTTAGAATGGTGCTCCATATGAGTAACGAATACCACTGGCTTTTTCTCTTCGGGTATAGCGGTAAATTTCCTCAGGTTTTCCGGAACTTTAAGTCCAAGTATCCGCTGGAATTTATTTATCACACCTGTCATACCCGAACCGTCAGTAATCAGTACATCGTCTTCCCCTGCGTTTACATGGTGCTTAATGATGTGCCTCGCTTCGTGGTATGCATTGGTCATTGCGGTACCCGATACGGTTGTCTCTGTATGCGTGTTGGCAACAAAAGGCCCGAAGTCGTTTATAAGCTTCTCCTCAATAGGCCTGTAGAGCCTTCCGCTTGCTGTCCAGTCGGTATAAACAATTTTCTTTTTACCGAAAGGCGAATCAAATTCCTGCTCTATTCCTATGATGTTACTCCGGAATTTAAGGAAATAACTTTCCAGTTCGGTATTTAATGTTAATTGCGTGGCAGTTTGCATACATACAGGTGTTAGTGGTGCAAATTTAGGAAAATAAAAACGATATAGTTATCCGTTAGATACCGATTTCCACCTGAAAACGTGCGTACCAGTTCTGTTTGGACGATCCGTCGAAATAATCAAGGTCATCTAACGTAAGCTCCAGCTGTGCTTTAAAAGCATGTTCCCAAATATATTTGGTAATACCTATACTGTACTCTTTGGTATCGGGCGCGAACATACGAATATCATCGTGCACATTTTGTGTAGAAAAGCGCCCTATAAATTCGTAATTGGAAGGCAAAAGATAACTCAACTGGTAATCGAAACCCCTGCCGGTAAAAACATATTGTATATCAGTTATGTCATCAGGGTTATAGGTTACCGGGTTTTTAGCCACCCTTTGCATGTAAGATGACATAAATGCCCAGCCGTCATACTTCAGCATCGCATCCAGCAGCAACGAATGTGTATCCCTTTTCTCAAAAAGGTCTTCCCCGAGCTGCCCCTGAGTCCGCCTTGCTTTGTTGTTGAACTGGTAGGCGCCCGAAAGCATTAGTTTTGGCGTTTGCTCGCGCATGATATCACCTTCAAAATAAGTTCCGTCTTTTGTAAATGCCCCAAACGGGAACAGTTCGGTTTTTCCGGTATAGGCCAGCCCGTTATCGGGTTCATCGGTAGAGTTACGCCCCTCTCCCATACTAATGGCTCCCTTAAAGTTATACGAAAACTTGTCTTTATATTCATTAAGATTGTGTACCTGTAAACCGAAGTCCCTGTCGAGCGTAAATTTAGCATTGTTAATGGTACGGTCGGTAAGCTGGAGTCCGCCGGAAGAGTTTACCCGCTGCCTGTTGCCAGGGAGCTTGGTTTGCCCGAACCCTATATTCCAGTGCTTGTTGGGCCTGTAGAAAAGTACAGCATCGCGTATAATGTTGATGTTCTCTCCCTCCTGTATTTCACCAACATCTCCCGGGGCAAATGAAAGCTGGATGGCATAAAGAAAACGCGGATCACCTACGTAGCCGTCAAAACGAAGCCTCAATCTCCTTATCTGCCCGTCTACCGCCGATTCTTCACCCTCTTCATGAATATAGGTCGCCCTGTTCTGCATCCTGAAGCGGATGTTGAGCTGAAAAATACTGTCGGGAGAAGTAATACCCAGTCCTTTACCATAATTATAATAAGGAAGCGCGGAAAGCTTCAGGTCATTATCTTTTGTGGTACGTTCTATGGTAACCTGGGCCGTTGCGATCAGCGTAATGAAGAAAAATAATAACGTTAAGTTCTTTTTCATTTAAAGTTGCCGTAATAGTTGTGTTGTTATTTGCAGTAAAGATCTGAAACAATCCTGTAAACATTTGGTAATTTTTGCCTTAAACCACTCATGTAAACTTTCGGCAAACTTAATATTAAATATTAGCACCTAATGTTATCATAATATTACCTTTGCGAAAATTTTAAGTTATGTCAAACATCTATATCGGATATCATTTTACAGTTGAGCCGAAAGAACCGGGAGTAGAAATTCTTATTGCCGAACTCGGTGAAACCCCTTTTGAAAGCTTTATTGAAACGGAAGAAGGGCTGTCTGCTTACATCCAGAAGGAATACTGGACCGAAGACATCCTAAACGATATCTATATCCTTGAATCTGCAGAATTCAACATTAGCTACACCTCCGAAGAGATCGACCAGGTAAACTGGAATGAGGAATGGGAGAAGAATTTTGAACCCATAGAGGTAGATAACACCTGCCATGTTCGCGCACCTTTTCATGAGAAAAAAGAGGTACAATATGATATTGTGATCGAGCCAAAGATGAGCTTCGGTACCGGCCACCATGAAACCACCTTCATGATGATCCAGCACCTGCTGGAAACTGATGTAACCGGACTGAAAGCGCTCGATATGGGCTGCGGCACTGCTATTCTTGCCATTCTTGCCGAAATGAAAGGCGCACAGCCAATTGATGCTATAGATATTGACAACTGGTGCTACCTGAACTCTATAGAAAACGCCGAACGCAACAATTGCAGGCATATTTCTGTTTATGAAGGCGATGCCGCACTCCTTGAAGGCAAACAATACGACCTTATTATTGCGAACATCAACAGGAATATCCTCCTGAACGATATGCATGCCTATGTAGACTGCCTGAATAAAGGCGGCTTGTTGCTTCTTAGTGGTTTCTACGAAGAAGATATCCAGGCGATTGACGAATCATGTACCGAAAAAGGCCTTACCTTTGTGAAAAAATTCAGCAGGAACAACTGGGTTTCGCTGAAATACATAAATTAGCATTTAACACACTGAATATGAGTACAAGGGAAAAAGTTTTAGAAGAGGTATTACTTGAAGAAAGCGTATCGCTGAACAATGAGATAGTACTGTACAATGATGATGTGAATACTTTTGACCATGTAATCGATACACTTATCAGGGTATGCCGCCACACCTCAGAACAGGCGGAACAATGTTCCCTGATTGTACATTACAATGGAAAATGCACCGTGAAAACGGGTGACTACGATGAGTTAAAGCCACAGTGCACACAACTCCTGGAAGCGGGCCTTAGCGCTGAGATAGTATAGAAAAAGGATGCCGTGGCATCCTTTTTTGTTGTGTTGGGTTTAGACAGATTATTTCCTGAATACGTACTCTGTACTTCCCTGCCTGTAGATAGCCGCACCAGCCTCATTCCTGTCTGGATATTGCGAGAAGATGGTATTATCCATCCAGCTAAGCTCCCTGCCCTGCTTTGTAAGTACAAGCGTTACAGGGTCATTGTTCTCATCCTCATACGTAATAGCGATAAGGGCGGTTGTGCCGGCTCCTTCCTCTATTTCCCAGGTACCTGTATAGGTAACTTCTTCAGCACATCCGGCTGTACCATTAGACTCATCCACAAGAATAGCTGTATACACATAGGTAAATGTGTTATCGGCACGAAGCGTTATCTTGCCTTCATCATAGCATCCTGATTCTTCCATTTGGTTGATGTGCTCATCACCATCCTGGTCAAAATTTGTGGCTTCTTCTGTGTTAACTTCTACCAGGTTGTAAGTTCCTTCAATTCGTGATTCGCTGCTGTTGCTGTTGCTGTCATCATCGCTACACGAAACAAACCCTATGCCTGCTACTGCAAGCGAACATAATAAAACGTTGATCCTTCTCATCTTTTCAATTTTTAATTTAGATTAAGTTATGTTAGTGAAGCAAAACTATTGAGAGGCCTTCTTAATATTAAATTAAAATACGTTAATTAAGGTGAGTTTAACATTACATTTTGAAGTAACCAACCCTTTATCAACAGTTTATACAATAGCAATGAAATTGAAATAAATCTAACGGCCCGGTAAGCTTAACACGACTTTAAGAATTCACTATATTCAAAAGAAAACACATCACTAATAGCCATGTTGCATCAAACTAATCACTACAACAAATCCATTTTTAAGACTATTTTAACTATACATTACCACAACATTTAAGTTTTAACTATTTTAGCAATTCAGGCTTTAAGGTAAATTAACTGTAAGCCGGAGCCCTTACATTTATTGAGGGTTTAATAATTTTCAATATGAAAAATTAATCGTTAAATAATTGTATAGTTTCTATATAGGCGGAAAAATTACATCGTTTTCGTTGAATAGTTACTTTTATACCATAAAACCTCTTAAACTAATTTTAAATGGAAATCAAAAAATTACTTAAAAAGAAAATCCTTAAAGCATCTGCTTTTGCCGGGATAGCCCTGCTGTCTTTCGGATCGCACGCGCAAGTAAATGTTACCGTTGGTGATTTAGGCACTACCGACCTTTGGAAAGCTTATGGTAACTGGTTCGAGAACAATGGTCACTTCGAAAACAATCAGGAACTTACTTATGTTAACGGTAATGCATGGGGCATGGCAGACCTGAAAAGTGTACTGAATGTAACTGCAAACACGATCTCTTTATATCCAAATTACAATACCTATAACGCTGCAGATCCTATCTGGTCTGACGGAAATGGCAACGGTAATAAAATATTTGAAGGAAATACCTATGTAGAGAGGACAGACCTTGCCGGACAACAGCTGGTTTTTTCAGGAATGACAGTTAGCTCAACCCTTCTGCCTGCTTTTAAAGACATCGCATTCATTAAAGTGCTTAACCCTGCAAACAATTACGCTACAGAACTTTCTCTTTCAGTACCTCTTGAAGCAGGTGAAAATTTCACGCTATCTACAGGCAGCTTTACCATTCTGCCAGGCCGTCTTGTACAATATGGCTTTTCCGTTATTGGAAAGAATGCAAACCCAACTCAGGAAACAGCAAATGGTTTTACAATTGTTACAGCGGATGAGCCTCAGCAAAATGAAGGCAACATAGTAACTCTTGATGCAAGTTCTGCACTTACAGGATATGCTTCATGGTATCAACTTGACGGTACTACCTGGATTAATGGCAGCGAGTATGGCGTTACTGACCTGAAAACAACACAAAATACTAGTACAAACCAAATTATCCTGCAGCCAAACTTCCTGGCTTACCAGACTGGTGGTCCGGAATGGCAAAATGGCAACATCGGATCAAGGATATTTGAAGCAAATACATACGTTACTAACGATGCGCTTCTTGGACAGACAATAACATTTAAAGGCCACACTTTCAGCAATACGCTGGCAGCAGGTTATACAGCTGTAGCATTCGTAAAAGTTTTAAATGACAATTATACCGTAATCCTTTTGCAAGAGACACAAGCATTGGTAACAGGACAGGATTGGAGCATTACAGCCAATACTGCGGTAGCTAACGGAGTGCACGTACAATACGGCTTTATCGTAAAAGGACTTAATGCAAACCCTACTCAGGAAGCAGCACTCGGAAGCGCTGTAGTTGGCCTGACAACAGCAAGTGTAGGCGAAGTTCAAAAGAACGCTTTGACTATCTATCCTAACCCTGCCAGCAGTATCCTTAACTTCTCTTCTGAAGAAGCTATCGAAGGCATACAGGTTTATAACGTTATGGGCCAGAAAGTTATCGACACTAAGCCAAACCAAAACCAGGCTTCTGTAGATGTAAGCAACCTTTCAAATGGTATTTACATTGTTAATACTACTGTAAACGGCAAGCAGGATTCTGCACGTTTCGTAAAACAATAATATCCAACCAATTCATGTTGATTTTTTTAAAAACCGCCCGGAGTTTTTTGGGCGGTTTTTTATTCTTACCCTAATCAGACTTGCACGTTTATTTGCAAATCGTATATTCGTGTACCAAACCAAACCTAACCAATTTTGATAAAAAAGCTACTCATATTATTGATCTTCTCATCGGTAGCCGCCATGGCACAGGAGCTGCCTCCTATCATTAAATACATGCCTGAAACCTATAACGCGGGCAACCAGAACTGGATGATAAGCCAGGACAGCCGTAATTATATGTATTTCGCCAATAATGATGGCCTGTTGGAATACAACGGGTCTGCATGGACATTATACCCTTCTCCCAATGAAACAATTATCCGTTCGGTAAAAGTGATTAATAACCGCATTTATACCGGATGCTACATGGAATTCGGGTACTGGCAGCGGCAGTCTAACGGGTTATTAAAATACTATTCCCTTAGCAGCAAGATCAAAAAAGACATTCTCGACGATGAGCAGTTCTGGAACATTGCGCAATTTGACCAATGGGTTATTTTCCAGTCACTGAGCCAGATATTTATTTACGACACCAAAACCCAAAAACATCGTATACTTAAACCCCAGACGGGTGTAAATAAGGTTTTTACGGTAAACAATACCATACTTTACCAAACATTTGGTGCAGGACTTTTTGAAATTGAGAATGGCCAAAGCAAGCTCATCAGCAACGACCCTGCCTTGATAAAGAATAAGATAGTAAACGTATTCAGTGTGAATGACGGACTATTGCTGCAAACCCAGCTCAATGGCTTTTTAGAATACAAAGAAGGCAAGATATCCAAATGGGTTACAGAAGCCGACAGCCAGCTTTCGTACAGCAGTATATACAACAGCCAGATGCTCAGCGACGGCTGTATGGCACTGGGATCGGTATCGAACGGCATCTTTATACTGAATCCGCAGGGAAAATTAAAGTACCACATCACCCAAAACAGGGGACTCAGCAACAATACCGCGCTTTGGGTATATGAAGACAGCGACCGTAATCTTTGGGTAGCGCTCGATAATGGTATCAATTGCATCAACCTTAACTCTCCCGTTAAGAATTTTGTTGATGATACAGGTTTTTTAGGAACAGTATATGCGTCGATACTCCACAACGGATTGCTCTATGTTGGTACCAATCAGGGCCTTTTTTGCAAAGCCTATAACAGTAATGAAGATTTCAGGTTTGTACCCGGAACAAAAGGACAGGTCTGGTCGCTTTTTGAATATCAGGGTACCGTTTTTTGCGGCCATGATTCCGGAACCTATATACTGAATGGCGCTTCTGCCGGCCTTTTATTCTCCGCTTCGGGAACATGGAAGTTCGAAAAGCATCCTTCCGACCCAAATCTGTTGCTTCAGGGCAATTATCATGGCATATCTGTTTTGGAAAAGGCAGCAGGTGGGTGGAAATTCCGCAATTGGATAAAGGGGTTTGATTATTCCAGCCGGTATTTTGAAACATCTGGCCGCAATGACATCTACATCAGCCACGAATATAAAGGCGTATTCAGGATCAGTACGGACAACGGATACACTAAGGCTACAGAATTTAAAGCATACTCCACACCTAAAAAGGGAAAGAATGCCAGCCTCAGCAACTTTAACAATGATATCTACTATGCTTCCAAAGAAGGCTTTTTCAGGCTGGATAAGAAAACGCGGGAATTCGTAAAACAGGAAAAGCTGTCGGATGTTTTCCTCAATGACGAGTACATTTCAGGAAAGCTGACACCGGACAACAGCAATAAGCTTTGGTTTTTTACTAAAAACTATATCAATTATTTTTCTTCAGGCAAGCTGAATGCCGAACTGAAACACAATATCATCCCTATCCCTTCAACACTTACCAACTCAATGCTGGGGTATGAAAATATAACCCAGATCACTCCAAGCAATTACCTGATAGGTACAACAGACGGTTATTATATTATAAACACCAACGACCTGGTATCGAACCGGTATAATGTGTTTATCACCAATATATCGTCAAACGCTCTGAACCAAAATGCTGTGGCAAGGTCTGTGATCGCAGAAGGAAATTTTGACCATGGCGAGAACAACGTTTCATTTTCATTTACCGTACCCGAATATGGAAAATATATCAATGCCGAATACCAGTATATGCTGGAAGGCATACAGGATGAATGGAGCGATTGGAGCACAAGGCCTTATGCTAGCTTTAAGAACCTGTCTTCAGGTGATTATGTCTTCAGGGTGAGGGCAAAAACAGGCAATTCGCTATCCGTGAACACCGCAGAGTATAAGTTTACTATTGAAAAACCATGGTATGCCACAACTATGGCACTGCTGATATACCTCATTATGGCTGTAATCGCGGCATACCTTATCAACAGGGCCTATAAAAACTATTACCATCGCCAGAAAGAAAAACTGATCGAAGAAAACAACAGGCTGCTTGAAATAAAAGAGCTTGAGAATGAACAGGAACTCATGAAGGTAAGGAACCAGCAACTGGAACAGGAGTTTGAAAACAAAAACCGTGAACTTGCCGCTTCTACAATGAACCTTATCAAAAAGAACGAGCTATTGTCCATGATCAAAGATGATCTAAAAAAATCGGGCGAAAGCGGCAGCATAAAATCTGTAATTACAACAATCAATAAAAACATTAATGAAGACGATACATGGGATATGTTTAAGGAAGCATTCAATAATGCCGACAAAGACTTCCTGAAGAAAATAAAGAAAGCTCACCCGCTGCTTACACCGAATGATTTGCGCCTTTGCGCCTACCTCAGGCTGAATCTCTCTTCAAAAGAAATTGCCCCTTTGCTTAACATTTCAGTAAGGAGTGTTGAGATAAAGCGATATCGTTTGCGAAAAAAAATGGATCTACAGCATGAATTGGGGCTTGTTGAGTATATACTTTCAGTATAGCGAAATACAACAAGGAGCAAAAATACCTCTACATCACCACAACAAATGATGCATTACAAGGTTTTCGTAATACTTGAAGAAACCTTGTAACTACTCTTAAAATCGTGTTAATACAGGGCTAATTGGATAGTTATCATTTCTACCGGCTTTTTTTAGCGCATGTATGTTTTTTGTAGGGGTTACTTTTTAAATACTTTGTAGCGGCTACGGTACTTTTAGAAATCACAAAAACAATTTTTTATGAAGTCAAAACTATTATGGATTGCCTTTATGCTGGTCTCATCATTTTGCTTTTCGCAGGATGTTGTAATTAGTGGTAAGGTAAATGAAGCGGCTACCGGATTGCCTATTCCCGGTGTAAGCATTGCTGTGAAAAATTCAACAATAGGCTCGGTAACCGATATCGACGGTAATTTTACCCTGTCGGTTCCAAAAGGCTCTGCGATTGTATTCAGCTATATCGGCTTTGAATCGCATGAAATGCTGGCAGATGCCTCTCAAACCGTTACAATCGCATTAAAAGAAAGCGCGCAAACGCTTGAGGAAGTGGTTGTAATTGGTTACGGTTCACAAAAGAAAAAAGAAGTAACAGGTGCCGTAAGTACGGTAAGCGCACAAACTCTTGAGAAAATGCGTCCTGTAAAGGTAGAACAGGCTCTTCAGGGAACTGTTGCCGGTGTAAACGTCACTACACAATCGGGATCTCCCGGAGCAGGCCTTAGCATCCGTATTAGGGGTGTTGGTACAAACAACGATGCCAACCCTATTGCTATTATCGACGGTTACCAGGGCGAGCTTGGGCTTTTGAACCCACAGGACATCGAAACCATAACGGTTCTTAAAGATGCCCAGGCAGCTATTTACGGTACAATTGGTGCTAACGGGGTTATTTTGGTTACAACCAAAAAAGGCCGCAAGAACCAGAAACCTACATTTTCGTATAATGTATATACAGGCTTCCAGGAAACTTCAAGGGAGCTTCCTACGCTTAATGCCTCACAGTATGCAGCCTACTTAAATGAAAGCTATGCCAATGGCGGATCTGCAATTCCGTTTCCTAATGTAAGCGGACTTGGTAAAGGTACCAACTGGCAGAAAGAAGTATTTGGAAAAAATGTACCGATCGTAAGCCACGATATGACACTTCAGGGCGGATCAGAGAAAATCGTTTATTCCGTAAGTGCCTCACACCTTGACCAGGAAGGTATTGTAGGTGGCAAGAAGGCAGATTTCTTAAGGAATACCGCTCGTATATCATTAGGAGCAGATCTTAGCGATAAGCTTAAACTAAACACAAACCTTACTTATACCTACTTCAACAGGAGGACATTAAATGAAAACGTACTGGGCTCTGTTCTATTTAATGCCCTTAACGTATCGCCACTACAGGATGTTTACGATGAAAACGGTAACTTTACACTTGTGCCAGACACACCGGGTTACGGTAGTGAGATCATTAACCCATTGGCACAGATCGACAACACCTATAACTCTTACCATTTTAAGAAACTGAACGGTACATTTGGCTTGGATTACAACCTTTTCAAAGGGTTTACTGTTACAGGGCGTATCGGTTTCAACACAGCCAACAGCGAATCCAAAACTTTCGCTAAAATGGTTGATTATGGTGAAAACAAAGTATACAACGTAACCCGCAGCAGCGTTACACAAGGTGCGGTAAACGACAATGACTATACTTTTGACCTTTTTGGCGTTTACCAGACATCTATCGCCGACAGCCATAACATTACAGGCACAATTGGTACAACGATCTTTAAGACATGGGGTAACGGATTATACGGTACAGGATATGATGTTCCTTACAACTCCTGGGAATATGCCGATATACAGCTTGCCAATGGCCCTGCACCGGGTAACGCAACCACTTCATACAATTATGATGAAAGAAGGTTGTCTTACTTCGGAAGGCTGCAATATGATTTTAAGGGACGCTATTTACTATCGGCAATGCTACGCCGTGATATGTCTACGAAGTTCGGGCCGAACAACAGGGTAGCCTATTTTCCTTCTTTTACGGGAGGTTGGGTTGCTTCTGAAGAATCTTTCTTTAAGCAAAACAACATCGTGAGCTTTGCGAAATTAAGGGCCAGCTACGGTACATTGGGCAGTGACCTAATCGATCCAAACCTTTACACTTCCTTATTGAATGGTGAAGCGATGTATGTTTTTGATAATGCACTTATACCGGGAAGGGCAACAGGACCTATAGTTAATCCGAATGTAAAGTGGGAAGAAGCCAAGAAATTCGACGTTGGTGTTGATCTGAACTTCCTCAACAATGATATTACATTTGTAGCAGATTACTTTGTAGATACCAGAAAAGATCTGTTGGTAAGCAGGATTCCGGTATCAGGAATATTAGGAGCTGGAGCACCGGGTGCCGGACTTCCTACAGTTAACGCGGGAGACGTTAAAAACTATGGTCTTGAATTGGCCGTGGGTTACAAGAAGAACATCACGGATAATCTGAAAATTGATATAAACTATAATATTACTTTTATAAAAAATAAAGTAACAAAAGTAGCAAATGAGACAGGCTATCTTGAGGGAGGCGGTTTTGGGACAGGAGAAGTCATATCGAGAATGGAAGTTGGCAGGCCCATGGGTTATTTCTATGGCTACAGGACAAACGGTATCTTCCAGAACCAGGCAGAAATTGATGCAGCGGCTTCACAAACCGGATTGGGAGCCAACGCTCCGACACAACCGGGAGACATCCGCTTTGTAGACATGAATGGTGACGGAAAAATAGACGCTAACGATAAAACCTATGTTGGCGACCCTATACCATCAGCTACAATGGGTTTCAACCTCAACATCCAGTATAAAGGATTTGACTTCGCAGCGTACACCTTTGCCTCGATTGGAAACGATATGGTAAGGAACTACGAAAGGACTGTGCCGAATGCCAACAGGCTGAACTATGTGCTTGACAGATGGACCGGAGAAGGAACAAGCAATACGGTGCCAAGAGCTACAACAGGTGCAACCAACAATAACCTGTTCTCTGATTACTTTGTGGAAGATGCTTCTTACGTAAGGATTCAGAACGTTCAGTTGGGCTACACATTTACAGAAGATATCCTTGGTAAAAGCGGCATAACGAAAGCAAGGCTGTATGTGGGTGTAAACAACCTGTATACATTTACCAAGTATAGGGGATACGATCCGGGAGCTTCATCAGGTGCACCGATAGGAAGCGGTATTGACTATGGATTCTATCCGGTACCGAGGATGTACATGGTTGGGGCAAACATTAATTTTTAATTTTACAACAATGAAAAAGAGAATAATAACAGCCATAGCGGCATTCAGCCTTCTTACGCTGTCTGTTTCATGTGCAGACGACTTTATCGACAGAAAACCACCCTATTCAATAGACTCTGAAAATTATTTCAACAGTAAAGAAGATTATGAATACGCATTGGTAGCGGTTTACGATATATTGCAATCTTCCTACCAGAATGTTTTGCTGGGCGAAATTGCATCAGACAACACACTTGCGGGTGGTGAAAGCGCAACCGACGTTCCAGGCTTCCAGCAGGTAGATGATATGACCCATACTCCTGTGAATCCTGAGGTTAAAAAAATATGGGACTGGATGTTTGCCGGCGTAAACAGGGCTAATTATATCCTGGAGTTTAAAGACAAGACTGCCTTTGAAGGAAAAGAGCATATTTTGGCACAAACCCGTTTCCTGAGAGCTTACTTCCATTTTGAACTTGTAAAATGGTTTGGCGGCATCCCGATGAAAGGTGATGCACGATTTAAGCTCGGAGATGAAACAACTATCCCGCGCTCTTCTGTAGAAGAGGTATATGCTTCTATGGAAGCCGACCTTCTATACGCTATAGAAAACATCGATCCTATTCTTTCGGCACAACAACAAGGTCGTGTTACGAAAGGTGCCGCCAGGGCATTGCTTGGAAAAGTATACCTGCATTGGGCTGATGCCGGAACAGGCCATCCTGAAAAATTCGCGCAGGCTGCAAACGTATTGGAAACCCTTATCCAGTCGAACGAGTATACACTAATTACAGACTACAGCACTATTTTCGAGAACAATAATGAAAATAATGCAGAGTCAGTATTTGAAGTTCAGTACACCGACCTGGAAGGTGCAGGTTTTGGCTGTCTTCAGTGTAGTGAAGGTAACGTAGCTGTTGGTTTCAACGGGCCGAGGAACTATAACGGGCCGTTATTCGAATCCGGTTATAGCTTTAATGTACCTACACAGGAAGCCTACGATGCTTTTGAAGATGGTGACCTTAGGAGAGATATCGCTATCCTGAATATGGCAACATGGGGACCTCTTACCGGCGCAACTTCCGGAGAGGGCTACGAGCATACCGGTTTCTTCAACAGGAAATACATCCCAAGACAGGGTGATGCCAATATGGGTGACCAGAACCTTACTAACCCTAACAACTACAGGTCGATACGCTATGCTGATGTACTCCTTATGGCTGCAGAGGCGTTTAACAGAGGTGGTATAGACGATTCTAAAGCGCGTACCTACCTTAATCAGGTAAGGAGAAGGGCTTTTGGTAATACACTTCATGATATTACTGCTTCTGGCGCGCCGCTTACGCAGTTTATATGGGATGAAAGAAGAAGGGAACTTGTTGGCGAAGGCCACCGTTTCTTCGATCTTGTACGTACCAAAAGGGCAGCAATCGAAATACCGGGCTTTGTTGCCGGTAAGCACGATGTATTCCCTATACCATTTGAAGAGATCCGTTTTTCTAACGGTAACTGGCAGCAAAACCCGAATTATTAATAATAACAGTATATGAAACAGTTAAAATTTATATTCAGCATCCTGTTTGTGGCATTGCTTGCAGGGTGTTCTGATGAAAACAACGACACTGCATTTGCAGATAATGCGGATGCGCCGAAAAACATCACGGCATTGTTTACCATCACTCAGGACAATTCGGGCGTAGTAACCATTGCGCCGCATGGCGAAGGCGTTGTAAGCTACCAGGTGTTTTTTGGTGATGCAACTACAGAACCTGCAAACCTTGCCGCCGGTGGAAGAGTGAACCATACCTATGCAGAAGGCCAGTATAATGTAAAAATTATCGCCTCAGGCATCAATGGCAAAACTACCGAAGTTACCCTGCCGCTTACTGTTACATTCAGGCAGCCGGAAAACCTTGAAGTGGATATTACTCCTACCATAGGAAACCCTTTCCAGGTAAATGTAACCGCTACGGCAGATTATGAAACCCATTTTGAAATAACTTTTGGCGATGATCCATCGGCGGAACCGCTGCAGTTTAACGAAGGCGGTCCGGCTGTAAGCCACACTTATGCGGCAATCGGCACGTACACCATTACTGTTACGGCTTATAGCGGTGGGGTGGCAACGACAGTCTATACAGAGGATTTTACAGTATCGAACCCATTGCTGTTGCCAATAAACTTTGAAAACCCTACAATGAACTATGCGTTTACAACGTTTAACGGCGCTACGGCATCGGTTATAAATAATCCGCATTCAGGTGGTATAAACGCCAGTGCAAAAGTTGGCAGTATGACTCCTGCCGCAGGAGCGGTATGGACTGGCGGTTTGTTAACGCTTGACAGCCCGGTAGACCTTAGCCTGGGTAAATTCTTCAGGGTAAAAGTATGGTCGCCGGCAGCCGGTGTACCTGTATTGCTTAAGCTGGAAAACCTTACAAATCCAAACACAAACCGTGAGGTTATAGTTAATACAACGGTTGCCAACCAGTGGGAAGAATTGGTTTTTGATTTTTCGGCTGCAACTAATACACAGCAATTTTCAAAAGTGGTTTTCTTCTTTAATGCCGCAAATCCGGGTACAGGCGATACGTATTACTTTGACGATATTATACAGTCAAGCCAGGGTGTGCCTCTCGCCTTCCCTATCAATTTTGAAACAGGCGGTATAGATTATACTTTCACCAGTTTTCAGGGAGCCGATACACAAGTGGTAAACAATCCGCATAGTAATGCCGGAAACCCAAGCAGCAAAGTAGCCCAGTTCTTCAAACCGGGTACTGCGCAGGTATGGGCAGGTTCGCTACTAACCATGACAGACCCAATTGATTTCACGACCAACAAAAAGATCCGCATGAAAGTATGGAGCCCTACTGCCGGTACACCGGTAATCGTGAAGTTCGAGAACGCTGCGGGAGCTAATAATATTGAGCGTGTGGTACAGACAAGCGTTGCCAACCAATGGCATGAAATGGTATTTGATTTTAACGATATCAATAGTGCAAACAATTACACCAAGATGGTAATTTTCTTCAATGCCGGTAATCCGGGCACAGGGGCTAATTACTACTTTGATGATATTCAACTTACAAATTAAAATCTATGAAAAACATTCTAAAACAATTAAGCGTATTCATGGCACTGCTGCTTGTGGTAAGCTGCCAGGATGACGATAAGACGTTTGGGGACATGACTGCCCCGACAAACCTTCAGCTGGCTTATGATGTAGTAGGCCAGTCGGCCGAAATGCCAAACGGGGATGGTAGTGGTAAGATCGTACTGCGTGCTACGGCAGATAATGCTGTAAGCTACAGGTACATTTTTGCAGGCGGGGCTTTGCCTCCTGTTGCCGGTGGTGTACAAAATTATACTGTTACTGAATCGGGCGTAAACTCGTATGAAGTAACCGTTATTGCCTACGGAAAAGGTGGTGTGGCCACTACAGGATCATTTATGATAGAGAATGTACTGCTGGATTTCCAGGATGAGGAAACTACTAATTTCCTTACAGGCGGCGGCAGTAAAGTATGGTATATCGCCGCGGCAAAACCGGGCCACCTTGGTGTTGGCCCTAACACTCCGGATGGTGATAACAGCTGGCCTGCATGGTATGCGGCTACACCATTTGAGAAAGCCGGTGCCGAAGTAAGCAGCTGTTTCTACAACAGTAAATTTACTTTTAGCCTTGTTGATGGCTTTACAAAATTTGAGCATGACAATGGCGGGGCATCATTTGTAAATAAAGATTTTACTGATGATATTGGAGGCACATTGCTTGGAGAAGATACATGTCTTCCACATAATGTTTCAGGACAAAAAAATGTAACCTTTGGCGCGTCAAGTTCTTATGTAGCTGCGGTAAGCACAGGAACACAGTTTACAATTTCAGATGATGGATTCCTGGGATACTACATAGGCACGAATACCTTTGAAGTGATGGAGATTAATAACACAGATATGATCGTACGATTCATTCAAGGCAATAATGCTGCCAATGCATGGTATCTGAAGCTAAGTACGCAGCCTCCTTACCCTGATGATGAGCCGGAATACAATACCCTGCTATGGGAAGACCAGTTCAATTATGAAGGTGCTCCGGATGCATCTATCTGGAACATGGAGCTTGGTAACAATAACGGATGGGGTAACCAGGAATTGCAATATTACAAAGCAGAAAACGCAGTAGTATCCGGCGGTACTTTAAAAATAACTGCAAAGGCTGAGAATGTTGGCGCTTTTCATTACACTTCCGCACGTATGACTACCGAAAATAAAAAAGAGTTTAAATACGGAAGAGTAGAGATCAGGGCGAAACTGCCTTCAGGTGGCGGTACGTGGCCTGCGCTGTGGATGCTTGGAGCCAATCATGACCAGCCTGGATTTGTATGGCCAAACTGTGGTGAGATCGATATTATGGAACACGTGGGCAACCAGCAGGATATCATTCATGGTACGTTGCACTACCCCGGAAACTCCGGCGGTAACGCAAACAGCAGTACAACCCCTGTGGCCGGTGTTTCAACGGATTTCCACATCTACAGCATTGTGTGGAGCCCTAACTTTATCAAATTCTATGTTGATGGTAACGAATTCAAGGTATTCGCCAATTCGGCAGCTGTACCATTCAACCACGACTTCTTCATGATCTTTAACGTGGCTATGGGTGGCCTTATGGGCGGAACTGTCGCTCCGGGCTTCACGCAGTCTACCATGGAAGTGGATTATATTGAAGTTTACCAATAAACAAAAACATCTGTTCTAATATTTTAACCAATAAGTACGGGGCCGGTTCATCCGGCCCCCTGCTCATTGGACCATCAAAATTATAATGAAATATAATTTACCGAAATATGCCCTTGCTGCCATGATCGCGATAGCGGCAGGATGCAGCTCCTCAAAGGAAAAATTCAATACTATTTCCCAAAAACTTCCGGTTGACCGCAAAGTGGATTCTGTGCTTTCGCTAATGACTCTTGAAGAGAAAGTAGGCCAGATGAACCAGTATAACGGCTTTTGGGATGTAACCGGGCCTGCCCCGCAACAAGGTGATGCCGCCAATAAGTACGACCACCTAAAAAAAGGACTTGTAGGATCTATGCTAAACGTAAAGGGAGTAAAAGACGTAAAAGCACTACAAAAGATTGCCATAGAAGAAACCAGGCTGGGTATTCCTGTAATATTTGGCTTCGACGTGATTCACGGATATAAGACTATAAGCCCTGTTCCTCTTGCCGAAGCCGCAAGCTGGGACATGGATGCTATAAAAAAATCGGCTGCTATTGCCGCCGCCGAAGCAGCAGCTTCGGGATTAAACTGGACATTTGCCCCTATGGTGGATGTTTCCCGCGATGCCCGATGGGGCCGCGTGATGGAAGGCGCCGGTGAAGACCCGTACCTCAATAGTGTTATTGCTGTGGCAAGGGTACAGGGATTTCAGGGTAACCTTGGTGAATTCAACGTAGCGGCATGTGTAAAGCACTTCGCGGGCTACTCTTTTGCCGAAGCCGGTAAAGATTACAATACTGTGGATATCAGCCACAACACCCTGCACAATGTGGTATTGCCGCCATTTAAGGCCGCTGCCGAAGCAGGAGCGCTCACGTTTATGAATTCATTTAATGAAGTAGATGGCATACCTGCAACAGGAAATGCCTATCTGCAGCGCGAAATACTCAAAAAAGACTGGAACTTTCAGGGCTTTGTAGTGTCTGACTGGGGATCTATGGGCGAAATGAGGGATCATGGCTATGCCAGGGACCTTAAGCATGCCGCGGAACTGGCAGCAAATGCCGGCAGCGACATGGACATGGAATCTTACGGATACGTGAAACACCTTGTGTCTCTTGTAAAAGAAGGCAAAGTATCTGAAGATAAAATAAATGACGCGGTTCGCCGCATATTGAGGGTTAAGTTTGAGCTCGGATTATTCGACAACCCTTATAAATATTGCGATGAAACCCGCGAAAAGCAAACGGTTGGCAAGAAGGAATTCCATGATGGGGTTCTTGATATAGCTAAAAAATCTATCGTTTTGCTTAAAAATGATGCTAAAAAGCTGCTTCCATTAAAGAAACAGGGCCAGAAGATCGCCGTTATCGGCGCGCTGGCCAATGACAAGACCAGCCCTCTTGGAAGCTGGAGGCTTGCGGCCGATGAAAACACCGCTATATCGGTGATGGAAGGCCTGCAGGCTTACAAGGGCAATCAGCTCGTATACGCTAAAGGCGCAGACGTAGCGCTGGGCGAGCCGAAATTTATTATGGAGACCAAGATCAACATGACAGATAAAAGCGGCTTTACAGAGGCTGTAAACGCGGCAAAAGGTGCAGATGTTGTAATCATGGTTCTTGGCGAACACGGACTTCAGACCGGTGAGGGACGCAGCCGCACCGATATTGGCCTGCCGGGCGTTCAGCAGGAACTGCTGGAAATGGTATACAAAGCCAACCCGAATGTTGTATTGGTACTAACAAACGGAAGGCCTCTGGCTATTCCGTGGGCAGCGGAGAATATTCCCGCTATAGTAGAGGCTTGGCATTTAGGCACACAAAGCGGCAATGCCATCGCACAGGTACTTTATGGCGATTATAACCCGAGCGGTAAACTACCTATGAGCTTTCCGCGAAGTGTAGGTCAGGCACCCATCTATTACAACCATAAAAACACGGGCAGGCCGGGCAATGGACAGCCTACAGAGAGCGTTTTCTGGTCACATTATACCGATCAGCAAAACAGCCCCCTCTACCCTTTCGGGCACGGATTAAGCTACTCTAAATTCGAATATTCTAACCTTAAACTGAGCAGCAACACGTTTGCCGATAAAGCAAATATTACTGTTACCTGCGACATACGAAACAACAGCACTGTTGACGGTAAAGAAGTGGCGCAGCTGTACATAAGGGACTTAATTGCATCTGTTACAAGGCCGGTAAAAGAGCTTAAAAACTTCCAGCTCGTTGAAATAAAAGCAGGTGAAACCAAATCGGTTAGCTTTACAATCGATGAGAAAACCATCGAATTCTATTCGGCGAAGGAGATATTTGAAGCAGAACCCGGTGACTTTAAAGTTTTTGTGGGCGGAAGCTCGGATACCGCATTGGAAGGTAATTTCAATTATTCAAAAGATGTAAAACCATGAAAAAACTAACGCTACTACTGGCGCTGGCCACTGTTTCGGCAACGGCCCAGGTTAAAAAAGGCAAGCTGCTGTGGGAGGAGAACTTCAACGGCAAGGCACTAAACGAGAAGGTCTGGAACTTCGAGACAGGCGATGGCTGCCCTCACGTTTGCGGCTGGGGAAATAATGAACGCCAGATCTATACCAAAGAAAATCACAGGCTGGAAAACGGATTCCTTATTATAACGGCTAAGAAAGACGGCGATAAGTATACTTCGACCCGTATTACTACTGCGGGTAAAAAGGAGTTTAAATACGGCTATATTGAGGCTCGTGCCAAAATACCTTCCGGGCAGGGAATATGGCCCGCTTTCTGGATGTTAGGCTCTAATATCAGTCAGGTTGGATGGCCAAAAACGGGGGAGATCGACATTATAGAGTATGTAGGTAAAGATCCCGGCATGGTTTACAACACCCTGCATTTCCAGGAACGCCACGGCGGCAACGCACTGGGACACAGAACGGCAATGCCAACAATAGAGGAAGGTTTCCATGTCTATGCCGTAAATTGGACGGCCGAAAAGATCGATTTTTTGGTAGATGACAAAGTACTATTCAGTTACAAAGCTGAAAACAAGACTGTTGACAATTGGCCGTATGACCAGCCTTTCTTCATCTTGCTGAATATGGCAGTGGGTGGCAACTTCGGTGGCCCGGATGTAGACGACAGCATCTTTCCGTGTGAATACATAGTAGATTACGTAAGGGTATATTCCAACTAATCTTTATATATTTTTGAGTTAGTTATAAAAAAAGGGTGCGTTGCACCCTTTTGTATTTTTAAGCTATTTCTTTATAATCTTTACTCAAAAAGTGTTTAATAAAATTCCAAATCTTTCCGAATATTTTAATGTATGAGGTAGTTAACCAATACCATTACGATCGACACCCCTCCTGTCAACAAGAATGCCTTGAGATGAAACCTCAGCCTTTCTTTAAAAGGTATCCATTTGCCAAAGGCGAAACTCACCAGGAAAAAGAACAACAGAAATACGGCTATCACCGCAAGATTTAGAAGAATATGAGACGCGAAGTACCCCAAATGAGGATTCGTCACACTCACTTTCATTTCGGCAAAGCTGCCCGGAAAGAAAAGGGTTCCGACAAACAGCAGTATACCGATGCAGATCAGGTAGGTATAAGCAATGATGTAGTAAAGGTCTCTCATTAATGCGGCAGCTTGTCTTTCAAATGTCCGTACAGGTAAGTACCCGCAAGCGCGCCAAGCAATATTACGCCCACGCCCCAGAAGCCTGCCCCGATGAGTATAAATATAGGCCCCGGGCAGGTCCCAACCAGCCCCCAGCCAAGGCCAAATAAAGCCCCGCCAACGAGATAGCCTGTAAAACCTTTCTCTTTATCCGCAATAACGATAGGCTGTCCCTTAATATCTTTTATATTACGGCGCTTAATAAGCTGTATACCGATTACGCCCGTAACCACCGCCACACCAATAATCCCGAACATGTGGAACGACTGGAAATGGAACATTTCGTAGATGCGGTACCAGGATACTGCCTCCGATTTTGTCAGCACAATTCCGAAAACTATTCCTACCAGTAAGAATTTTATAAATTTCATGAGCGATCTTAATTAAAAATTAGAGGTAAAAGCAACCACGACATCAGCAGGCCACCTATGAAAAACCCAATAACAGCGATGAGTGACGGCAATTGCAGATTGCTCAGCCCCGTAATCGCATGGCCCGACGTACACCCTCCGGCATAGCGCGTGCCAAAGCCTACCAGTAAGCCGCCGATAAGCAATATGGCCAATATCTTTGGGGACTGCAAGGCTTCTGTACCTGTAAGGGCATCAGGGAGCAGCTTACCGTCCGGCGCATCGATTTTCATGTGCTGGAGTTCTGTTACCGTTTTGGGGTTCAGGTTTACCCCTGACCCATCGCTCAGGAAGGTTACCGCCAGCCATCCGCCCAGGGCCGCGCCAAGCACCACCGTAAGGTTCCAGCGCTGGACTTTCCAGTCGAACCTGAAAAATTCCGATGTTCTTCCGGCCCCCAGTATCGAACACATACTTCTAAGGTTGGAAGACATTCCGAAAGTCTTACCGAAATAAATAAGCGTGAGCATTACTGCCCCGATGAGAAAGCCCGATATATACCAGGGCCATGTGCCGTAGAAACTATACATAGTTTATTGTTTATTTGTGAATGCGGTATTTGGTTATTTGAACCTAGCCGTGCAAAAATAGGAAATAAAGCTTATGTACTTACTATTTCGGCTAAAGCGGGTTAAGTTTGAAAATTTCAGTCTGATAATGTGGGATCTTCCATTTCCCGAAATGAAAACCAATATATGTTCTATTCCAACCGCAGCGCAGCGAAGTAGAGGAATCTTAATCCTGTAACCTAGAATTACTCCCCTGTCGAAATAGGTAGAAGCCTGGAGGTACGGATAAACAATAAAACAAATCAAAATTTGTTTTACATTTGAATAAACATTTGAGCCGGATGAAAAAACTCCTTCTTATCGCCTTCTTTGCCGCATCGCTGGCATCCTGCGTGAGTACCCGCAATACGATTAAGAACATCGACGACAATGCCAAAATGCCGGCCTTGTCTAAAGAGAAGAACTTTATCATTACCGAAATAAGCCGTGACCCAAAATACGGTTACGATCAGGATTATCCGATCAATATCGGGTTCTTCCCTTATCCCACGTCAGAGATCAACGTCCAACGTTATTTTGGCGCGCTGACGGGGCCAAAAGGCGAAAAACTAACGTATAATAAAGTGGACACCTGCTGCCCCTTCCCTTCCAAGAAATCGGATATGGGCGCCGGGCTGCTCGACATCTATGAAGTCACCTGGGAAGGATTGGCTACCCCCCTTCGTATCCACATTAACCTTTATGAAAAAGGCGGTATCATTGCGCCCGCCGGGTTTGGTATAAAACCTTTGTAATATTTAGATTGCAGATTTAGCTTCACACATTTTAGTAATCCAATCATGGATGAATAAGAGTGGCAAAAAATTTGAAATCTATAATCTACCATCTGAAATGATTATCTTTGCACCGCATATAAAAACACAACAATGGACTTAAAGAATATCCCACAAATTAAATATACTGACAGCGGTAACTTCTTCCTCCTTGCAGGCCCATGTGCCATAGAAGGTCAGGAAATGGCACTTCGCATTGCCGAAAAGCTGGTGGAAGTGACCGACCGCCTGGAGATCCCTTACGTTTTTAAAGGATCGTTCAAGAAGGCGAACCGTTCCCGTATCGACAGCTTTAGCGGTATCGGTGATGAAAAGGCCCTGAAGATCCTTCAAAAAGTATCACAGACCTTCGGCGTGCCAACCGTTACCGACATACACACCAATGAAGATGCAGCCATGGCTGCGGAATATGTAGACGTACTGCAAATTCCGGCATTCCTTGTTCGCCAGACCGACCTTGTAGTCGCCGCGGCCAATACAGGAAAAACGGTCAACCTTAAGAAGGGCCAGTTTATGAGTCCGGAGAGTATGAAGCATGCCGTACAGAAAGTGCTGGATTGCAATAACCCGAACGTTATGGCGACCGACCGTGGCACGATGTTCGGCTACCAGGATATGATCGTGGATTATCGCGGTATCCCGACCATGCAGCAATTTGCCACTACAGTGCTTGACGTAACGCACTCCCTGCAGCAACCAAACCAGACCATCGGCGTAACCGGAGGACGTCCCGACATGATCGAGACTGTCGCCAAGGCAGGTATTGCCGTGGGCGTAGACGGTATTTTTATCGAAACACACTTTGACCCGGCCAATGCCAAAAGCGATGGTGCCAATATGCTGCACCTGGACTACTTCGAAGGCCTGATGAAAAAGCTGGTGGCTATAAGGAAAACTGTAAATAACTTCTAATATAAAATGGGGCCGTCTCAAAGTTCCATTTCGACCGCAGCAGAGCGGAGTGGAGAAATCACAAAATACTGATTTAAAATTAATTAAAAGGGATTTTCCTGTCGTTGAAATGGAACATCCAGTAGTATTACTACTTTTGAGACAGCCCCATTTTCTTTTTTATATGCTCCTAAAAATTATAGTATTGACTGCCCAACGCGGAGATATTATTGTCGATACTTCGTCTGGAATTACCGAAACTGCAGAGCGGTTTAAACTTCATTTCTTATTAGCAGGTATTGGATGCTTAGTATTTGGTATTTTACTAATTAAATATGGTAATGTCAAATTTTACAACTGGAGTAATTGGGAAAATCATTATAAATTAAAACTCTTTCTTGGAGGATGTTGTTTCGTTATATTTAGCATAATCTGTTTTATTAATACTTTCCGTTTTTATTAAACCCCTTGGATAAGCGCACTCCCTCTATTACTATACCCCTTGTGCCTTCTGCCTAATCCCTAGTACCTCTCTCCTTCCCAAAAACTTTTTTCCAAAATCTCATTGTCATTAAAAATATTATCATTTACTTTGCAACTCAAAGTTCTTTAAGAATCACCTAAATTTACATACGCATCCGATGATGCGAATTTTTTTGGATTTAAACTTTGAAAAACAAAGTACTTTAAATTAATGAAGATGAAAATAAATAAACAGTTGTCAGATATATCTGTAAAATATATGCGAATAATTTCTTTAATGCTATTTTGCATTACGTTGCTAATTGTACGGATAAAACTTACTCAAAGTCTTATTTATTTCTTTTTATTGTGGAATCTTTTCCTTGCCATGCTTCCGTTATGTATTACTACAGTAATAGGCAAAAAGAGAATAAAAAAGATATTCTTTTATATTTTAGTTTTAATATGGCTATTGCTCTTGCCTAATGCACCCTATATCATAACCGATTTTATCCATATAAATAAAAACCATAGCATACCTCAATGGTTCGATATCCTAATGTTAGCATCTTTTGCAATTACAGGACTTTTATTTGGACTAGCCTCAATGAAAGAAATGCAACGCATAATTGCAAACCGTTTCAACCGTAAGTTTTCAGTGTACTTCATAATTATTATATGTTTTTCCAGTGGCTATGGGATTTACTTAGGACGAATGTTACGCTACAATAGCTGGGATATATTAAAAGATCCATGGTTTCTTATTATCGACATGATAACCAGCCCTTTTAATACAGAAACATATCTTACCGCATGGGGTATGACATTAGGCTTCGGAGTGCTACTTTATCTGACTTTTTCTATATACAATAATCATAAAAAATAATCATGAAACTATTCCAACAACGTAAAAAAGCCTCAGTAAGCATGGACGAACTTATAGGCTATCCCAAAGAGAGCCTTGGGTTTCACCTGGGGCGCTTTCTCTTCGAAAACAGTACTGAACCCGACCCCGTTCCCGAGCAGGAAGATGTGTACCGCGTACTGCTTATCGAACATATCTCCAACAGCGAGGAAGTTGCCATGCACTACTACCTCTTCGGTAATGGCGGATTTGGCCTGCGAAGGCTTTTCATTATGGGAACAGGCGCATTCTTTTATCCGCACCGCATTCTCTATTTCTATAAAAGATACCGCGACGGCAGGAATGCCCTCCGCTTTTACGACCTCGACCATTTCAGGATGCTGCACCTGCCCCTAGCCCGTATCAAAGACACTTTTTTAATCCGATAAGCCATGGAAAACCAAAACCAACACAACCGTCAGGAGATGCCCGAAATCGTGTACAAAATCCTGAAAATGCCCCTGAAAACTGCTCTCACCTCTTTTGCTATTGGCACTTTCCTGCTACTGCTGTTTTTCGTAGCGCCCGAAAAGGATCCGGTTATTGGCGTGGGGATCTGCTACGTGATCCTTGCCTTTGCCATCAATTCAGCAGCATTCATGATTTTTATAGGTCTAAGCTTCAGGCACAGGAGTTATCAATGGGACATCATCGGGCGTGCCGGATTGCTGCTGATCAATATTCCGATTGCCTACCTCTATTTTATCATTGTAGTTAAATGCACTCTTGGTTAGTCAACTTCTCCCCAAAGATCGACTGGAGCAAATAAAAAATAGTTTTTTAGTTTTTTGGTAAAACCCGTGCATGCTTAAGGCAGTGCGGGTTTTTATGTACTCAAAGATTTATCCCTCTATCTCCTATCGAATATCATTTTTATAGAAATTCTACTTCGGGCGCAGCCGAGAAGAAAACGAAAAATGTCACATTAAGACTCCGCTTAATGTGACATTTGCTTTTGTCTATAAGGTATATAGCTATAAAAGCTCTTCCACTTTAATGAGTGTATCCCCTTCTATCGGGTAGGCTTTACCTTTCACTTTGATCTCATCGCCCACATTGTATTTTTTATACTGTTTCGGGTCCTTCAGGTTCGGTATGCTGATGGTTGCCATATAGGCTTTGCCATCGGCCATTTCGATACGGGCGGTATAACCATCTTTCCCCTGATTGATTTCCTTAATCTTACCTTTTACAGTAATTTCTGTGCCTTCAGCGATCGCTTCCTGATTCTGCTGCGGCACTTGTGTTACAGAATCGGTTTTCGTAGCTGTAGCGTCGTTAACTTCAACAGCTGCCGGTTCTTCGGTAACGGTTTCTGTAGATTTTTTATCCGCGCACGATGACAGTACCATTACAGCCAGCATTGATAGCAGTATTCCTTTGTTTTTCATGTTTTGTATTTTTTATCAAAGATAGCTTTTTCGTACATTTTCAAATGTTATCAAAAACAAAAAACCGGCTATAAATATAGCCGGTTATATGGTAATAATTTAAAACATCTTAGTGTCCGCCTCCGCTCACTTTATCGAAAGTGATACCCTGGCGTTTCAGGATGCCTTTTACCGCAACCGCATAAAACGCAAGATATGCGAAACAAACCACGCCCACGATGTAGCTTGTCTTGATGCTTGTTGCATCGGCAACCACACCCTGCACAAGGCTCACCAATCCTCCACCCATGATCATCATGATAAGGAAGTTACTGCCCTGTGTAGTTTTCTTGCCAAGCCCGCTGATAGCGAGTGTAAAGATACATGGCCAAAGCGTACTACAAAATAAGCCCACGCTGGTAAGCGCATAGATACTCACGTTGCCTTCGGTCACCATACCTGTTACCAGCGCGGCAATTCCCAACGAAGAGAATACCAGCAACATGGTAGCAGGGTTACCCTTACTGGCAAAATCGGCGGCAATAAGCACAAGAATGATGGCTGCGTACACATAGAATGGCGCAAGGTTGTGCTTCATGATCGCATTTACCCCCAGGAAAACACCAAAAGCCAGGTATGGCGCCACGAACTTGAATATTTTCTGAAGTGACACATTGCTGGTAAAGGCCTCAACAGCGCCTCCCCAACGCCCGATCATCATACTGGCCCAATATAACGATATGTATGGCGCTACATCCTTGGTATGGAAGCCCATTTCTTTTTCCAGATATGCGGGAAGGTTGGCTGCTGTAGCAACTTCCACACCAACATAAAGGAATATAGCAAGCATACCCAAAAGCAACTGAGGGTATTGCAGAGCAGATTTTCCCGGAGCATTAGCATCTTCAACAACATTTTCTTCTGTAGCAGGATGGTTTGGCAGTGAAGAGAATTTAAGCAGGATGGCTACTGCAACAAACAATCCGCCCAGGATAAGGTAAGGGATCTTTACGTCTTCGATGTTTACAGTAGGGTTTTCTATTGCCGGATCGCCAAAAAGCGCGTAGCTTACGATAAGCGGCCCGATGGTAGTACCAAAGTTATTGATACCACCCGCCAGCGTAAGGCGCTGCGAACCCGTAGTTACCGGCCCAAGAGCAATGGCAAGCGGGTTGGCTACGGTTTGCTGTAACGAAAAACCCAAGCCAACGATAAACAGCCCCGAAAGCATAAGCGGGAACGAGTTTGTATTAGCCGCCGGATAAAACAGCAGGGTTCCTAAAGCGGAGATGATAAGCCCTGTAGCAAGTGAGTTTTTATACCCCAGCTTTGCTACAATATCCTTTTTCAAGATGAGCGAGATACCCATATAAAGCAATGCGCCTACTGTATACGCTACGTAAAAGGCCACTGCCACATACATACTTTGCGCATCGTTCAGGTCGAACGCCTTTTTGAAAACAGGAATGAGGATATCGTTACTCGCGGCAACGAAACCCCAAAAGAAGAAGACAGTTACCAGCGGTATAAACTGTGCCCATCTTGTTTGTACATTTGTGGAACTCATAGATGTTAAATGGTTAATGTGAATATTTGGTTTTTAGAAAAATTTGGTTACTCTGATAATTTTACCTCCGATCTCGGCCCGATACCGTTGGCATTAAAAGCCTCGATCTGGAAATAGTAAGCATCGCTCCTGTCGAGTCCGCTAAAATAGTATTCATTTTTGCCATATACCATAATCGACCCATATAATTTATCAGCAGATTTGCCAAAATAAATTACATAGCCGTCGGCATTGGGCTCCTGCTGCCATTTGAACCACGCATTCCTGCGCTCGCCCTTCTTTCTTTTGTCGTTCCTCAACGGCACAAAACCTTTTACCTCACCAGGCTTATCGCCGCTTCCTTTGCCAAAAACCCTAAGCCCGCTTACTGCGAATTTACCGGTAGGCATTTGCAGGTTTTCCAGTTTGATGTAGCGTGCGCTGGCAGGTTTGGAAAACTCGATATAGTCGTGGGGTACGTCTTTGGTATTTTTGCTCTTGTCTGCCAACACATCCCATTTCTTCCCATCGTTGGAAGAATAGATAATGTACTTATGCCCTGTGGTCGTTTCCGGCTTACCCATAATATCGGCATCCTGGTCGGCATAATTAATCTGTATCGCGTTAATGGTGCTTTTTTCGCCGAGGTCGGTCATGATATACTCGCCCTTGTTGCCTGTTTTTGCAGACCAATAGGTTTTGATATCCTCGTCTACCGCAAAGTTCGGCTGGAAGCCGCCTAATGTAGACGATACCTGTACCGGCTTATTGTAGTTGAGCAGCATCCATCCGGAGAATGAAGATAATCCTGTATGCCCTTTCTTTTGTGCCGGCAAATATGTCGGATAGTCGCCATAGGCAGTATTGCTGTACATAACGCCGTCTTTATCAAACCCGGCTGGCCAGATACCGAGGCGTCTTTCAAAATTATTTTTGGTAGATATCACAACCGTAGACACATGCCAGTAATCACTATTGGCATCTTGGTAGGTAGCGCCATGCCCCGCGCCTCTCGCAAAGCCTCCGGGCTTGTAGGAGAAGGGGTTGTGCGGTTGGTATTCAAACGGGCCAAGCGGGTTATTGCCAACATAAACGCCATCGGCATAGCCACTGAATTCAGTGCCCGGGGCACCGTATTGCAGGTAATATTTGCCATTATGCTTTGTCATAAACGCCCCCTCGGTAAAGGGCTGCAGGAACGTATTGTCGTTGTGTTCCCCAAAGCGTTCCCAACCGTGTTCATCGTCATTCAGCGCCAATACAGGGATCACTTCACCTTCGGGCTGGAAGGTCTTACGATTCAGTTTTACGCCATACAGCGGGTACAGGTTGCTGGAGCCATAATAGAGATACACTTCATCTTTCTCTTTATCCCAGAAGATCTGTGGGTCCCAGGCACCAGCCTCAAATTTATGAACCAGTTCTTTCCAGTTGTCTCCTTCCGGCTTTGTACTCATCCAGATCGGAAAATCTTTACTGTGCGTAGAACCTACCACCAATAGCGTATCGTTTACGAACGACAGCGACGGCGCGCAAAGCTCATCATATACCTTATGCTCCGGCCTTAAGAATTTACGCGGAATAAATTTCCAGTCGAGCATATTATCACTGTGCCAGTAACCCCACTGGTTAGTGGAAAACAGATAGTATTTATTATTAAAATAAGTAATAACCGGGTCGGCCGTAGCACGGTGTTTTCCCTGGGTTACAAAATTAGGTATCGGGCAGTAACCGTAGTCAATATTTATGGGGTTGCAATAGGTTTTCTGCTGGCTGTGACCCTTGCTTACCGTGATAAGCAGGAGCAACAAAAGGATATTCTTCATTAGTGGAAAAAAATTTTATAAATATACGGTATAGCACCGTAACAGGGCTAATGAATACAGCAAAAAAAAGGAATAAAATCAACAATACAATTAAAAGTATTAAATGCTCAACTAAATTGTATAAGAATTATTCAAAATCAACTATATCGGTTTCCATACAGACTAAAAAAGACTAAAAAATCCCCACATATGGGGATTTTTTTCAGATAATATTATTCAGATATTCACAATAATGTTATACGTCTGATTTCCAATCCTTTAATCTAATTTATTTGTAAAAATTTAACATTTTAATTACTTTTAATTTATTATATAAAATCATCTTATTATGAAAAAAAAATTAATTATTTTTTGTTCTATGCTATGCATTACTATTTGCACAGCACAAAAAAAAGACGATAAAATTGATACGGCCATCAAAAAAATTGAAGAAGGCAGTAAACAACTAAGAGAAGGTATTAAAGGCAAAGCTACATCTGAAGATGACAGTTATGGCACAATAATCATGAAAGGTTCTAAGATAAATATCTACACCAAAAAAGAAGATGTATTAGAAAAAATTATAAAAAAAATTCCTGATGAAAATAAAAAGGAGACCAAAAATAAGTCGACCGGTAATTCTAAGAATACAGATAACAATAAATCAGATAGAAAAACTGATGACGGTTTGTCTAAGCTAATGGAAGTCAAAATTAATGTTGACAGCATTACGATAAATATTAAAAAAAATAAAGTAGATAATATCGTAATCTATTATAAGATGGACCAGGAATCATATATAACGCAATCAGCAGAATCGTATGATTTTAAAGATATTAACAAAACTGACACGTCTATGCAGCTACAGTCAGGTGAATATATTAAACTTTCAGCTTTAATCTATTACATAAGGGAAGATGAAGACACCGTCAAACCAGGGAAATATAAACTTTCAGTAAAGAGTAAGTCAGTAACTTTACCTAAACATTAAGACTATGAAAGCTAAGCATTTATTATTGTTAATACTAATTCTGCTTACAGCAAATATTTACGCACAGGAAGATGAGGCTGAAGAGAAAGAAAAAGTGACAATTTCTGAAAGACAGTATGATGAATTGAAAAAAACAGCAAAAAAATATGATAGTATCAGTAAGAAAAATGATTCTCAAAGCGTAGGATACTTAAAGGCTTACAAATTCGAAGTGCCATTACGATACTATACAGGAGGTGGTATAACTATAAATACAGCTACATACATTAAAATTGATAGTATTTCTATTTCCGCCAAAGATGGCTATATTACTGATATAAATGTTTATTCAAAAGGTAAACAATTTAGTAATAAAAGTGCACCAATAAGTCTTACGGTAAAAAGATTTTCTAAAAGCGACTATCTTTATAACACCTTCAATATCAGAGAATCGATCGTATTAAAAGATATCCTCGAGATAGTTCCTAAAAGTTCATTTATACCTGATGATTTCTTTGTGAAACTGACCCCAGAAAAAAACAGCATTGAACTTAAACGAAATGTTGGTATAAATACTGTTTTTGATTTGCGTTTGTATACCGATGCATTAGCATTATTTGGAAATGAAGCTAACGGCCTGGTACAAATTAATGGTAATTTTAAACATATAATTCATCGTTACAATTATAGAAATACCGAAATTTTCACTCCTTTTCACTACCTTAGATTAGACTTCAATGCAAGTAAATTTGATAGTATAAATAAATATGTTTATACCGATAACTTTTCTACAAGTTCAATTGTTCAGAAAAGCCATTTTAGTGTTGAAGGATCTGTAAATATGGTAAGCGGATGGCTAATAAACAAATCTCTGAGCAGCTTTTTCGTTGATTTAGGCGGAGGTGTCAGCTCTACGAAAATGGTTGAAGGAACAAATGAAAAAGCCATTACATTCTCAAACATATACATTGAGGGGGGAGTTAAAATAAAAAGTAGCGATAATATCGGTGGCGATTTTTCTTGCAGGCTATCTAAACTGTTTAGTCCGCAGACAGAGCATCTGATCCAGGAAACACCAACTACTTTCTTTAACTTTATACGCATTAAAACAGAAGTTTACTGGAGTCCGTTTGCAGAAAAAGCCAGCAGGCTATTTGCAAGATTCAATTATTTTACAAACACTAATAGTTTTGACAAACCGAATCATTTTTATCAGGTACAGATTGGTTATTCGTTACTAATATCCGACCTTATTAAATAAATCAAAAGGCCATCCTGACGGATGGCCTTTCTAAGATCAACAAAATTAAACTCACTTAACTAACACAAACTTATCTTTCAGGTTCGCGTCAGAATTGCCGCCGACATATATTTCGAAGTCGCCCGGCTCTGCCACGAATTTCATATCAATAGTGTAAAACCTGAGATCATCTGTGGAAAGTTCAAATTCCACTGTTTTCTTCTCGCCCTTTTTCAGGAGCAATTTCTTAAATCCTTTCAGCTCACGTACCGGGCGTGTTACCGTCCCTACTTCGTCTTTTATGTAAAGCTGAACAACCTCTTCCCCATCGTAATTGCCGGTGTTGGCAACATCTACGCTAATTTTAACCTTTCCGCCCATGCTGATGCTTTTTGAAGACAGCCTAAGGTTGGAATAATCAAACGTAGTATAACTAAGCCCGTAACCAAAAGGATAAAGGGGACTATTATCCGAATCGATATAACGGGACTTGTATTTCTGTTCTTTGTCGGTTGTGCCAAGATATGGCCTTCCGGTGTTCTTATGGTTATAATAAATGGGTACCTGGCCCAGTGTTCGTGGGAAAGTGATTGGCAGCTTTCCGCCAGGGTTATTTATGCCGTAAAGTGTTTGTGCGATCGCGTCGCCACCCATAGTACCCGGATACCATGCCTCCAGTATCGCGTCCATATTTTCATTCTCCCAGCTCAGGGTTAACGGCCTTCCGTTCATCAGCACCAGCACCACGGGCTTGCCCAGTTTTTTCAGCTCTGCGAGAAACTCTTTCTGAATACCCGGCAAGTCGATAACCGTGCGTGAGGCAGCTTCACCTGTCATATTCTCAAACTCACCCATTACGGCCACGATAACGTCAGCTTTACGGGCATTTTCGAGTGCTTTCTGCATCATGTCACGGCGTTGGTCTACAATCTCCACACCCTTATCAAAAGTTACTTTACTTTTGTCAGTAACGATTTTATTTACACCTTCCTGTACACTTACAGCATAGCCGTTTCGGTCGCCGGTTGCAGCCCACGAACCTATAATGTTCCATTCGTCGCTAACCAGTGGCCCTACAAAAGCCACCTTCTGCTCCTTCTTCAGCGGAAGTATATTATTGTTGTTCTTTAAAAGCACCATCGACTTGTTGGCTACATTCAGGGCAGCATCAAGGTATTCTTTCTTATAGATAGTAGCTTTTTCTCTTTTCTCGTCGTTATAACGGTACGGATCTTCAAACAGGCCAAGGTCGTACTTCGCTTCAAGCACCCTTTTGCATGCATCATTAATCTGTGCTTCGGTTACGCGGCCTTCGTTCAGCAGCTTTTTAAGGTTTTTCATGTAAATACCGCCCACCATGTCCATATCGATACCGGCTTTCATCGAAAGCTCACCCGCGTGCAGCGAATCTTTGGCATAGCCGTGGGGTATCATTTCATTCATCCCGGTATAGTCGGTCACCACAAAACCTTTAAAGTTCCACTCCCCTTTCAGGATATCCCTCATCAGGAATTTACTTCCCGTAGCCGGTACGCCCGATATCTCATTGAAAGAAGCCATAAATGTGCCCACCCCCGCATCAATAGTAGCCTTAAATGGCGGCAGATATACCTCGCGGAGCATACGCTCGCTCATGTCAACAGTGTTGTAATCACGCCCTGCCTCGGCGGCGCCATAGGCAGCAAAATGCTTGGTACAGGCCAATACCGTATTCAGCGCCATAAGATTATCGCCCTGAAAGCCTTTTACCCTCGCATAAGCCATTTTAGAACCAAGATAGGTGTCTTCTCCCGAACCTTCCGACACACGCCCCCACCGTGGGTCGCGTGCAATATCTACCATCGGGGCAAACGTCCAGTGCACACCCGATGCTGAAGCTTCGGCAGCGGCTATAGCGGCGGCATTTTTTACCGCGTCAAGATCCCAGCTTGCGGTTTCTCCCAACGTTATCGGAAAGATCGTCCTGTATCCGTGGATCACATCGTATCCAAAGATCAGGGGGATTTTTAGCCTGGAGTTGTCAAGGTTCAGCTTTTGGAGTTCGCGGGTATATTTTACGCCCGTGGCATTCAGGATAGAGCCTACATTCCCTTTTTTAATTTCATTGATAAAGTTATCTCCCCCTTTTGGCCCTGTTACGGTGCCATCGGCGGTAAACTGTACTGTTTGGGCAATTTTCTCATCAATGGTCATTTTTGCCATAAGTTCGGAAACGAACTCATCGCGTGGCTTTATTTTTTTGCTGCCTTTTTTATCCTGTGCGGTTAGCGAAAGCGAACAGGCAAGTAAAAGGAGTACAGTAGTATTAAATCTCATATTGTTAGTTCAAATTGATGTCAGTTAAAAAAATACCGTCTTCCGCCAGGGGCAAAAGACGGTACTGAAAAAGAATTGCTATGAAAAAATCCTAATTATTCTTCTTTAAAATCCATGCTGCGTAGAGTGGAAACCAAGATTTAACAATCCCTGCTTCACTTCAGGCGCCTGCATGAAAAGGTTCCACAACATACCGGTTCGGTGGTTCTCGATCATCGGTACAATAGTGCCCTGGTCGATGGCCAGGTAACGTGGTGTAACCCAGTTGTGGTGTATGCTAAAGGCATCGTAAGGCCCGGCAACACCGATAAGCCTGCTTTTCCATTCCGGATTCTCGTATATAAACCTCAACAGCTTCATCGATTCCGCAGGTGTATACGGGAAGGATGACAGTGCTGCTGTCGGTGTAATTACACCCCTGTCGTTCACCGGTGAATGCGCACTGTATCCTGTTGTCCCGTCAGCATTTCTTGTATAGCTGGCCGTAAGGCCCCAAACCGAGTCGCTGTAACCTTGATATTGGTACGGATTGGCTACGCTGTAGGCATGGTGTATCTTTGCATGGTTCTGTACCAGATTCCAATAGTTGGCATACTGGTCGGAAAGGCCGCGTGGGTCCATTCCTAAATAAGAATATTGCCCCCAGAACAATGGCCCTACATTTCCTGTCGCGCCATTATAATTGAATATTACAGGTATGTTGTAGCGCTGGCCGGCATGTACAATGTTGCCATTCCTTGCCCAGGCCTGGTGGTAGGCCTCAGCACCAACAGGGTGGGTAGGCGATGCCGCTGCCATTACATACGTGATAAGGCATTCGTTATAGCCTTCCAGCTTAAAGTTGAGCTGCCATTCATATTCAGGTGACCAGTGCCAGTACAGCGCATTTTGGCCGCCCCTTGTATACCACTGCCAGTCTACACCTTTCCAAAGCGCATCTGCCTGGAGGGCTAGCGCTTGTTCAGCCTCACTGCCTTCTTTAAAATATTCGCGCACACATATCAAAGCCTGGCAAAGGAAAGAAGTCTCCACAAGGTCTCCCCCGTTATCTACCGTACCAAAAGGTATTACCCTGCCGGTATTTCCGTTAAGCCAATGCGGCCAGGCCCCGTGGAACCTGTCGGCGTTCTCTAAAAAATTGAGGGCTGTCTGCAAGCGTGCTACAGCTTCACCGCGCGGTACAAAGCCACGCTCTATACCTACAAGCAGTGTCATAAGGCCAAAGCCCGAACCGCCAACGGTTACTATTTGCGCATCGTTTCCGGGATCATCGGTATGATACCTTTCACGTGCCAGTTTGGATGTACTATGGGCATAATCCCAAAAATATTTAAGCGCGTCTTTCTGGGCGCGGTCCAGTATTTGTTCGTCTGTCATTGTCTCCTGTACAGGAGTATTGTTTCCATTACCGTCATCGCTTTTATCACATGATGAGCATGAAATGAAAAAAGTAAAGATAATGGCTAACTGAATAATTTTCACTTGTATTGAATTTTGAATGATGATTTTGGATATGCTTTACAGTATAATTGGGGGCATACTGTTCCCTGTGAGGGATAAAATTCCCGGCAGGCTTGCCTGCCGGGATAATAAATTATAATAGCAATATGGAATTACCTTCCTGCAGACTCAAGCTGGTAAAGAGCATTAATATCGTTAAGCGGAAGTGTTTTTTTCCAAACGCGTATCTCATCGATTTCACCTTTAAGTGGTGCATTCCAGGCATCTGTAGTACCAGCTACGAAAGAAGCTAATGCACCAATTGTAGGACGTGTAGGAGTAAAGAAAGCCATAGGCATAGGGTTTCCACCGTTCCTTATTTCCCACTTTGGATTAGATATTTTAACACCATTTACATACAGCCTTGCCGTACCTGAACTACCTTCCCATGTAAATACGATGTGAGCCCACTGGCCTCCTATTTTGTTAGGGAATGCCGCATGGTCGATATCCGTTTGGCTTGCATTGTTTTCGTCGATATGACCCTGGCTAAGTTTTAGCAGGTTAACACAGTCTCCACCAAAACCTTCTCCATCTGGTTTCTTAAAGAAATATTGTGCTTTCATCTCAATTGAATCGCTGCTTACAAGTCCGTGAGTATTTCCAAAAATACTTAGGTTACCAACAACACTAGTTCCACCTGAAAATGAAACAAGTGGGGAAATTGTACTTGCCGCATCCGGTGTAAGTTTTGTGTTAGTAATTTTTGCCCAGCAGCTTACGGTAATATTTCCGCTCTGTACATTTAAATCCGTGATCGGATCGTAATCAAGGTAACCAGCATTAAGTTTAACGGCTTGGCCTTTTTTACCTTCTACCCAGGTAGCACCAACAGTAGTTCTGGGCATAGCACCAGACCTCATTTCTTTACCATCGCCATTTAATGGGAAGTATGCGATAAGATCTGCAGCACCTACTTCATCAGCGCTTTCATAGCCACCGATTGGAGGAAGGTCATTGCTTCCTGAATCGTCGCTACCGCAAGAAGTGAACACAAACCCTGAAGTAACAGCCAGGGCGTAAGCAAAAATTTTGATTGTTTTCATAGTAAATAAATTAAAATTAAGTTAGTATTAGTATCCGTTATTCTGAGTTAATCTTCCTCCGCTTACCGCAATCTGCGGTGCTGGTATCGGGAATACTTCATGCTTTCCGGGAACAAATGTCTTCCCGTCGGCAGCCATAGCTGTAAGCGCTCGGCCTGTACGCACCAGATCAAACCACCTGTCGTGTTCCATGGCCATTTCCCAACGCCTTTCATTATAAATTTCATTAAGCGTGATTCCTGAAAGGTCGGCCAGGCCTACCCTGCCGCGTATTTCGTTTATTCTGTCCTGTGCCTCTCCGGTATTACCAATTTGAAAAGCCGCTTCGGCCCTTATCAGCAATACATCGCTGTATTTCAGCAGTCGCAGGTTTTTGGCTGTTTCACCCTTATTCCCATTCCATGATTCAGCAATGCTGCTTTGGTATGCTTTATAGTTGTATCTTGGGTTATTCCACGATGTAGGGGCCACAAATCCGTCCCACAATACACCCGGTACATACATTATTGTAGCTTCGCGCCTCGGATCATTCGCAGCATAAGAACCGGAAAGATTTGTTGATGGTGTATTGAACCCCCACCCAAGGTCGGGAGTACCTCTTGGCCCCTGCACATCTGTATATTGAATCATGCCTTTGGTAAGTGTAGCCTGCACTTCGAAAATCGATTCTTCCTTATTCTCGCCTACTTCACGCCATACTTCGGCATAATTCTGCATAAGATCGTATTGTCCTGATGTTATTACTTCCCCGGACATGGCAAAGGCCTCATTCCATTCCTGCTGGTACAGGTGTGCTTTTGCCAGCAATGCCTGGGCAGCGCCTTTAGAAGCCCTCCCAAGGTCATTAGCCCCATATTGTGACTTTAGCGGGAGCTTGCTAATCGCATCTGTAAGGTCAGTTTCGATCTGCGTATATACATCGGCTTTTGACCTCCTTACAAATACAGTTTCATTAATTGTCTGTGTGTCATTAAGGTCAATCTTTGTCACTACAATGGGCACATCGCCAAAGCAGCGTACAAGGTCAAAATACCAGAATGCCCTCAGGAATTTCACTTCACCAATAAGCCTGTCCTTCAGGCTCTGATCTATGGTAAGCTGCTCGAGATAAAATAAGGCATTGTTTGCCCGGTAAATACCGGCATAGCGTCCATTCCAAACATCATTAAAGGAAATGTCCGACGCTTCAAATGTAAGCGCGTCCATCTTGTGCTTATCGGTACCGGTATCGCTGGCACTTGATCCTTTATCGGCATCATCTGATGTAATGCTGGTCATCCCAATCCATGGAAAAGAATACATATTGTAATCCAGCATTTTATTATATACCCCGTTTACAAGCTGTACGGCATTGTCGGGATTGTTCAGGAAGTCTACTTCGTTAATCGCATTTTGCGGGTCTACGTTCAGGTCATCATCACAGGAAACTATTGCTGTCATCCCCATAAATACGCCTGCCGCTGCTATATATCGAAACTTTTTATTCATGTCAATTCTATTTATCTTCATAGCTGTTTAAAAACCAATGTTAATTCCGAATAAGAATGTCTTGTTTGTAGGATAGGCATCCAGTTCTATACCTGCGGTACCCAGCGGGTTGGCGTTATCATTACCTACCACTTCAGGAGAGAATCCGCTGTAGTTCGTAAACAGGAATGGGTTGATCGCCGTTACATACATCCTTACCTTATCGATACCATCAAAAAGTTGTGGAAGCGTATAGCCAAGTGTAATGTTATTTATCCTCAGGAAGTCGCCATTCTCTATATAATACGTAGATGCGCGTGGCACTTCATTAGAAGGGCGCGGATTGGACGCATTCGGGTTAGATGGTGTCCAGAAATTCTGAAGTACATCATTTTCCACATTTTCACCACCAAAACGCTGTGCTTTTTTTCCGTTATACAGTTTATTGCCTCCAACACCATACGCATCAACCGAAAGGTCGACACCTTTGTAGCTTGCCCCGAAGTTGAAACCGTACGTTACTGTAGGGATGTAACTTCCCGCCACTACTCTTTCGTTGCTGTACGTGAAACCTCCGTCAGAATTAAAACCTGTCGTTTCATATACATAAAAGCTACCCAGTGGCTGGCCTTCCAGCACCTGCTTCGTATATTGCCCGTTTCCAAGGCCTCCACCAATATAGTCACCAAAGAAAGGGCTGGAAACATCTTCAAGCTCATTTTTGTTGTGCGATACATTACCTCCTACCCAGTAATTGAAATCGTTACCGATATTATCCTGCCACTTTGCGGAGAACTCCATACCCTTGTTGCTTACTGTACCACTATTAAGAAGCACCGGATCCGGAGAAAGTACTGTTGGTACTGCTACAGGAAGTATTACATTATCAGTTTTCCTGTTATAATAGTCGAATGATCCTGTAAGCCTGTTGTCCATCACTGCAAAGTCGAAACCAAGGTCTATCTCTTTCATGGTTTCCCACGTAAGATTAGGGTCTACCTGAAAAGGTACATTATTACCCGGGTTGATGACCTGGCCTGCACCGAAAGCATAATTAAATCCTGTATTAAACAGAATAGTGTTTATAGTACTTGCGTTAGCATTTCCAACTTCACCATAGCCACCACGGATCTTGAAGTTATTTAGGAATTTAATATCACTCATAAAGTCTTCGCTGGTAACAACCCATCCTGCTGAAACCGACGGAAACACTTCAAAACGCTTATCTTCTGCAAAAGCACTCACGCCTTCCCTCCTTATTGAACCGGAGAACAGGTATTTTCCTTTATAATCGTACTCTGCCCTACCGAAATACGCAACCGATACAATAGGTGTAGTACTGTTGTTCTGTGCAACAGATCCCGGCGAAACATCTATATTATTTGAAGAAAGATCCAGGTTCCAGTAATTCGATTGCTCCGGAACATCCATCCTTGTAGCATTCAGGAATTCTGAAATATTTGTCGTAGACCTTGATAAACCTGCAACAACAGTTACGTTATGATCATCAGCAAATGTTTTACTGAAGGTAAAATAGTTGTCCCAGTTCCACCTGTAGCTAGTACTCCTGCGTTGCTGTAACGTATTAATGATTGGATTGTTCGGATTTTGCGCAATATAATCCTGAACTGTACGAGATGGGTTGGCTGTAAGGAAGAGCTCCCTGGTTGGTGTAAATGTATACCCTTTGCCCCAGTTGGCCGTAGCCCCAAAATTCGAATTGAATTTAAGAAAGTCTACGATTTTGAGCTCTGCGTTTACCGATCCGATCAGGGTAGTATTCCTGTTTTCCTCATGAAAATTAGCCAGCTGTGCTACAGGGTTGGCCACGTTATTAAACCTGTCGCTGCCACTGATGCTTGCAAGCCCGGTAGCCGGGTCCCTCAAAGGAACACCCCAACGGCCATTCTCAAAGCGTACCGGAACTATTGGAGATTGCTTATACGCATTGGTAAAGGCACTTACCGGTTTCGGTGTAGCTTTATTTGTAGAAAGGTTGATGAAAGATGTGATCTTTAGCTTTTGATCAAACAGTTTGTAGGTATTGTTACTGATAACGTTTGTCCTTTCAAACTGGGTACCATTCAGTATACCCTTTTCTTTATAGTTTGATGCGCCAAAATAATAGGTAGCATTTTCTGAAGCTCCGGAAAGTGAAATGGAATTACTCATCATTTCCCCCGTATCCGTAATTTCATCGAGCCAGTCGGTATTATAAGGCTGCGTCGAATTAAAGTAAGAAGGATCTCCAATAGCAGAGTTGTTATAATAAGCAAAACGGTAAGAGTCTGCCATATCCACTTTGCGCTGGATGAATTTCTGCCCGTAGTACCCATCATAAGAAACCTTGATCTCGCCTACTTTACCTTTCTTAGTTGTAATAAGGATAACACCATTAGAACCCTTCTGACCGTAAATGGCAAGTGAAGAGGCGTCCTTTAATATATCTATACTTGCAATATCATTGGGATTAATGCCATTCAGGCTCGATGTTTCGATACCATCTATAACATATAATGGATCGCGTGCGCCGGTAACCGTACCTAGCCCCCTTATCCTTATAGAAGGATTACCTCCCGGTTCGTCGTTAGTAACAATGTTTACACCCGCAGCCTTACCCTGAATTGCCTGTATGGCAGATTGCGCGGGAGTCCTTACAATATCGGCGGCTTTAATCTGCGAAACTGATCCTGTGATAGCGCCTGCCTTTCGGGTACCATAACCAATCAGGACCACTTCGGTCATTTCATTATCAAAAAATACTGAATCATTGAAAACAGTGTCGAGCGGCTGGGAAGGTGCCGGTTGCGGCGGAACCTGTGCCAGCGTAATACCACCGGTAAGCAGAAAACCAATATTGAGTAATGTCTTCCTCATAATGTTTACTTAAAATTAACGTTTAATCAAATTTACAAACTAAAACGTTATAGTAAACAATAACTTATACCTTACCGAACTACATCATTATTTAAAAAAACACACATAATTGCATGTATATCAATAATTTAAAAGTTATATTCATACATCAAAATTAACACCCATGATGTAGTGGTGATGTATAAAAACTATTGAAAAATTACCCGTGATTATTCATAAAAGCGTTAAAAAAATAACGTTTTTAAATTGCCATCATAAACTTATATAAGCTCTCTTCTGTCTCAATACCCAATTTTTTACGCAGCCTGTACCGATGTAATTCTACACCCCTGAAAGAGATATTCATTAGGGGAGCGATCTCTTTTGATGATAAATTCATCTTGAGGTATATGGATAATTTAATATCCTTTGGTGTAAGGGATGGATATTTTTTTGATATGCGGCCAACAAATTCTTCATGGCTTTTCATAAGATTCTTCTCGAAACTCTGCCACTCATTTTTGCTAATAGTATTAGTTTTGATAATTTTCCGTATTCGGTTTTTCATCTGTGATCCATCAGTCTCAGACTCTAATACTTCCTGGATGCTTTCAATCATTTCGCTATGCTTGGCAATAGACAGGGATTTTCCGGCTACTTCAGAAGCCTTGTTCTGCACTTCTGTCTCAAGAATATGCTTTTCATACTCCTGTAGGCGCATATTGTTTTCCGACTCCATTTCAAGTTCCAGAATTTCGCGCCTGTGTTTCAGTTCTTCTTCATGCAGACGGATCTTTTGGCTATAGCGTACCTTATTCCATCTGTAGTAGAGGAAAAATATGCCTGAAAGTGCAAAAATATATACCAATATCATCCAAACCGAAAAGTACCATGGCTTACTCACACTAAATTCATAAGCTACTACCTGTATATAGCCGGTGCCGTTATAATGATATACCACAATTTCCTGCTCCCCGCTATTAAGGTTATTAAGCACTAAGTTTCCATCGCCTACCGGCTGAAAATCCTCACCATTGAGCTTATAAAAAAGGTCAGGTTTCTCATAACCAAAGTACCCTGAAATAACATCAAGTTGAACGGGGTGGTTGTATTTAATATCGGTATTTGCGTCTATTGGATATCCATTGTAAAAGGCTTCGATGGTTACCTTGTACTGTTTGGGTTTACTATTTTTAGCCTCATACGCCAAAAAACCATCATCAAGGTTGAGCAGCAGACGGTTTCCATCTTTATAAAGCTGCGTATTTTCCATGATAAGCCTCCCTTCATAATATTTTTCAGGAATCAGCCTCCATGTAAAATCGTCTCCCGACTGTTCTATGATATACAGCAGCCCTTCTTTTATAACGGCAAAATTGTCTTCGTCTATAGGGATAATGTCTGATATATTCCTGAACCTGGAATTGAACGTAGCGTTCTTTTCCAGCTTACCGGATATAGCATTATACACATACCAGGTATTATTGATAAGAAACAATATTTCATTCCGGAAGTTAAAGATCCGCACCCCAAAATCGCTTTTTATATTGTTTTGCGCCGATACATTTTCAACACGCTTTACCTTAAAATTCTCGTCATAAGTTATCCTGTAGAGGCTGCGGTAATTGTCGGCTGCCCATAGTTCCCCCTTTTTGTTTTGGGCGATATTCCGTATCGGCTTGGTAATACTGTCGAGTATCTTCCATTTTGACAGATCGTTAACATCCTTATAGATCGCTATCCCGGAATAATTAGCCTGGAAATATATACCGTCGTAGTGACTTTTCAGGAATTTCCAACCACCATTCACAGGGTTAACCCACTTAAGACCAGAACCATCATATTCAAAAGTACCGTCATTATGACCTATAACGAACTTGTTTTTGTGCTTGTAGATATCCCAAACCTGCCCTTGCGACCCCGGTATGGTATGCAGTTGTTTGTTGTCATAAGTAAAAATACCGTGATTGGTTACGAAAAGATACCCAAGATCGGTAGTGGCAAGGGAATAAACCGACCCTAAAGAGCCTGAAGTATCAGAAAACACAGAAACCGGGGAGTTAACCTCTACATGCGAAATCCCATTATCGAGCCCCAGCCATATATCCCCTTCCCTGTCGAGTGTGATAGACAGTACCGCGTTATTCTTTAGAGCGTTGGTACGGTTAAGATTACGATACTCGCCATTGTTCAGGTTAATGATATATAAGCCTTTAAGACCCGTACCGATAGCCAGTGTATTTTCATCTATAAACCTGGCCGAAAGGATCACATCATCTTTCAGAAGATCGTTAACCGCGCTTTTCCAGGGGATAATCTTATTATCGCTTGCAATGTATACACCGTTGTTTTTGGAGAAAATATAAATATCGCCACGGTTCTTCTCCATACCGTGCACAACGTTTTCATGAAGTATCCCCCAATTTTCCACGCTCCTGAAAGATGTACCCTTCATGATATATACCCCTTTTCGTACAGAAGCAACATATATGGTATCATCAATAAGGTAACAATACGATATCTGCGAAGGAAACTTTACCTTTTCTATTGTTTTGCCGTTGTAAATATAGATCTCGTTGAACGACTGGAAATAAATATTTCCTTTATGGCTAAATACCTTCCATATCTCTTCGTTATCGGCATTACCCAAAAAGAGGTCTTTTCCCTTTGAGAGGGAAACATATTCCATTACTCCTTTTTTGCGGACCCAATAACCAAATTCTTTATAGGAGCCGCAGTATACACGGTTTTCATGCACAAAAACCGACCGTATAATCGTTTTATTGGGCAAAGCATACTTTTCCCATTTTACTCCATTATAACGCAGAAAGAAGTGGTTATTGGCAAAGTACATGGCATTGTCTGCCCCTTGTGTTACATTCCAAACCTGGTTGTCACCAA
>Ga0308157_10001379_pt1 | contig 51225 bp, 53 predicted proteins | sample PhyBR1_FD_201035 | JGI IMG/M metagenome (GOLD analysis project Ga0308157, IMG submission 201035) | Phyllosphere microbial communities from UC Gill Tract Community Farm, Albany, California, United States - DLSLB.R1 | ecosystem: Host-associated > Plants > Phyllosphere > Unclassified | place: USA...
ACTTTTTTAATTGCAAAAAAAAACTAATTTTTAGATGATAAAAGTTAGGATTTTCTAAAAACCATTAAATTATAAATAAAAAATACGACGAACAGCGTTATTTTTTTGCGGAAAGATAATCTTGAAGCAGAATTGTAGCAGAAATTTCGTCTATCAAACCTTTGTTCTGACGTTGCTTTTTATTTAAACCGCTGTCGATCATAGTTTGAAATGCCATTTTTGAAGTAAAACGCTCATCAACACGAATTACTTTCATATCGGGAAAAATATTCGAAAAATGAATTACAAAGCCATTAATCACAGAAGCACTTTCAGACGGAAGACCGTTCATTTGTTTGGGTTCGCCAATTAAAACCGCTTCGACTTTTTCTTTAGCAAAATAATCTTTCAAAAAGTCAATCAAAGTATGAGTCGGAATTGTAGTTAAGCCCGAAGCAATAATCTGCATTTCGTCTGTAACAGCTATCCCTGTGCGTTTTTGTCCGTAATCTATTGAAAGGATTCTTGGCATGTTGTAATTTTTCAGCAAATTTAGTTTAAAATATTTTTGTATTTTTCCATTTCACTCAAAATAAACTTTTTCCAAGATTGCTTTCAATAAAAAAATCCGCCTTGAAAATTCAAGACGGACTTTTATCCAAATATTCAAACCTAAAAAATAACTCAATTTATCTTCCAAACAATCGGCCAAAAAAACCTCTGTGTTCTTCTTCCTCTCCTGCATCCTCTTCTTCACTGTAATTAGCAAACTTAGATTGTGATTTTTCGTGTTCGTAAATCAGCTCCTTAATATATTCAACGTACGTTCTCTTTTTCTCTTCCAAGAATCCTATTAAGTACTTTTCGCTAAATTCAACTCCGCTTGCGGCTTCAATCTGCAATAACTTTTTATATAAAGGTTCAATATGCATCGCAATAACTTCCTGCGGTACAGCTTGTCTTCTTCCGAAATAATTTACAATAACGTCGTTTTCGTCTCGGGCGATTTCAAAATCGGTAATTACCCAATAGTATCTTCCAGACTTTGCAAGGTTTTTTACAATAGCGTGAAAGTTTTTCCCGTTTTTAAGATTTTCCCAAAGCACTTTAAAGATTACTTTTGGCATATCGGGGTGACGTATGATATTATGAGGCTGCCCCATTAATTCATAGTCTTCGTAACCACAAACATCTACAAACACTTCGTTGGCATATTCTATAATACCAAAAGCATTTGTTTTACTCATAATAACCTGAGTTTTATCCCAGCTTACTTCTTTGTCAATGATTACTCTGTTTTGAAGGTGATTTTCTTGATTCATATTTTACTGCTTATATGATTTATTTATGGAATGGAATTGTTGATCAACACTGCGAAATTAAAGCGAAGAAAAAGCAGAAACCCTGACTTTTGTCATATTTTGATACAAAAAAAACTTCTAGTGGTAGCGGTATTAGTAAAAAATACATATCGCTTCATTAACCTTACAAATAAGAAACAAAAAGTTAAATCTGTAACATTTTCAAACCGTTTTACTTTTTTGCATTTCTACAAATACCTTATCTTTGCCAAAAAATTAAACGTATGAATTCTTTACAGACTATAATTGAACAAGCTTGGGAAAATAGAGCTTTATTACAAGAAACCGCAACAACTGATGCTATTAGAGAAGTTATCGAATTAGTAGACGCTGGAAAATTACGTGTTGCTGAACCAGTTGGTGACAAATGGCAGGTAAACGAATGGGTTAAGAAAGCGGTTGTGATGTATTTCCCGATTCAAAAAATGGAAACATGGGAATCTGGTATTTTTGAGTACCACGACAAAATGTTGCTAAAAAGAAATTATGCTGAAAAAGGAATTCGCGTAGTACCAAATGCTGTTGCTCGTTATGGAGCCTACATCTCAAGCGGTGTAATCTTAATGCCAAGTTACGTAAACATTGGTGCTTATGTTGACGAAGGAACAATGGTTGACACTTGGGCAACCGTAGGAAGCTGTGCTCAAATTGGTAAAAATGTACACTTAAGCGGTGGTGTTGGTATTGGTGGTGTTTTGGAGCCATTACAAGCTGCTCCTGTTATTATCGAAGACGGTGCTTTTATCGGTTCTCGTTGTATCGTGGTTGAAGGTGTTCACGTTGGTAAAGAAGCAGTTCTTGGAGCTAACGTATGTTTGACGGCATCTACAAAAATTATCGATGTTACAGGTGATGAGCCAGTTGAAATGAAAGGTTATGTACCTGCTCGTTCTGTAGTTATTCCTGGAAGCTACACTAAGAAATTCGCAGCTGGAGAGTTCCAAGTTCCTTGTGCATTAATCATTGGAACTCGTAAACCATCTACAGATTTAAAAACTTCTTTAAACAATGCGCTTCGTGAATACGATGTTGCTGTATAAGCTTTAAAAACTCTAAATATTTAAAATCCAAATTCCAATAGATTATTACTGGAATTTGGATTTTTTTTATTACTTATTTTTTTGAAGTTTAATAAGTTTAGCATATTTCATATAAGAGAAAAAAGCCTGAATCATTGCGATGGTCAATCCGTCAAGACCGTTGAAGATTCCTTTTTTAAAGAAATAACATCGAACAAAAGCTACAGTTCCGTTCAAAACAGGTTTAAAGGCATTAATTCTTTTTCCTTGATCATACAACTGCTGCGCATGCCATCCAGAATATTGATTCTTTTTAGCAATAATCTGATCAAAAGAATCCCATCCGTAATGCAAAATGTGCACTGCAACTTTTTTCTCATTTTGAGCTACAATTTTCTGATGCACTTTAGAATCTGAAGGATGAGCAGTCTGTTTATTAAAAAAACGAACTTTATGATCTGGATACCATCCTGAAAAATCAATTAGTTTATCGGCCAAAAAGTTTTTTACTCTAAAACTTAAAGCATCATGATTTCCTTCCAAATATTTTTTCTTTAGAATAAAATCTTCTGCGTCTTTGTCTAAAAACTCATCTGCATCAAGGTTTAAAATCCAGTCATTTTTACAAAAAGGCAAACCGTGCGTACGCTGCGGACCATCTCCTAAAAATGCCTGTTGAACAACCTGCGCTCCTTTTTCTTTAGCTATTTCTACTGTGCGATCTTTACTGAAAGAGTCTACAATAATAACTTCATCACAAACTTTAAATAAGGCATCTATACATTTTCCAATGTTTTTTTCTTCATTGAAAGTAATAACCAAACCGCTAATTCCCATTATAAATTTTAATTTGTTGACCACAAAAATATAACTTTTTAATTTAGTTTAATCTTATTACCGCCATCACTTGTGCACTTCATAAAATAGTTTGTACTTTAGCTTTCAAATTGAATAAAAAACCAGATGAGAATATTAGTTATCCAACAAAAAAGAATTGGAGACGTTTTAACAAGCACAATTATTTGCAATAACTTGAAGAGCAAGTTTCCTGACTCTACAATTGACTATATGTGTTATCCCAATTCGATTGATGTTCTAAAAGAAAATCCGAATATCGATAACATCATTCCGGTGACTAATAAAATCCGAAAATCGACTTTTGGATTCCTTAAATTCATTTTTGAGATCCGAAGAAAAAAATATGATGCCGTAATAGACGTTTACAGCAAATTAGGAACTAGTTTAATTACGTTTTTTTCTGGAGCAAAATATAAAGTTTCGTATCATAAATGGTATTCTAATATCTTTTACAATTATAGTTACGAACGTTTTGATGCCATAAAATCAGAATATGGATTGGCAATTGAAAACAGGTTGTTGCTCCTTAAACCATTTTTTACTGAAAAGATAACGAATGTAAAACCGAAAATCTTTTTAAAAGAATCTGAAATTGCAGAAGCAAAAAGCATTTTAAAAAGCTACAATATTGATCCTGAAAAACCCCTTATTATGTTTGGAATTTTAGGAAGCGAGCACTACAAAACCTATCCGCTTGACGGAATGGCAAAAATTATCGATTTTACTGTAGCAAAAACAAACGCTACTATTCTCTTTAATTATATTCCGAACCAGAAAGAGGAAGCTTTGGAGGTTTACAACCATTGTTCTGAAGAAACAAAAAAGCATATTATTTTCGATTTGTACGCTACAGATTTACGTCAGTTTTTAGCAATACTTTCTCAATGCGAGATGTTGATAGGAAACGAAGGAGGAGCTGTAAATATGGCCAAAGCACTAGAAATACCAACTTTCTCTATTTTTACTCCTTCTGTTAGAAAAGAAACTTGGCAGTTGTTTGAAAATGAAGCAAAAAATGCTTCAATTCATTTAAAAGATTTAAAACCTGAAATTTACGAGAAGCACACCGAACAATACATAAAAGAACACACTTTTGAATATTATGCTGAATATCCGTTGGAACTTATGCTTAAAAAACTAGAGACTTATTTTCAGGAATATAAAAATTGAAAAAGCAAAGCATCACCAATGAATAGCGAAAAGCAAAAATTATCAGTATTGATTATTACGCTTAATGAAGAACATCATATAAAATCACTTCTTGAAGACATTGATTTTGCAGATGAAATAATTGTTGTTGATTCTTACAGCACCGATAAAACGGTACCTATTGTCGAGTCTTTCAAAAACGTAAAATTAATTCAGAATCCTTTTATTGATTATACCTCTCAGCGAAATTTTGCCTTAGAGCAAGCCGAAAACTCATGGGTTTTATTTATTGATGCTGACGAAAGATTAACACCCGAATTAAAATCTGAAATCGTTACTGCAATTAATGCTGAAAACGCCGCAAGCGCTTATTTTATCTATCGCATTTTTATGTTTAAGGAGCACCGACTAAACTTCAGCGGCTGGCAAACCGACAAGATTTTTAGGCTTTTTAATAAATCAAAATGCAGATACAACGAAGAAAGAACCGTTCACGAAAAACTGATTGTAAACGGACCAATCGCTACTTTAAAAAATAAAATTATACATTTCTCCTACTCTTCTTATGAGGATTATAAATCGAAAATGTACAATTATGGAATTCTTAAAGCCAATGAAAAATTTGCAAAAGGAATAAAACCTTATTTCCTACTGCTATTTCTTCATCCTTTATACACTTTTTTGTACCAATTTATAATCCGATTGGGTTTTCTGGACGGAGGAAAAGGCGTAACAATCTGCTATCTTAATGCGTACAGCGTTTTTGTTCGCTATAAAGAGTTAAGAAGAATTACTTCTTCCAGAATTTAAGTTTCTTTTTCAGACGTTTTTTTCGATAAAACTTTTTTTGAAAATCTGAAGTATCTTTCCATAAAGTATTAAAAATCTTCTCTTCAGGTTCGCTATAATATTTAGCATATTCGTTACTCATTGTTGCCACCATTTCTTTTAATGGAGTCAAACGGCATAAGTTTTTCATACGCGTTTCAAAAGACATTGTAGTATGAAATTCCATTCTGTTCAAATCAACTAGAAAAAAATCATAATTTCCGTTCGCATTCTTTTTTATTAAAGTGTTTCCTGGAGAATGATCCAAAAATTCAATTCCCTTTTCATGAAGATCGAAACTGAATTTGGTAAATTGTCTTAGAATATTATCACGATCTGGATAATCAGGCACTTCTACAAGCTCTCTATACGTCAAGTCACACAAAAGATGCTCACTTACATAATAGCTGTTTTCTAAACCTAATAAAGACGAAAACTCTACAAATGCAATAGGTTCTGGTGTTCCAACACCCAATTCTATAAGCTTGTTTGCATATTCAAAAGATCGTCTGGCTTTTGATTTTCTAAAATATTTATATGCTATTTTATTAATAAAATGAGGAATCTTGAAAGATTTCACGTTTACAATCTTCCCATTTAGATCAAATAATTTTATTTTATTTCGATCGCCATTTCCAAAAAGTTCACCAGAAGAATCAAAACTGCTGATAATTTGTTGTATTGAATGTTCTTCGGACTTAAATTTTTTGCTTATTTCAAATGACATAATGGGTATCTATACTTTTAAAATTCAAAAATAACTAAATGCTTTCATAGAAATAAAAAAAGAAAAGAATATTTTTACAAAAAGTAATCCTTTTCTCATATATTTGCAAAAATTTAAAGCAATGAAAATACTAAATGTTACCTCGATGATTGACTTTCGAGGTGGCGATTCGCAAATGTATACAATCTACAAGCTATTAGCTGATAAAATGGATCTAAAACAATACATTTTATGTCCAGATAAAGCTGTTTTAGCGGCTATCTGCAAAAATGACAATGCTAATTTTTTTACTTACCCAACAAACCGATTCAAATTATTCAGTCTGATTTTATCTATTATTAAAATCTGCAAAAAAGAATCGATAACCGTATTGCATATACATGATTCGTCTTCTTTGACTGCTGCGCTTATTGCTTTAAAATTTTTAAACAAATCAATTACCTTAATATTTAGCAGAAAAAGAAACAATAAAATTAAAGACAAATTTTTAAACAGGTATAAATATTCGCATCCTAGAATTCATAAAATTATATGCGTTTCTAAGGCTGTTGAAGCTATTTTTGAAAAAATTGTAGATCAAAACCGTCTTATAACAATTTATGACGCTATCGATGTTGAACAATTTGCTCAAAAGACAAATCAAAATCTGCTTCATAAAGAGTTTAATTTTGCACCAGAAACCAAAATAGTGGGAAATATAGCCGCTCTTACAAGTCAAAAAGACATACACACTTTTATTGACACAGCTAAACTAATTAAGCTAAAAACCAACACTTCTGACTCCATAAAATTTATTGTAATTGGAGACGGCCCTCTTAAAGAAGAGTTAGTAAATTATACTATTGAAAATAATTTAGAGCATGATTTATTCTTTACCGGATATCGAAATACTGCCGATTTACTTCCAGAATTTAATGTTTTTCTATTAACTTCTGTAACTGAAGGACTTCCATTGACTATCTATGAAGCTTTTGCCTGTAAAATTCCTGTGGTATGTACTAAAGCCGGCGGAACACCAGAGGTCATTACAAACGGTGAAACGGGATTTCTAGCCGATTTAAAAGATACCGAAACGTTATCCAATAGCGTACTTAAAATTATAAACAATCCAGCTTTACAGGAAAAAATAAAAACCAATGCCTTTCAGCTCGTTAGTCAAAATCATAATCTTAGCATAATGCAAAAAAACTATTATGATTTTTACAAAAGCTTAAATTAATATTGATCTAAAATTGGTTTCCAGAACTTATTCACTTTAGGTTTGTTAATGGCATGACAGCCAAAAGGAAGTTTGTTACCCGCTATTTTCATAGCAATTTCTGGTTTTCTATCTATGGCAAAAAGCACACCTTCTTTATAATCCGGAATTTTAAAATTTGAATCAAATTCGGGAGCTTTTAAAGACCAAAAAACGTCTTCTGTAGCATAAATTGGCTTTTTATCTGCTTTTAAAAAGTCTGATATAAATTGGCTTTTTTCTTTTGCAATAGCAAAATGCGAAGCCACTTTACGTAATGAAAATCCGCCATTACCTACTTTATAAAAAATCTGTTCACGCTCTTTTTTCTTAGCCGATCTGAAATTTTTAGTAATTGTGTTTAATATTTTCTTTCCAAAAGTATCTACAGGAGTTGCAATCCAGGGAGCACCAATATAATCATAACCTTTCTGGCACCATTCTGCTAATTCATTTCTAAAAACGAATGCATCAAGCTGATAAATCAATATATATTCTGAATCTAAAAAAGGCTCGTAAAATTCTGGCAATAGCAAAAGCTCATTATAACCATCTATAGTAGCAAAATGATGTTTAGGAAAACTTTTGAAAGTTAAATTCTCATATTTTTCAGTCAAATAAGAACAATTTAATCCTTCTGGATGCGCAATTACAATTTCATAATCTTTTAAAATTTTGCAGCCTTGTAAAAATGATTTTTCTTCTAATTCTCCAAAATATTCCTTGTATACAGGAATAACTACTTTTGCTAATACTTTATTCATATGGTTTTTGGTTAAAGCAAAACTGCTTACGGCTTGGATTTTTTGCTATTTGGTATTCTAACTTTAAGTGCAAAAATAATCTTATAAATTACAAAAACTTAATTATTGCCAAGTAAATTTGATTTTTTTACCAAATAAAAAAATTAATTTTGCACTTTACATATTCCATTTATAATGAACGAAGAAATTATCAACGCATACGAAGTAATTAAGGAAGGCGGTATCATTTTATATCCAACAGATACGGTTTGGGGAATTGGCTGTGACGCTACAAACCCAGAAGCTGTTGCTAAAATCTACAAGTTAAAACAGCGTGCAGAAACACAAAGCATGATTGTTTTAATGAATGGCGAAAAGATGCTGTACAATGTATTTAAAGAGATTCCTGAAGTTGCATGGCAAATCTGGGATTTATCGGAGAAACCCACTACTTTAATTCTTGATGATGCTAGAAATGTTGCTCCAAATATTATTGCTGCGGACAAATCGCTAGGGGTTAGATTGGTAAAAGAACCTTTCTGCTTCAAATTGATGGAGAGAATGAAAAAGCCTTTGGTTTCCACTTCTGCTAATATTTCTGGACAACCAACACCAATAGCTTTCAAGGACATTAGCCCGGAAATTATTAACGGTGTTGATTATGTGGTGAAATTAAACCAAGACAAAATAAACGGGAAATCTTCTACGATCATCAAATTAACCAAAGATTCTCAGGTAAAAGTAATTCGCAAATAGTTTTTTGTTTCAAGTTTCAGGTTTCAGGTTTCAGGTTTCAGGTTTCAAAAACTTTGAGTGTAGTTTTTACCGCAAAGTACGCAAAGAAGCTTTTATTGAGAATCTAAATAGAATTTAAAAAGTTCGCAAAGCTTTATCAAAACAAGCTTTGCGAACTTTTTCATTTTAATGGCTCTAAAAAACTTAGAATCTCAGAACCTTAGTATCTTAGCAACTTAGACTGTTTTCAGACTTTCAATTAACCAATCGATATCTTCTTTGGTGTTGTAATGACTAAATGAAATTCGGAGATTTGGCAATTTTAAATCGGTTTCCGAAAGCATTTCGTTTAAAACGTGAGAGGGTTTAATACTTCCAGACTGGCAAGCGCTTCCTCTAGAAACTGCAATTCCTTTCATATCTAAACTAAAAAGCAGCATCGGAGTTTTGTCTGATGAAAACGGCAGAATGATATTGATAATGTTATAGAAATCTTCTTTTTTTCCGTTAATTCTGAAATTTGGAAAATGAATTTCTAATTGTTCTATCAGATAATTTTTCAAACCTAAAATATAAAGCCTTTCTTCTTCTAATTTTTCATACGAAATAGACAAAGCTTTTGCCATACCAGCAATCTGATGCACGGCTTCGGTTCCTGCGCGAAGGCCTTTTTCTTGTTCTCCTCCAAAAAGCAAGGGTTGTAAACCAGAATTTTTTCGAATAAAAGCAAATCCAATACCTTTTGGACCGTGAAATTTATGTGCACTGGCCAAAATAAAATCAATAGGCGTTTTTTGCAGATCGATTTCCGTTTTCCCGACAGATTGAACTGTATCCGAATGGAACAAAGCGCTATACTGCTTGCAAATCAAACTTACACGATCTAAATCTAAAATTGTCCCCGTTTCGTTATTGACATGCATTAAACTAACCAAAGTCTTTTTTTCTTCGGCCAGTAAATTAGACAAATGCGTTAGATCTAAGCTACCGTCTGCATTTACATTTACATAATCAACTTGAATATTGTATTCTTCCTGAAGTGCCCAAACAGTATGCAAAACAGCATGATGTTCAATTTTTGAAGTAATAATTCTCTCCACCTTCAAATCTTCAACAGCAGAGCGCAAAATCCAGTTGTCAGCTTCTGTTCCGCCAGAGGTGAAAATTATTTCTTGAGCAGTGCAATTTAAGTGTTTTGCGATACTCTTTCTAGAAAGTTCTAATATGGTCTTACCGTTTCGACCAAAACTGTGTGTAGACGATGGGTTTCCGTAATCCTCAAGCATTATTTTTGTCATTTCCTGAATTACTTCAGGACGCATGGCAGTTGTTGAGGCATTATCTAGATATACTTTTTTCATTGCTGCAAAGTTAAGAAATATCAATTGTCAAATCTTAAATATCATTTGGCAATTTTTTCACTATTTTTGACCCAAATAATTTTTACGATGAAAAAATATGCTGCCCTCCTATTATTCGCTCTTTTTTTAAATGGATGCGATGATGGAGATTTAACTGTAGACGAAATAGATTTTGCTGATGTACAGCAATCGTCAGCCTGTGATCCGTTAACCAATACTTTAATTTATAAACTAAAATCTCAGGAAGCACTTTTGCTTCAATTGCCTGCAGGAGCAATTGTTAATGATCAAGGAACCTACACGTATACTATTGACGCAAATGGAAAAGGATCATACCGTGTAGTTTATAGAGCTTATGACGGAACTGTAGCAAAAGATAATATTTGTGGCGCAATACCTCCTACCACTCCAAAAGTAACTGAAGAATGGAATGGAGTCGAAGGTTTAATTGAAATCGTAACTACACAAACAGAAGTACCAAACACTAATAATGACGGAGGAAGTAGAATTACTGGATACGAGCATAGTATTGTTTTTAGAAATATAACATTTGCAAAACCAGCAGGAAACCAAACAGAAGCTGAATTTGTATTTGGAACATACAATACTACTGTAACACCTGCTGATTTAACCTTCAAAACTAATCCGAATGGTTCGGCTTATGAATGTGACAACAAAACTTACAATTATAACAATTCATTTTATTTATCGATTGAAGATATCGATCCCGCGCTACTTGTCAATGAAGTAACAGCTGGTAACCAAGCACGTACAAGTTTAATAACAGCAACACAAAACAAAGTGTTTTACAGAACCGCATTGACAGAAACTGGATCTATTACACCAGCTTTTATTTGCGCTAAAGTACAACCAAGTTCTCCGGCAATCGATGAAACATGGACAGGCCAATTTGGTGTAGCAAACGTAAGTGGAATTATTGAAGTAACGACTACTGTATCACCTAATGCATTAGGTCAACTTTACACGCACACAATTTTGCTTAAAAATGTAATTTTATTAAAAGGCAAAAGTAGTTTTAAACTTGGAAGCAGCTTCGTTCTTGGAAAAATTGAACGACAAGGGTAATTAAAAGCCTATTTTTTTACAAAAAATAATTCTTACAAAAAAACGTCTGTTTTTTGAAATGATTTTAGAACTAAATCAGGACAAAAAACAGACTTTTTTTTTATGCTTTGCAATTCATCTTTTCGCTTAAAAAAGCGATTTTATTTATTGTTTTGTTTTATATAAACTTCAGTTGCTCCAAGTCCATATTTTTGATAATTGGCATCTTGGAAATCAATTCCGTCATAACGGCCCAATAAAAAATCAAGTTCGGCTTTCAAAATTCCTTCGCCCACGCCATGAATAAAAACGATTTTCGGAATGCGATTTCTAATCGCAAATTCGATATGTCTTTTTGCCGTTTCGGTCTGTAATGTCAAAATATCATAGTTAGACATTCCGCGTTTATTTGGAACCAGTTTTTCGATATGCAAATCAAATTCTGGAACACCAACATCACGTTTATCTTTCTTTTCTTTAACAAAACTTCTCGGTTTTGGCTCTGTTTTCTCTTTTGAAACTTCATCTAAATCAATTCTTTTAATAGAATTCATTAAATTACTGGTTTCTTGTATTTTAATTAGTTCGTTGACTAAAAATGTCATCATGAATCCGTCCTCACTTTCAATTAAAACTTCATTGTTTTTAACCGAAATCACCGTTCCGTTTATGGCTTCATCAAGTACAGAAACCTTATCTCCTTTTGCCAGCATCCTACTCTTCTTTATCGTTATTTTTACTTGGTGTTTTTGCACTAAGTTGCATCATTCCGAACATGAAAACTACAATTGCAGCGATCATGATATAGATGTTTTTTTCTTCTGAAACTTGCTCATAAAGTGCAACCGAAATTGCAAGAATCATTATTATAATTTTAAAAGTTTTCATCCTTCCTGTATTTTAAGATTTCAAAAGTATAAAACTTTCAAGTACTTGTTCTATACCGTGCCAAACGTTTGTCATATTTTTTTAGTAAAATTGCAAAAAAGATTCACCATGAGCTTAGAGAAATATATGATTCCTTGCCTATTCAAAACATTCTTTGGTTATGACTGTTTAGGGTGTGGATTTCAGCGCTCTTTATTCTTACTTTTTCAAGGTAATTTTTCAGCCGCTTTTAAAATGTATCCGGCCATTTATACCTGCCTCTTACTCTTCCTTTTTATCGCGTTTCATTTCTTAGACAAGTCTAGAAATTACAAAAAAATCATTTGGAACATTGCCGTGGTAAATTTCATTTTTATGCTCGGCGGCTATTACTTCAAACACTTTTATTTTTAGATTTTAGATTTTAGATTTTAGATTTTAGATTTTAGATTTTAGATTTTAGATTTTCTAAAAAGTCGCTTCGCTCCTTTTGGAGTTTGGGATTTCAAAAAATTGGATTTTCAAGAATCTTTTATTTCTTAATCTGATCCAAAATATCGTTCATCATCTCGATTTGCACTTTCTGAATTTCGATTAATTCTTGCTGCTGATGCATAATTAAATGATCAATTTTATCATGAATTAATCTAATCTCCAATTCCGATTTCAGGTTGATCATAAAATCTTTTTTAGCGCGATTACGATCTTTTTCTTCCTGACGGTTTTGACTCATCATAATAACCGGCGCCTGCAAAGCGGCTACGCAAGAAAGTATTAAATTTAAAAGAATGAACGGATAGGGATCAAAACCTTTGTTTAGAAAAATATAAACATTTGAAGCAATCCAAATCGTAATGAAAACAACAAACGAAATAATAAAAGTCCAGCTCCCACCAAAATCAGCTACTTTATCGGCCACTTTTTGTCCTAAGTTTCTAGCTTCTTCCTCCTCTTCTACAATGCTTACAATCGATTTATCTTCTTTTAGTGAAGAAATGACATTTTTTTCCATTGCCGAAAGTGCTCCTATTTCGGTAGAGAGATAATTCGAAATGTATTTCTGGCGGTAGACATTCAATTCATTTATAGAAATGCAATCTTCAGCATTAAAATCGGGATATTCCTTTTTAATCAATCCCAAAATAGGATCATGAATTGCTCTTCCATAAATTTTCTCATTTTCATTAAAAGAGATCCCAGAAATTGCACTCGTAAATGTTGGCTTATTTTTCATTTTTAGTATATTTTGAAAGCTAATTTACGCAATTAACTTCTTAAGAATTGTATAAATAAGAACCGTTTAGAATTTGCTTTTTATCACAAATCAAACCTTTCAAAGTAAATTTCTTTCGTTAAATCGTGATTTTATTTCCAAAAAACGCCTTACTTTTAACGTTCCAAAATTATTCATTCATTTTTACCATTGTGACAAAAGACAATATCATACAAAATATAAGAGCTTTAAAGAGCCACTCACACATAAATTACGGTATTAAAACCAAAACAGAAGACTTTACAGAAAAGCTTTTTTACACGCTTTTTGATTCGAATGCGGCACTTGACGAAAGCATTGATGAACTAGAGTTTCGCTTTAAAGAAATTGCGGTTTTGGCTTGTAAAAAACCTCAAAATTTATGCGAATCTATCTGGGATCGCTTTTTGGAGAAGCTTCCTGGAGTTTTAGAAAAACTAAATCAAGATGCCGAATATATTCTTGAAAACGATCCTGCATCAAACAGCATTGATGAAGTCTACTTGGGTTACCCAGGCTTTTATGCCATTGCAATTTACAGACTTAGTCACGAATTATATCATTTAGATTTATTGTTATTCTCTCGATTAATGAGCGAATACGCACATAGAATTACAGGTACAGATATTCACGCAGGAGCCGATATCGCATCGCCATTTTTTATTGATCACGCGACCGGTATTGTAATTGGTGAAACTACAGTTATCAAAAAACATGTAAAAATCTATCAAGGTGTTACGCTTGGTGCATTAAGCGTAAGCAAAGACATGAAAAATGCAAAAAGGCATCCGACCGTTGAAGCCAATGTCTGCATTTATGCCAATGCAACAATTCTGGGCGGAGAAACTGTAATTGGAAAAAACAGTGTTGTTGGAGGAAATGCATGGGTTACCAAATCTATTCCAGAAGATTCTATCGTTTTAAACACCACTACGACTGACGTTAAAATAAAAGAAAAAAAATAACATGAATTCACATAAATTATTAAACCTAATTGGCAATACTCCTTTGATGGAAACGGTCAATCTAGTTAAAAATAAAAATGTAAAACTTTTACTGAAACTAGAAGGAAATAATCCTGGAGGAAGCGTAAAAGATAGAGCGGCATACAATATGATTGCTGCAGCATTAGAAAGAGGCGATATCAAAAAAGGAGATAAATTAATTGAAGCAACCAGCGGAAATACTGGAATTGCGCTTGCTATGATTGCTCAGTTATTTGGCATTGAAATCGAACTGGTTTTACCCGAAGATTCTACCAAAGAACGTACTCAAACTATGCGTGCTTATGGCGCTACAGTTATTCTTACGCCTGCAAGCGAAGGAATTATTGGTTCTAGAGATTATGCCGATAAAAAAGTAGCGCAAGGAGGCTATTTAATGCTGAACCAGTTTGCTAATGATGATAACTGGAAAGCGCATTACAAAACAACAGGGCCTGAAATTTGGAATGATACTGACGGAACGGTAACGCATTTCGTTTCGGCAATGGGAACAACAGGAACTATTATCGGGACTTCTACTTATTTGAAAGAAAAAAATCCAAATGTTCAGATCGTTGGCGCACAGCCAAGTGATGGTTCTCAGATTCCTGGAATCCGTAAATGGCCACAGGAATATCTTCCTAAAATATTTGATGCTTCTAAAGTGGATACTGTTGTAGATGTGAGCGAAGAAGAAGCACGAGAAATGACCAAAAGATTAGCGCTAGAAGAAGGTGTTTTTGCAGGAATGAGCAGCGGAGGTTCTGTTGCAGTTGCCTTAAAAATTGCAGAACAATTAGAATCTGGAGTTGTGGTTGCCGTTATCTGCGACCGTGGTGATCGTTATTTGTCTTCGGATTTATTTGACTAAAAAAGGGACAAAGGTACAGAGGCACAAAGAGACAAAGCCTCTAAACTTTCCCTAAAAAAAACTTTGTCTCTTTGTATCTCTGAAACTTTGCAACTAAAAAAAATGAACTACAGAAAACTAGGAAAAACAAACTTTAATATCTCTGAAATTTCGCTTGGCACTTGGCAAGTTGGCGGAAAATGGGGATCGGGTTTTGATGATAAAACTGCCGATGAACTTTTGAATACTGCTATTGATAATGGCGTAAACTTTATTGATACGGCCGATGTTTACGAAAATGGATTAAGCGAAACTGCTGTTGGAAGAGTGGTTCGTTCTCGTTCTGAACGTATTTTTGTTGCCACAAAATGCGGACGCCAAATTAATCCGCATGTTAATGAAGGATATACGCCAAAAGTACTTCAAAAATTTGTTGAAGACAGTTTAAAAAGAACGGGATTAGAAACACTTGATTTAATTCAGCTGCATTGTCCGCCGACTGAAGTTTACTATCGTCCAGAAATATTTGAACTTTTTGATAGACTAAAAGATCAGGGAAAAATTCTTAACCTCGGTGTAAGCGTTGAAAAAGTCGAAGAAGCTTTAAAAGCCATTGAATACTCAAACGTAACAACGGTTCAGATTATCTTCAATTTGTTTCGTCAGCGACCTTCTGAATTGTTTTTCACGGAAGCTAAAAAGAAAGATATCGGAATTATTGCCCGAGTTCCATTAGCCAGCGGACTTTTAACAGGCAAATTTGACGCAAAAACAACTTTTGACCCTCAGGATCACCGAAATTTTAATCGTAACGGAGAAGCGTTTGATAAAGGCGAAACTTTTTCTGGAATTGATTATGAATTAGGATTAAAAGCTGTTGAAGAATTAAAAGCTTTATTTCCAGAATCAAAAAATCTAGCCGCAATAGCCTTACAATGGATTTTGAGTTTTAATGAAGTAAGCTGTATTATTCCTGGAGCATCCAAAACAGAACATGTTTTATCAAATTTATCGGTTTATGACACTCCAAAATTAACTTCAGAGCAGATTTTAGAAATGAACAAAATCTATAATGACCTTATCAAATCTTCTGTTCATCAGCTTTGGTAAGTCATTACTATTAAAATATAAAATAAGGCTGTCAAGAATAAAATCTTACAGCCTTATTTTTTTTTAGAGTCTAAACGTCGAATTCTATCTTAAATTCTGCACCTTTATTTTTTCCTTCGCTAGATGCGGTCAATCGACCTTTGTTTCTTTCTATGATTTTTTTGCACAAATACAATCCGATTCCTGTCGAACCTTCGTTTGCGGTTCCTAAACGGCTCATTTTCGTGAATTTTTTAAATAATTCCTCAATCTGATTTCGATCAAACCCCATTCCGTAATCTTTTACCGTCATAATCAATTTTGAATCTGTAGAAAAGATTCTGACTTTAATTTCGCTATCAAAATAAGAGAACTTAACGGCGTTGCTTATTAGATTTACCAACACTTGAACCAAAAGCCCCTCGTCTATTTTCAGTTTTGCTTCATTACATTCCAAAACCAAATCCATTTTTATATTTTTATCTAACAAACGCTGTTCAACTTGTTCGTTAATAAAAGGTACAATATTCGAAAACAAAACCGCCTTTACTTCTGGGTTTACTTTTACAACATCGTCTTGTTCTTTTAGCAATTTGATGAAATTTTCAATGTATCTAAATTGCAGTTCAGTCGATTCGCAAATCAGCTCGGCCATATTTTTAACCGATTCTGATGGTTCCTCGCTTATAATAAGTTTAGCCAAACCTTGCGGATTTCCTGCAAAATTTTTCAAATCATGCGAAAGCATATAAACCAAATCCTGTTTTTCGTTTATAAAATTTTCTGCTTCGTTAATAGATTCCTGTATGTTACACAAAAGCAGACCTGCTTCGTCTGTATAATCTGTTGGCAAAGCAGCTATTTTTCTTGAATCTCTATAGTCATCTAATGTTTTTGAGGCTATAGCGATTGGCTTTATCAGTTTATTTAAAACTAAAAGCGTTATTGCCGTTGCCAGCAATGTCATAATTAAAGAAAAAATAAGAATAGAAGCTGATGATACTTCATGCTCAAAAAATAGAACAAAAAACAAGATTCCGATTAAGGGAATATGGATACCGATAAAAGCAACAAATAAAAATTTAAAAGCATAACTTTTTTTAAGAAAGCTGATTTTTGAAAGTTTGTGATACAACTTCATAAAAAGATAAAAATAGCAGGTTAATATGTAATTTTATTGGGGTTATTACGAAAACAAAATTAGCTTTTATCCCCAATTAAACTAATATTTTGAAGAATTTCTAAATTTTTTCTAAAATTAAATTTGTAAAAGTTTTCAAAGGCTTATTTTTGCGCTATGGGAAGAAAAAATACAGACAAAATTGTCTTTCATCAAATTCAAGTTCTTGATGCTGGTGCAAAAGGGGTTTCAGTAGCCAAAGCACCTGACGGAAAAGTTATCTTTATTCCGAATGTGGTACCTGGAGATGTTGTAGACGTACAGACACTAAAAAAAAGAAAAGCGTATTACGAAGGTAAAGCGGTAAAATTTCACGAATTATCTGAATATAGAGTTGAGCCAATATGCGAACATTTTGGTGTATGCGGAGGTTGCAAATGGCAAAATATGAAATACAGCCAACAACTTGCATTTAAACAAAATGAAGTTAAAAATCACTTACAAAGAATAGGAAAAATCGAACTTCCAGAATTTGAAGATATTTTAGGTTCTGAGAAACAGTTTTTCTACAGAAATAAAATGGAGTTTTCTTTTTCAAATAGCCGTTGGTTAACTGAAAAAGAAATTGGAAGCACTGAAGATTTAGGGAACAGAAATGCTTTAGGTTTTCATATTCCTAAAATGTGGGATAAAATATTGGACATCAACAAATGTCATTTACAAGAAGATCCTTCAAATGCCATTCGTAACGAAATTAGAGCTTTTGCAAACGAACATAATTTAGCTTTTTTTAATCCGAGAGAACATTCTGGATTATTAAGAACATTTATGATTCGTACGGTTTCTACTGGAGAAATCATGGTTTTGATTCAGTTTTTTGAAGAAGATAAAGAAAACCGAGAATTAATTCTTGACCATTTATATGAGAAATTCCCTCAAATTACTTCATTACAATATGTTGTAAACGGAAAACCAAACGATACAATTTACGATCAGGATGTAATCCTTTACAAAGGAAGAAACTACATTTTGGAAGAAATGGAAGGTTTAAAATTTAGCATTAATGCTAAATCGTTCTACCAAACCAACTCTGATCAAGCTTACGAATTGTATAAAATAACAAGAGATTTTGCTGGACTTACAGGAAATGAAGTAGTTTATGACTTATATACAGGAACTGGAACCATTGCACAGTTCGTTTCTAAAAAAGCAAAAAAAGTAATTGGAGTAGAAAGTGTTCCTGAAGCTATTATTGATGCTAAAGCCAATGCAGAACGCAATAATATTACAAATTGCGAGTTTTTTGTTGGTGACATGAAGGTAGTCTTTAATGAAGCTTTTATTGCACAGCACGGAAAACCAGACGTTATTATTACAGACCCGCCTCGTGACGGAATGCATAAAGATGTTGTAGAGCAAATTTTAAAAATTGCTCCTAAAAAAGTGGTTTATGTAAGCTGTAATTCTGCAACTCAAGCGCGTGATCTAGCTTTAATGGATGAAAAATACAAAGTAACTCGTGTGCGCCCTGTAGATATGTTTCCGCAGACACATCATGTTGAAAATGTTGTACTTTTAGAACTTCGATAAAAAATACATGAAAAAATTAATCTCTCTTTTACTGCTCTTCACTTTCGGCTTATCTAGCTGCGAGAAAGATGATATCTGCGATGCCAATACACCAACTACACCAAGATTGGTTATGACATTTTATGATATTTCTAGTCCGACGAAAACAAAAAATGTTACCAACTTAAAAGTTATTGGTGACGGAATGGAAGAAGGGATTGTTTTTAATGAAAGTCTCGCAGAAGATGATTCATTGAGATATGTAACCAGCGGAAGTACTGTATCAATTCCGTTAAAGGTAAATGACACTACAGCAACCTTTAAGTTTATTTACAGCTCTTTAAGCACCACAGCTATCAATACTGATGTTATTAAATTTAACTATAACACACAAAATGTATACGTTTCGAGAGCTTGTGGCTTTAAAACTATTTTTCAGCTAAAAAACATTCTGCCTTTTGTACATACTGATCCAGACGGAGATACGTTTTGGATGACCGAAGTTGATTTAGAAAACCCTAACATTGAATCTGAAAATGAAACACACATTAAAGTTTATTTCTAGTCTTTCATTATTGTTTTCAATGTTTTTAGGTTATGCGCAGGATGTTCCTGAGATTTCTAAAAATTTGAAGGACACAATAGCGACTAAAAAGCCAAAAACAGAAACTGTAAAAACGGCAAAACCAGAAATTCAGGAAGCTCAAGCTCCAATAGATAGCGTTATAAAAACAGACCGTTACGGACTTCGTGTTGGTGTTGATTTGTACAAACTTACTCGTGGCCTTTATGACAAAGATTATAAAGGAGTAGAATTTGTTGGAGACTGGCGATTAACCAAAAAGTATTTCTTAGCGGCAGAATTAGGCTACGAAGATAAAACTACAGAAGATGACCGTTTGACTTCTTCTGCTAACGGAACTTATATAAAAGCAGGTTTTGACTATAATTTTTATCAAAACTGGCTTGATATGGAAAACCTTATCACGATAGGAATGCGTGGCGGATTTAGTAGTTTTGCGCAAGAATTGCATAGCTATAAGATCTATAACCCGAATCCGTATTGGGGAGAACTACCTCCAATAGCAACAGACAATAAATATAGCGGACTTACCGCTACTTGGATTGAAGTTGCATTAGGACTAAAAGCCCAAGTTGTGAAAAATGTATTTGTTGGTTTCGGTGTTCAGCTTAAACTTCTGACTTCTAATAAAGAACCAAATAATTTCGAAAACCTTTATATTCCAGGTTTTAACAGAACTTATGACGGAAGTTTTGGAATTGGTTTCAACTACACAGTTTCCTACTTTATTCCAATTTATAAGAAAAAAACAATGGCATCTGAAACAGTAAAAAAAGAAGAACCTAAGAAGAAAAAATAGTTTTTTTTAAGGTATCTAAGATACTAAGTTTAAAAAAAAGCAGTAAATTCAACTTGAATTTACCGCTTTTTTTTATGCTGTTAAGTTAGCTTAGAACCTTAGTATCTTAGAACCTCAGGACCTAAACTAAATTAACTGAAAATTAATCGCTGCTTGTGTATGTATTAAAGTTGTATCAAAAATAGGGACACTTAAATCTCCTTCTTTTATTACTAGCGGAATTTCGGTGCATCCTAAAATAATTCCTTCTGCTCCATTTTTGATTAATTCATTTGCAATTTCAAGATAACGCTTTTTCGTTTCTTCAGTTGCAATTCCCCTTCCCAATTCTTCGAAGATGGTGTAATGAATAAAATCTTTGTCAGCTTCTCTTATTGGTATTATTGCTTCAATTCCTTTTTCAGCAAGTTTATCTTTAAAGAAATCCAATTCCATTGTGAATTTTGTTCCCAGTAAACCTACTTTTTTCAAGTCTTTTTTCTGAATTTCAACCGCTGTTTCTTCGGCAATATGAATAAGTGGAAGTCCAATAGCTTGCTGCAGTTTGTCTGCAATTAAATGCATCGTATTGGCACATAAAACAATAGCTTCTGCCCCGCCCGATTTTAAAACTTCTGCCGCTTTTAAAAGCATATTAAAAGTAGAATCCCAGTCGTTGGCATCGTTATTCTTTTTAATATCGGCATAATTAAAAGAGTAGATTAGACATTCAGAGAAATTTAGTCCGCCGAGTTTTTCATTAATTCCTTTATTAATTAAAGTATAATAATCAGATGTAGAAACCCAGCTGATTCCGCCAATAAGTCCAATTTTCCTCATATTTTTTTCAAATTATCCAATTTCTTTAATCCCTTTTATAAAAAGCCATTTCATAAAAAGCTTTTCACCGTCTTTAGTTCTTACCGCTTGAAATTTAGGTCCAATAATAGTTCCAATTACAAATGCCGTCATCGGAATCCAGATTCCAGTTAATCCCGTGTAAGCCGCAATCAAATATCTAAATAAAAGAAATAAAATTGCAAAAGCAGCCAATTGGTATAAAAAAGCGCGTAGTTGTAGTTTTGACATTTTTTTTGAGTTGCCAAGGTTCTGAGAGGCTAAGATGCTAAGTTTTTTTTTCCTTGCAACTTATATTCTTAGAAACTTGATATTTATTTAAAATTATTCTTTTTCCCATTTTGCTAAAACTCTTAGCATCTTAGAGACTTAGACTTGAAATTTCGTTCTCTTACTTCCTTCGTACATTTCGTATTTTACCAAACGTGCTTCAAGGCTTCCGTTAAAAAGTTTGATTTTTCTAGAAGGTTTTAATCCTACGAATTTTAAGGCTTCAAGGTTGGCTGTAATAAACCAAGCGTTTGTTCCTGGATAATTCTTCTTTAAAGTATCTCCAATACTAGCGTAGAATTTTTCCATATGAATATCCAAACGCTCATCGTAAGGCGGATTGAAAACAATATGCAGTTTACCTTCTGTTTCTTTTTCTGTATCAAAAAAGTTCTCTTCGTAAATTTTAATGTAATCTTCTAAATTAGCATTTCTAATATTGTCTTTCGCTTTGCTTACAGCACTTGGCGCTTTATCAAAACCTTTAATTGTATAATGAAACTCTCTAGTTTTTTTCATTAAACTGTCGACAATCATATCAAACAAATCATTGTCCCAATCTTTCCATTTTTCAAAAGCAAACTCTTTTCTGTTAATGTTTGCTGGAATATTGCAGGCAATCATAGCTGCTTCTGCCAAGAAAGTTCCAGAACCGCACATAGGATCCAAGAAATCACTTTGTCCATCCCAACCAGACAATAAAAGAATTCCAGCTGCCAAAACCTCATTAATAGGGGCAATATTGGTAGCCGTTCTGTAACCACGCTGATGAAGCGACGCTCCAGAAGTATCTAAAGAAACAGAAACCTGATCTTTGTCAATATGAATATTAATACTCAAATCTGGATACTGTTTATCAATACTTGGACGCTGTCCCGTTCTTTCTCTAAACTGATCTACGATCGCATCTTTACATTTCTGAGAAATAAATTCAGAATGATTGAAATAAGTCGAATGCACCGTGCTATCAATCACAAAAGTCTGATTCGCATTTAAGTATTTAGACCAGTTTATCCCCAAAATTCCTTTGTACAAAGCCTGTTCATTATTAGCTCTAAAAGAATAAATTGGTTTTAAAACTTTAAGCGCAGTACGCAAAGACAAATTGGCTTTGTACATAAAACCTTTGTCTCCTTTAAAGCTTACCATCCTCACACCTTTTTCAACATCTTGAGCGCCAAGTGTGCGTAATTCTTTTTCTAATATTTCTTCAAAGCCAAAAAAACATTTGGCAATCATTTTAAAATTTTCTTCCATTTCTTTTTCAATTAAAAAAAGCTAATCGCTATAACATTTTATTATACTGTTATAAATAGGTATCGAAGCGAAATAGTTATTTTTCGGCAAAAATACACTAAATTTGCCGGACTTTTGAATTAATTGAAATAGAATAAATGTCTGTAAAACATAACGCACCAATCCAAAATCAAGAAGATGACAATCAAAACTGGTATTCTTCGTGGTTTGACACGCCATATTATCATATTCTTTACAAGGATCGTAATTATCGTGAAGCTCAGGTTTTCATGGACAATTTAACACATTATCTTAACCTGCCAGAGAAAGCCAAAGTATTGGATTTAGCGTGCGGAAAAGGCCGTCATTCTATTTATTTGAATCAATTAGGCTACGATGTTTTAGGCGCAGATTTGTCTGAAAACAGCATCGCCGAAGCTAGTAAAAACAGTAATGAAACCCTTCATTTTAAAGTGCACGACATGCGCGAGCCTTTTGAAGAAAAGTTTGATGCTATTTTCAATCTTTTTACCAGTTTTGGCTATTTTGAAAGCGACGAAGACAATCTGACCACTTTAAAAGCAATTAAAGAAAGCTTATCAGAATACGGTTTTGCTGTAATCGATTTCATGAATGTACCAAACGTTATTGAAAATCTTGTTCCCGAAGAAGTAAAAACAGTTGACGAAATAGATTTTCACATCAAAAGATACGTTGAAGACGGACATATTTTTAAAGAAATTGATTTTGAAGACCAAGGCAGAAAATATCATTTTACAGAAAAAGTAAAAGCCCTAACTTTGAAAGACTTTCAGGATTTAATGGACGAGGCTGGAATTTTTCTTTTAGACATTTTTGGAGACTACAAACTCAAAAAATTCCATAAAACCGAAAGCGAAAGATTAATCATGATTTTTAAGTAAATTAGTTAATCGTTTATTTGTTGAACCGTTTAATAGGTAAGCAAAAAACGATTAAACAAATCAACGGTTAAACAAATACAAATGAACTATTTATTACCCTTATTTTCTGTACTTTTAGGATATGGCGTGGCTTTATTTATAAAACCAGAAAACAAAAATAATTTAAAATTACTACTCGCATTTAGCGGTTCTTTTTTATTATCGTTAACCGTAATGCATCTTCTTCCAGATGTTTACGAATCGCACAATCATAATATCGGAATCTTTATAATGGTCGGAATTTTATTCCAGATCGTACTTGAATTTTTCTCAAAAGGTGCCGAACATGGACACGTTCACGGACACGCAAAAATGTCTCAAATTCCATGGCTTTTATTTATCAGCCTTTGCATTCACGCCTTTTTAGAAGGATTTCCTGTAAGCCACCATCATGGTTTAGCAGTAGGAATTGCCATTCATCATCTGCCAATTGCGGTTATCTTAACCACATTTTTCATCAATGCAGATTTAAACAAAAAAGCCATTTTTGCCTTCATGCTGACCTTTGCCATCATGACCCCACTCGGAACTGTAGCTTCAGAATATTTGCCCTTCTTAAGTAAATATTACACCGAAATAACAGCAATCGTAATAGGTATTTTATTCCACATTTCCTCAACCATCATTTTTGAAAGCAGCGAAGGACACAAATTCAACATTGCCAAAGTTTCTATGATCGTTCTAGGAATTTTATTGGCATTCTTTTTATAATCTGGGCGTGCCCAAATTTCCAAAAGGCGCAATTTAACAAACCGCTTATGTGCGCCTTTCGCAAATTCGGTCGGGCTATCCGCATTACTTCGGTAATTTGCTCCTATCCCTCACGCAAGAAAAAGTTTCAAGTTTCAGGTTTCAAGTTTTACTCTCGCGTGTCAGGCTGAGCGGAGTCGAAGCCCAGTGAAAAATTATCTAATTATCAAATTGACTAATTATCTAATTCCTTAATTCCCCACCCTCTTCTTCTCGTCCTGATTTCCGAAAGCACGTTCTTTCACATTAATCTTTTTATTTCCGAAATTGTAAACCAAAGACAAACGCACAAAACGATTACTTTCATTTTGGCTATAAACCTGTTTTACGCCATTTACAACCGAAGTGAAATCTTTCAAATAAGAAGTATTAAAAATATCATTAGCCAAAAATGCAATCTGAAGCGTTTTATTCAACAAATCCTGTTTAAAACCAATATCAAAACTTGATGCATAACCAATCTCATACAAACCACTTTTAAAAGGTGAACTATAATTAAAATCAATTTGAAGTTTACTGCTTTTCCCTAGTATAAAAGTATTATTCGTCGTAAAATCAATCTGTAAACTATTTGATGGCGTTGCATTAATATCTTTTGCAAACTCCGTCTTAGCGCCTAAAAAGTACAAAGTATTTTCACTCTGCCACCAATCTGCAAAACTTGCAGAATAACTTTCTCCCAAACCGTAATTCAAACCTTTATAATAGTTCTCGCGGGTTACAATCTGCGTATTCGTTTCTGGGTTTGAAGTAAAAACAACTCCATATCCATTTGTAATCGCATTTACAAAAATGCTTGTTCTTAAAACCTCTTTATAAGAATGCGCCAATTCAAAATTATCACTAAATGAAGGCTTTAAAAACGGATTTCCTTCAGAATAACTGTTACTATTAATATAAACTCTAAATGGATTCAGCAAATCAAAACGTGGTCGGTTGATTCTTTTTCCATAATTCAGACTAAAAGTATTGTTCTCATTTTTCTTGTACGAAGCATAAAAAGTTGGAAACAACTTCAAATAATCATTTACATTTTCCTGATTCATGGTTTCAGAGAATCCGCTTGTTTGTGTGTTCTCCAATCGTAAACCCATTTGCAGATTCCATTTTTCATTTAGCTTTTTATCTCCATTAATATAAAACGCCTGATTATTTTCAGTGTATTTAAATTGGTTTGACTGACTAGGATCTAATTCTGGAGTTCCAGTTATAGTATTGTAAAAAACCACATCGCTTATGCTGTTTGTAAAACTCATTTTCGCACCATAAGACAAATTAAAAGTTTCAAACGGATGTTCCATATCTGCCTTAAAACTCCAGTTATCAATATCTTGATTGGAAATATTTCTTCCCGCCTGATTGACATCAATAAATTCCATATCTGGATTATAATTGTTCGCTATAAAATCTCTATCAAATTTTGAGCTGTAATTGAAATAATCCACATCAAAAGATAATTTCTTTTTTGAATCAAATTTAGTGATCAAATGCGCATTATAAGTCTGATTTTTAGAACCTTTATCTGTAAAACTTTTATTCAATGTAACCTGCTCCAACTCGTTTTGGGTATTGTACTTTTCAATTCTAATATCCGATCCAAAATCAGGATTATTTCTGTCATTCATAAACTGAAAACCAATCGTTGAGCGTTCAGACAAATCATAGTCTAATGCCAATTTTCCTGAAAAATTCTCATTTTTAACTTTTGTATCGGCGTACATTGTAGAAAGTCCATTAGGAAAATACATATCTAAATTCTCTTTAGAGTTTTTATAACCCGTTTTACCATTCACGCTTGCCGAAAATCTAAACTTATTTTTGCTATAGAAGAAATTATCTCTCAAAGTGTAAATTCCATATTTATTCTGATCGTAAGAAACTGTAGTCGAATTTTTCCACGAATCGCGAACTCCCTTTTTCATAATAATATTAATCAGCCCTCCAGTTCCATCTGCTTCATATTTTGCGGGCGGATTGCTTATAACTTCAATGTTTTTAATATCTGCTGCCGAAATTGATTTCAAGAAATTGTTCAGTTCTTCGCCAGTCAATTCAATTAAACGTCCATCGATCATGACGCGCGAAGTTCCCTTTCCTAAAATGGTTATCACATCATTTTTCACTACAACTCCAGGCGCAGTATTAATTGCGCTTAAAGCGTCTCCTCCAACATTTGTGACATTGTTTTCTAGGTTATAAACCAAACGATCTGTTTTCTGCTCAATAGTTTTCTTTTTAGACTGAACCACAACTTCAACTAATTTGGTTTCGGTTTCTTTTAGAATTATAGTTCCTAAATCGGTGTTTTTTTCTAGTAAAATTTCTTTTTCATAATCGGCAAAACCCAAAAGACTGATTTCAATTTTATAAGAACCATTTTTAAGGCTGATATCAAAAGAACCATCTTCTTTAGTTGTAGTTCCATCAATAATTTTCCCTTCTTTATTTAATATTGAAATTTCAGCCCATTCTAAAGATTTGGTTTCACTAGCGACTCTTCCTTTTAGTGTTAATTGTGCTAAACAAAATAAAGGCAATAGTAAAAAGACTAGGAGATTTAATTTTTTCATGATTTCTAATTTTAACTTGTTCGATTAATTTGAAGCAAAGTTGCCTTAGAAAATCTTCCTATGCGACCGACAAAAAAAGTCGAACCATTTTCTCAAATAGAAATTGGTTCGACTTTATATAGGCAAGGCGTTCGACTTTTTACAAACCCTTTATTTTTAACTATTTCTGTAAGCTGTTGGGGTTAAATTGGTATATTTTTTAAATGAAGTATTAAAAGAAGATTTGGAGTTAAAACCAACTTCGTACAATATTTCTAAAACAGTTAATTGATTTTTTGACTGGTCTCTTAAAATTTGCATGGCTTTTTGAATGCGATATTCATTCACAAAATCAAAAAAATGCTGATCGATATGATGATTTATTAAAATAGATAAATCGCGAACAGGAATACTAATCTGATTGGCCAATTCCTGAATAGTAAGTGATGGATCGAGAAATGGTTCTTTCTCAGTCATATATTGTTTTAAAGTACTAATTTGTATATTGATCAAATCATTTTGCTGATTTACAGCTTCTGGCTTTTCATCAATTTCTGGCAGAATATCTTTTGTTAACACTAACTTAGAATTTACACCTCTAAAAAGTTCTGGATATTTTAAAGCTTTCATGATAAACCAGCATGTTATAAATAAAGCTATAGTTCCAACAAGGACATTTGCCCACAAAAACACTTCTTTGAAACCGCTGTACCTCAATATGTTTTTTAAAAGTACAATAGAATGTGCAACAAGAAACACGCATGTCATTTGAAAAAGCCATTTATAAGTAGAAACGCTCGGATTGGTGTAGTTTTCTAGATAAATTTCTTTGTATTTCTTTAAGATCAAAAATACACTTACAATATAAAAAACGTACTGAAATTCTATTAAAATCTGTATAAAATAGATCTCAGACATTTCATTTAAAGGACCTATAAAGTTGCCACTTACAATACTTAAATATATTCTTGGTATAAAAATTAAATTGACTATTACAAAAGGAAGTAAATGAATGAGATGTTTCCATTTTAAATTAAAGTCTGAATAGCATACAGATAAAACATACAAATAAAATGATGGCATTCCCAGTAAACAGAAAGTTGCTCTAAAAATTTCTAAATTTCTGTGATCTTCTGTATACAGATAAATAAAAAAACCGCTAAGATCAATTGCCGAAAAAATAAAGAACAAAGCAAATAAGCGGTTTGCCAGTTTATTTTCTGTTTTAACGGTTAGCAGAAAAAATGCCATTAATAAGGAAACGAAAACAGAAATTCGAGCAATTCCCTGTAGTAAATCTAATTGATCCATCTATCTTTTTATATTAGACAAATATAATATTTTCGTTTTTGTAACAAAGCCACAATAAAACCGTCTTTAGAGAGAAAAAATAGAAGAAAAAAATTGATTTTAAATCTCTGAGACTTTGCAAGATTGAAATAAAATATATTAATTTTGACGAGTCTAAATAACGATAAAATGACATTTACGAAAACTACTGAACAAGCCTCAAAATATGAACATTTAGAGAAGATGTCTGTTCATGAATTGTTATCTAATATAAACCAGGAAGATAAAACTGTGCCTTATGCAGTCGAAAAAGCTTTACCACAAATAGAAGCTTTGATTCCGCAGATAGTCGACAAATTAAAACTTGGCGGCAGATTGTTTTATATTGGAGCAGGAACTTCTGGCCGACTTGGTGTTGTTGATGCTTCTGAATGTCCGCCCACTTTTGGCGTTCCTTTCGACTTAGTAAATGGCATTATTGCAGGTGGCGACACTGCAATTAGACGTGCTGTAGAAAACGCCGAAGATAATCCTACACAAGCTTGGATCGATCTTCAAAACCATAAAATCGATTCTAATGATGTTGTAATCGGAATTGCTGCTTCGGGAACAACTCCGTATGTTATCGGCGGATTAGAAACTTGTAACCAAAACAATATTATTACAGGCTGTATTACTTGTAATGCCGGAAGTCCGTTGGCATTGACGGCGCAATTTCCTATTGAAGTTGTAGTTGGGCCAGAATTTGTAACTGGAAGCTCTAGAATGAAAGCTGGAACTGCGCAGAAACTGGTTTTAAACATGATTTCGACTGCAGCTATGATTAAGCTAGGAAAAGTAAGGGGAAACAAAATGGTCGATATGCAGTTAAGCAATGTAAAACTGGTTGATCGTGGTGTAAAAATGATTATGGATGAAATTTCAGTTTCGTATGACAAAGCTTCTGAATTATTGAAAAAGTATGGCAGCGTAAGAAATGCTGTCGACAATTATAAAAAATAAAAAGGCTTCTGAGTGGTTGTTTAACCGCAAAGTATACTAAGATTTACGCAAGGTTCGCAAGGTTTTTATCTAAAACTTTGCGAACTTTGTCATTATAAAAATATAGCATATAAAAAACTTAGCGTACTTTGCGATTAAATACAAGCCAACAGCTTGCAACCTTAAAATTGAAACAAAAAAGATGGCAACAAATAAAGAATTACTAAAAAAAGGAGTGAAATATTTATCAGGCGCGCTGCCTTTAATGTTTCTTGGCCCAACATTGATTTATAATGCTTTTATGAATCAGCATACCAACTGGCATTATCTTGTTTTAGGAATTGGAATTGTGGCTTGCCTGAGTTCTATGCTTTTGATCTTTTTGGGATTGAAAATTATTATGAAAGGTATATTTAACGATTAAGAACTGAAAACTTAAATTTCTAAAATACTATGGAAGCTCTAATTCACATTCAGAAAACATTTGAGAAAGTTGTTTATATTGATAAGAAAATAAACAATCGCGAGTTTGAAGATTGTGTTTTTAAAAACTGCGACTTTTCTAACAGTAATTTCAATTCTAATACCTTTCTTGACTGCGAGTTTATTGATTGTAATTTATCAATGACAAGTTTGGCTGGAACAAGTTTAAAGAACGTCACTTTTAAAAACTGTAAACTTTTAGGAATTGCATTTAACGAATGTGACGATTTTCTATTCCAGGTTTATTTTGATGAATGCGTTCTTGATTATGCATTGTTTTCCAATAAAAAAATGCCAAAAACTAAGTTCGTTAATTCTTCTGTTCGTGAAGTAACTTTTATTGGAACCAATTTAACGAGTTCTGTTTTTGATAATTGCGATCTTGATGGCGCTATTTTTAATGAAACACAATTAGCATCGGTCAATTTTAAAACCGCTTACAATTACAAAATCGATCCTGAATTTAATCCGATGAAAAAAGCACAATTTTCTACTGAAGGAATTGTCGGATTATTAGATAAGTATGATATCAAAATCGTTTAGTTATGAGTGCCAATGAATCTTATCTAGAAAGTGTCAGAAAGCAGTTTTTGTATTATAAAATGCTTGGCGAAAAAGCCATTGACCAACTTGAACCTCAACAGCTTTTTATTTCGGTAAATGAAGATACCAACAGCATTGCTACAATAATAAAACATATTTCGGGCAATATGCTGTCTCGATGGACTGATTTTCTTACTACCGATGGTGAAAAAGAATGGCGCAACAGAGATTCTGAATTTGAAAATGATTTACAATCTAAAGATGAAGTTCTTGAACTGTGGAATAAAGGATGGAATTGTCTCGAAAATGCTCTTGAAAACTTACAACCAGAACAGCTTTCAAATATTATTTATATTAGAAATGAAGGCCATACGGTTATAGAAGCTATAAATCGACAATTGGCACATTATCCGTATCATGTCGGACAGATTGTTTTTTATGCCAAACAGCTGAAAAACAGTGAATGGAATAGTTTATCGATTCCCAAAAACAAATCGGGAAATTATAACGCCGAAAAGTTTGCCAAAGAAAAAGAAATCAAGAACTTTACCGATGATGAGTTAAAAAGATTGAAATGACCCGTTTGTCAGTCTGAGCGAAGTCGAAGACCTTTTTGTGACATAAAAATGAAATCTCTAGCTCTAAAAAAACAACTTAATTAAAATGAAAAAAATAGTATTCTTATTCCCCATTTTGGTTTTAGCATCATGCTATAATGCAGAACACAATTGCAAGGATTTTAAAACCGGAAAATTCAAATTTGAAACAGATGTCAACGGCGTAAAAAAAACAACTTATTTTGAGCGTAAAGACGATATCGAAATTGAAACTTACGAAGGAAAAACTGATACTGCTACAATACGCTGGGTAAGTGACTGTGAGTACGTGCTGCAAAAGAAACATCCTAAAAATATGGCTGAAGAAAAAGCAATCAGCATGAAGATTTTAAACACTTCTAAAGATTCTTATACTTTCGAATTTGGCTTGGTTGGTTCTGAAGAAAAACAGCGAGGAACAGTTTATAAAGTTGACTAAATCATAAAGGCTCCATTTGGGAGCTTTTTTTTTGCAACAGACACAAAGTCTCAAAGTTTTTTTATTCTCATTTTTTAAACTTTGCAACTCTGAATCTTTGTCCCTTTGTACCTAAAAAAACAAACGTGTTTCTTTTACATTTCTATTTTAAATAGTACATTAGAACTCTAATCTAACCAAATGAAAAATACCATTTCGCAGCGAGTTGCCGATTTTTTAAAGAATTATCCGCCGTTTAATTTTCTTCATCAGAGAGATTTAGAAAAGCTATCTGAACAGATTTCTATTATTTATAAAGAAAAAGATGCTGTCATTTTTGCTGAAAACGACAAAACTCACGATTCTTTTTATGTGGTTCATAAAGGTGCTGTTGCACTAAAAAAAAGCACTAAAAATACCGTTTTAGATATGTGTGATGAAGGCGATATTTTTGGATTGCGTCCGTTATTGGCACAAGAAAATTATATCATGGAAGCGGTCGCTCACGAAGAAAGTATTTTGTACGCCATTCCTATTGCAGTTTTTAAACCTTATGCACTTGAGAATAGAAACGTTGGTAATTTCTTGATTGAAAGTTATGCTTCGAATACTCGAAATCCTTATTCCGATATTCACAAAGATAAATTGTATGGTGATGATCAGTTAAATGAAAACCTGCATTCGAGCAATCATTCTTTTGACTTGGCACCCATAAAATATTCAAAAAAAATTGTAACCTGCAGTCCGTCTACCACTGTTAAGGAAGTGGCGAAGATTATGAATAAAAAGAAAGTCGGTGCAATTTTGATTGTTGATGAAATGCTTCCGATTGGTATTTTGACAGATAAAGATCTTCGAAATAAAATCGTTACAGGAGATTTTCCAATTACAACTACTGCGGAAACGATAATGACCAAACCTGTTATTACGTATCCTAAAAAAATGACGGTTACTGAGGCGCAAATGGCAATGATGAAAAGTAACATCAGCCATTTGTGTTTAACGAAAGATGGAACGGTAAATAGCAAAGCAGTCGGGATTTTATCGAAACACGACGTTATGGTTGCGCTCGGAAACAATCCTGCGGTTTTAATTAAAGCCTTAAAGCGAACTAAAAAAATTAAGGAAATAAAACCTATTCGCAATCGTATTATGCAATTACTGCAAGGTTATTTGGATCAAAATATTCCGATGACTTTGATTACGAAAATCATCACGGAACTTAACGAAGCCTGCACCAATCGTGTTATTGAGATTTGCTTAGAAAAAATGAGCAGTCCGCCACCTGTGAAATTTGCTTGGCTAGCGCTTGGAAGTCAAGGTCGCGGCGAGCAAATGTTACATACAGATCAAGATAATGCTATTGTTTATGAAAATGTAAATGAAGTTTTTAGAGATGAAACTAAAATCTATTTTCTAAAATTTGCCGGACTTGTCAATAAAGGGCTTTTTGAAATTGGATACGATTATTGTCCTGCCGAAATGATGGCTTCGAACCCAAAATGGTGTATGAGTGTGGACGAATGGAAAAGCCATGTGCATCATTGGATTACAAATCCGGGTAAAAATGAGGTCTTATTGTCCTTTATTTTCTTTGATTATAGTTTAACTTACGGAGATACCGAAGTAGCAAATCAATTGTCTGATTATATTTTTGAAGATTTAAAAGCAAATCCTATTTTTTATATGCATTTGGTTAGTGGTGCATTGCAAAGTCCTTCTCCTACTGGCTTCTTTAGACAATTTTTGGTAGAGCAAGATGGCGCAAACAAAGATAATTTTGACATCAAACGAAGAGCTTTAATGCCGTTGACAGATGCTGCACGTGTCTTAATTTTATCTCATTCGATAAAATCGATTAGCAATACAGCAGAGCGCTTTGAGAAATTAGCAGAACTGGAACCTAACAATAGAGAATTGTATTTATCGTGCTCTTATTCGTTCAAAGCTTTATTGAAATTTAGAACCAAACAAGGTCTTCTGCATCATGATTCTGGTCAGTTTATCGAATTGGAATCTTTGACCAAAATGGAAAAAATTAAACTGAAACGTACTTTTAAAACCATTAAGGAACTTCAGGAACTTATTTCGGTGCGTTTTAATATCTCAAATCTGGTATAATAATGAGTTTATTTAATTTTTGGAAAAAAGAAGAGACTAATCTATTCGATGAAAGTATTACGATTGAAGAAACTCGTTTTGTGGTTTTGGATACCGAAACAACTGGTTTTGATTACGAAAATGACCGTATTCTATGCATTGGTGCATTAGTTCTTCAGAATGGGATTATTTCTATTCAAGAAAGTTTCGAAGTGTATTTAGAACAAGATCATTACGATAAATCGACCGCTCAGATTCATGGTATTTTAAAAGATTTACTGATAAAACGTCCTACAGAATTGGAGGCATTACAGCAGTTTCTAGATTTTCTAGGAGACTCCATTATCATTGCACATCATACGATTTTTGATGTTACAATGATCAATAAAGCTTTAGAAAGAAACGGACTTCCTCATTTAAATAATAAAACCTTAGATACAGCTTATTTGTATAAAAAGACTTTAATTCAATCTCATTTATTTGAACGAAAGGATCATTACACCCTAGATGATCTTGCAGACAAATTTGATATTTCTAAGAAAGATCGCCACACAGCACTGGGTGATGCCTACATCACTGCCATTGCATTTCTTAAGATTGTGAAGAAATTGAGAGAGAAAAAAGCAATTAATTTAAATCAGCTTTTCAAACCTTAAGATTTTTTTATGAATCTTAACTTTACATTTAATCGCTATAATTTACCATTTAATAATACTAGACTTATAAAAATTAGCAAAAAAGAAAAATAGCCATAACCTGTATTTTGTTTTTGAAAGATAGCTTTGTCGTAATCAAAAAAAACACAAAAACAATTATGAAAGCTAACTTTTTAAAATCAATTACCTTGCTTGGAATTGCAGGCCTTTCTGTAATAAGCTGTCAAAACGATGACAAAGACTCGAATAGTGTAAATGCTAGTATCGATTTTACTTCGCATTCAAAGGTGCCACCTTTTGTTTATCCAATGACAGGTTTTGAAAATCTAAAAATCAGTACTTTAATTGCTAGTACAGATGTTCTTCCAGAATCTCCTTCTTTTGTTTATGGTGCACAACCTGATGGAGCTGGATTAATGAAAGATCCAAATGGTAATGGATATATCTTGATTACCAACCACGAAATTCTGCAATCTGTATCAAGAGTTTATTTAGACAAAACTTTCAAACCAGTAAAAGGTGATTATATTGTTGATGTCGTTGGTGGTTTAACTCGTTTATGTTCTGCTACATTGGCAACTCCAGAAATTCACGGATTTGGACCAATCTTCTTAACTGCTGGAGAAAGCGGACAAGAAAGTATGGTGCACGGAATCAATCCGTTGGGACAATCTTCAGATAAAGCAAGAAAAGATAGAGTTTTACCAGCTTTAGGAAAAGCGAGTATGGAAAACGCTGTTCCGCTTCCTAAAGAAGCTTATCCAGGAAAAACCGTAATTCTAATTGGTGAAGATCAATCTTACGCAACTTCACACGTAAGTGCTGGACAATTAATTATGTATGTGAGTACTGTTGGCGATTTGTCTAACGGAAAATTATATGCCTTAAAAAGAACTGATGGAAATCAAGTTGAAACGGATATCAAATTAAATAGCAGGTATCCTGTTGAATTTGTTGAAATTCCAAATGCAAAAAATCTTACCGGGGCTGTTATCAATACAACTGTTAACGACTTAAAAGCAATTCGTTTTTCTAGAGTTGAAGACGTAGATTATAGAAAAGGAAGTGCAAACAACAATAGAGAAATTTATTTTACTGCTACAGGTCAAGCAACCAACAATGCTCCTGTTGACGGTTATACAATGTGGGGAAGAGTTTACAAAGTGAAACTAGATGCTACAAATCCGTTAAAAGGAACTTTAGAATTAGCTGTTGAAGGTGACAGTACTCCAGGAACTGGAATTATTAACCCAGATAACTTATGTGTAACAGAGAACTACGTTTACATTCAAGAAGATGGTGACAGCTACTACGCCGACGCTAAACACGATTCATATATCTGGCAATATAGCATTGCGACAAAGCAAAATAAAGCTTGGTTAAACATGAACCACAAAAGAACCGATGCAGCCTGGAATGCTTTATATAATCAAACTGGCGAAATGAGATTAGGAAGCTGGGAGTTTGGTGCTATGGAAGATATTTCGGACATCATTGGTGTTCCAGATACTTTTACCGTAAACATTCACCCGCACACATGGCAAAGTGATGCATTCAAAAATGCAGACGGTTCAGGAACTCAAACCAACAAAGAGGGAGGACAAACTGTAATTATCAGAAACGTACAGAGATAATAATTTCAGTCAAAATCTATTAACAACCCTTATTTTTCGATAAGGGTTGTTGCTATTAAAACACTATTATGAAATTAAAATATTTTTCATTTCTATTTTTAGCTCTTTGTTTGTTCTTTTCGTGTCAAAAAAATGAAACTTCTAAAACAACAATCAAACAGAATCTTCTTGTTGACTTAAACAAATTAAGCAATGAAATTACCCAATTTCAAAAGCTGGTAGATAGCAATGCTTCTCCAAAAGAAATTGTAGAACAGTTTAAAAAATCACGTTTATTCTATAAAAAAGTGGAATGGGCAATTGAATATTTTATTCCCGAAACGGCTCGTTTTATGAATGGTCCAGCCTTGGATGAAATGGAATTGGAAGAAAATAGATCTTTTGAGCCACATGGGTTTCAAGTAATCGAAGAAATCATTTATCCTGAATATAAAATCGAGGATAAAGAAAATGTCATAAGAGAATTGAATATTTTTCAATCTAACATAAAGCAGCTGAAAACCACATTTGAAGTAATCACTATTTCTGACGATTATGTTTTGGATGCAATGGAACAGAATATATTTCGTGTTATTGCTTTAGGAATTACAGGTTTTGATAGTCCAATTTTACAGTCTTCAATTTCTGAAGCGGGAGAAAGTTTATTATCAATTTCTAAACCTCTTGAAATCATTAATTCCGATAATAAAACACTAGCCGATTTAAAGAAATTAATCGCAGAAGCACAGCAATATTGTAAAGAAAACAATAATTTCAATGCTTTTGACCGAGCCTTTTTTATAACAGAATATTTGAATCCGATTTCGAAAAAAATTAAAACTTTTCAGAAAGAAGAGAATATTAAAAACGTAAAGAAAACAAGCCCATTAAAACCAGAAATTGAAACTTTGTTTGATAAAGATGCTTTTGATGTAAATGCGTTTGTACTTTCTAAAGATTACAATTATACCACAGATAAAGCCAAACTGGGAGAAAAACTGTTTTATGATACCAGCCTTTCTAAAAATAACGACAGAAGCTGCGCAAGTTGCCATCATCCAGAAAAAGCATTTACAGATGGTTTAAAAACAAACGTTTCCTTAACAGGATCTAATCTTGCACGAAACACACCTACTCTTACGTATTCTTCTTTACAAAATGCTCAATTTTGGGATATGCGTCAGTTAGACTTAGAGAAACAGAGTGTAGACGTAATTCAGAATAAAGATGAAATGCATGGTTCAATGGATGCTATTCATGCTAAAATTCTATTGAATAAAGAATACATCAGCCTTTTCAAAAAAGCATACCCAAAAACTTCAAAACCCGAAGCCTGGCAAATTCAAAATGTCATTGCGAGTTATGTGCGTTCTTTAAATGCTTTCGATTCAAGATTTGACGAATACATGAGAGGGAATAAAAATGCGCTGAACAATCAGGAAATAGAGGGAATGAATCTCTTTATGGGAAAAGCAAAATGTGCAACCTGTCACTTTACGCCTTTGTTTAACGGAACCGTTCCTCCGAGTTATTCTAAAAGCGAACATGAAGTTATCGGAACTCCTCAAGATGCTTCCGGTAAGAAATTAAGCATAGATCAAGGGCGATATTTATACAATAAAATGCCTCAATTGGTTGGCGCTTTCAAAACTCCAACAGTTCGAAATGCAGCTGTAACAGCTCCTTACATGCACAATGGTGTTTTTAAAACTTTAGAAGAAGTCGTTGATTTTTACAACAAAGGAGGCGGCCAAGGTTTAGGCTACGAAGTCGAAAATCAAACGCTACCCTTTGATGAACTAAAGCTGACTAAGATTGAAGAAAAAGCACTCGTAGCTTTTATGAAAACACTTACGGATAAGAAATACCAATAAAAACCAAAATAGATTTCAGTAAATCAAAAACGCCAGAACTTTAAATTTCTGGCGTTTTGTTTTATTCGTTTTCTATAAAAAGGCGGTACGGAAATACATTTGAAGATCTGTTTTTTAAGTTCTTCATAAAACTCTCACACAAATAATCCCATTCTGTTGCCGATAGATACTCTTTCTCAATCGGATTTACTTTTAAATGAATATCGACCGTTCGGCTAAAACCTGCTTTTACCGAAATCTCTTTTCGAGTTCCTTTCTCTATTTTAATATCTAAAATACAGCTTTTAAAATGATTAAATCCAAACGCCTTTATATCTGCAAACGTCACAATTCTACCGCGCGTTAGCAAAGCGTTACGGTATGCTAAGATTCTATCTTTATTATTTTGTTTGTTCATTCCGCCAACTGTATTGGTAATCAGTACGGCTTCTTTACTTACAAACTGCATATCTTCTTTGGTTTCTAAAACCGTTCCTGCTTTTATATCATTTCCTTCTTCTGCACAAGTAGACCAATAATGTATTGAAAATGATTTCCCTAAAGATTCATCAAACTTAGGTTTTATCATTAAATAAGGATCATTATTTTTAGAAAAGCTACTTTCTTTAGCCTGCTGCTCTACAGAAGCCAAAAGCTGATTAATTTCGACCAAAGAACTGTTCATAAAATCTTTTCCTAAACCTGCAAAAGAAGAACTTTCGTCTTTTAAAAGATCTAATACATTTTGAAGCAGTTCTGATGCACTTCTAGAATCGAATCTTGAAACTCCACCCGTTCTTAATACTGCATTTCCTTCTTCAATAACACCATCTTTAAATTCTTTTATTTCGTAATGATTATTGAATCCATCGACAACAGTATCAACATCCAAATAGATATTATTATCTGTTTCCAAAGCAATGTACGACAAGAAATTACCAAGTGTTTTATTTATAATGTGCTTCTTTTTGTTAATTACTGGAAAGCAATTTGCGGTAAAAGAAACATTATCTAATATTTGAGGAATTAAAGATTCTGGAAAAACCATTTTTACCCAAATAATAGGATTATCATTTCTATTTGTTATCGCTTCAAAACATTTGTACTCTTCACCATATTCACTAATAGGCTTATGTTTTAACGCTCCTTTTAGTGTGTAAAAGTTATCAAAATAAAACTCATTTACCTCCTGCATTATCTCGCTCAAATGCGTGTAATTGCGGTTTATAATGCTTTCTATATCAATGTTATTTATAGGAACATTATATCCCTCTTCTACCGTGATTTGTACCTCATCCTGAAAACACTTCATTTGCTTCAGGTAGTAATGAAACATCTCTTTCTGATGCGTGTTTTTAATATCGATGTACAACATTAAATCTTCCAAATCCAACACTTTTGGATTTTTTAATTCAATTCCCATAAACACAATACCAGAAGGAAGAGAATGTTTATAATCACGAATAGCATCTTTATAAAAAAGATTCGAAATTTCGAATAAGTTTCTCTCGTAAGCAATATACTTTACCTCAGCAGAAGATAATTTTACTTCTAATGTCGGCGAAAGTGCAATCTCTTTGGTTATTGGCGCTAACGGATTATAAATATTATGAATTCTTCGATTTGCCGACATTTGATTCTGCAATGAAACTTTCATATTATTATCTATTGGCAAAGCATGCAAAATAGCTCTTGCTGGCTTTACTCCCGCCGTAACTTCTGGAAACATAATTTCTAGAACTCTTTCTACAACTCTTGTTTTAGAGTCTTCAAGTTCGTGGGCTACTTTCTCCAGTTCGTAAGACAATGCATTAAGCATCATTGATACCACAGGATCGAAAGATGTTTCCATCTCAACATCTGAAAAGCCCCATGACCTAGCTGCTCTTTTTAGCACTCTGTCTTTTATTCGATCTTGTCTCATGGTATTATTTTAATTCTACTTTTATAATTGGCCTGTAATTTTTATAGGATACTTTTCTATATCCTAATACTGACAGCATTTAAGAATGTACTGCAAAAAATTATTCTAGAAAAACATCAATATTATCAACATTCTCAGAACTATTTTCAAAATCTTTGCTAAAAGGAATACTCTTATAATAAAGATTACAATAATACTCACCTCTATTCTTTCCTGCATTGATCCTTGAAGCAGTATTTATAAAATCAAAGAATTTGTATTTTTTATTTTCTCCTACATCAATTATGAGAGTATCGGACTTTAAGATCTTAGAATCTATATAGTATTGACTATCTGAATCTTTAATTCTCTGACATTCAACTTTCTTACTTTTTCCATCTCTTCCAATTAAGATTATTTGAAAATTTTTTATCATTTTCGTTTTACTTATATTTCTATAAAAAGAAATATAAATTCTTTCTCCATCTGCAATGAATTGAGATGAATTACAACGATTACTATTGGTATAATCTTGTATTTTAAAAAAACAGTAGCGGAAAACAAAAAAAGAAATGATACCTCCTAATAAGATTGATACTATTTTTTTCATTTATTTACATTTAATATACCCATTATAATTATTCGCTATATCTTTTACAATCCACTACTTAATACATATGTAAAGCGTTATTTGTTTAATGCTTTTTTTATAAACTTATCTAATTCTTTTGATCCATAAAAATTAATACAGTTGCAAAAAACAATGTTTTTATCACCTGTTTCAAAGTGCAAATTATTCTTTTGAGAGTAATATTTCTCAGTTACAGAAATAGTATAATCTATTATTCTATTCTTTAATTCATCATCTTGTAAAAAATTGCCATCAATTGATATCTGAACTGCTGAAGCATCTTTATAAATTTGATAAAAAGTTGAATCAATTTTCTGATAATTATAATCTAAGCATTTACTAAAGGCATATTTTTTTAATTCTATAACCTTATTCTGTCCTAAACTTTTTAAGGAAATCAACAACAATATTAACAAACTCTTTCTTATACTATTTTTTCTCAAAAATAATTTCCTTTTCACCCTCCTTGCCTAATATTTTTATAACTTTTGTAACTTCTGCTGATGCATCATCTATCTCAACAATAAACATCCCTAAGTTTTCTTTATATTTTCCTCTGTAACGCAAATTCCAGGTTCCTTTTTTTGTTTTCTCATTGAAAGATCTGTTTACAAAAGTAAAATCTGAAAATAGATCAGCTTCGTTTTTTTTAAGAAACTCTAATATATCTTCAATTATAATTTTGAATGGTTTATCCAAATTAGTTTCTTTAATCAGTATGCCTTTTTCATTAAACTCATACCAAATGCCAATCTCGCAATCATCTTTAAATTTTGGCCCTTTATCTTTTATATTAGAATTTGGATAAAATCCTTTACTAATAGTAAACAATGATTTCTTTGGAGTTTCATTACTAAAATAACCACTTTCTTGATCTCCAAATTCTCTAATTCTAGAACCTTTTGGTAAAGTATAATTATAGTCTTCAGATTCATCTTTATTTTTATCAAATCTTTTGATATCAAACACTTCAAAATCTTTAGTAACTAATGTGTTATATTCATGTTTGTTTTCCATTTCGTAATGCTTTATTTTTTCACCTTCGATTTGTTTTTTAGTTTGTGGTTTACAACTGTTAAGTGCAAAAACTAGGTATATTAATAGCATTTTTTTCATTTATAAATCTTTTGTTTCTCGCTTCCAAAACTCGATTTTTAATCTCTCTTTTCTACTGGTAAAGATCATAGAATATTAATTCTGGATCCGTCGTGAATAGTTTGTCCTTCCTGATTATCTACTCTATAATACAATAAAAAACAACCTATAAAATGTTCTCCATATGCATATTCAGCCTCGTTTTCAAACCCATGAATGTATATAGATTTGTTATTACTAAATGTTATTTTTAAACTGTCAGTGGTATATAATTTATGCTGTTTTGGTTTTATTTCAACATTATCATTTTTTTTTGTATAGTTCAATTCTCCAAAAACTTGACCTTTCCTTATTACCTGCATTGTCATTTTCTCTTTAGTCATTTTTTCATATCTTTTACTAAAAATTAATGACAAGTCTCCGTTTCTTAAATTAACGATTGTATCATTTGTACAATTTGTGCAAATTTCAGATTTTATGTTATTTTGTCTACGATCCATTAAATATATATACAATCCAATTGCCAAAACAAAAAGTACAAACCAAAATATTTTTTTCCTCATCCCTTTTATTTATTTTAACTTGATATAGCCATTATAATTATTCATAAAATGATTCGATGTTATTTTCTTTCTTAAATATTTAGAACTACCAAATGGATCAGTCCCCCAAGTATAAACATTGAAATCTATTTCATCTTGATTTGCCCCAAAAAATCCAGGCTTATAATTCCAAGTAATTGGAGATTCTAATACAACCCAATGCAAGTCTAAAGAGGAAATATCCCAAACGTCGTCAATTAAATCAGAGTCTATCATTAATATTAATCTATATCCAGAACTTAATTGTTTATTTATATCGTTAATTTTATTTTCAACATCCAATGTTGTATAAGCCAAAGACTTTACAGGATTGTAAACACCTTTAGAATGAACATCTTTGAAGCCTAATAATTTTTCACTTAAAGCAGTCATTAATGGCGGCCAATTAATTGCCTGAAATTCTTCATCTCCTCCTTTGTAACTTGAATTATACGTATTCCTTGTACTGGCCATTGTAATATAATCTACGAATGGCATACCATTAGTGCCTGTATTGGGAATTATTTGTTTTATTTTGCTACCATTTTTTACAATTTTAATTTTTTTATCTAAAACTTCAATACTTGGTTTTACTGTATAACTATTAACAGTAGCAACTCCAGTTCTAAAAAGTTGCTTTGCAAATTTTTTATATGTTTCTGGCTGTTCTTTAGCAAACAAATAAAATAAGCATGCCATACCACACAAAGAAGTTCCCGACTGGTTAATTAACCAAGGTTTACCATTGTCTGTACGGTCAGTTATTTCGTCTTCAACTAACATTCTATCAAACCATCTAAAACGATTATGCTTCCATTCTTTATATTCACCTTCTTTCTCTGGATCTTTTATATATGCTCGGACATAAACAAAACGTCCGCACATATCTTCATCATTCATCGTTATTGTTACTGAATCTCCTTTTGTTGAAAGAGGTATTTCTAACCACTTATTTTGTGATAAACTATGGTACTTAATCATCCATTTTATATCTCTGATATTTGCTGGAGTACTTTTAACATAACTCTTTACTTTAAAATGATATGCTTTCCCAAAAATCATTCCGAGCTGAGTTGTTCCTGACCTATCATTCTTAGACCCCAGATCCAAAGCTGTCAAAAGCTCAATTTCCTTTACGGCTTCATTAACCATTTGCACAGGTGGAGATTTTGGTTCTCCATGAATAATACCTGCATCACTTGTTAAACTAACTGACGTACCAGAATTATAAACAATATTACCGTCAGAATAAATATTATGATCTCCTCCTGTAGTTTTTGTTATAGTACCTCCAACTATTCTTACTCTACTCATACCTTAGTGTGATTTAGATTTTTCCGCACTATTAACCTGTATTTCTTTTTTAGAGTGTTTATTTATTCCGCCTTCACTACTATTATCAATTCCTTTAACTCCAATTTCCTGTCTCTCTTTTGCAGTATGTGACTCCAAATTACCTTCAATATTTTCCATGAAGTTTCCTGTAACTGATAACATACTATCACCACCAACTGTTGTATTAAGCATCATACCTACAACACTAGTTTTGTCAGCACCAGCACTTTCTGTAATATTCATTCCAGCACTTACACTAATATTTTGAGAAGCATTAAAATTGATGTTTTGTGCATTAAGATCAATCGTATTGTTTGCTGTAATACTGATATTACCACCAACAGTATCCATTATTATCTCGTTACCATTTTTATCGGCAATTATGATGCTTTCGTCTTCCGTAAATTTTATTACGTGTCCGCTTCTGGTATGAATTGCTTTTATATTATTCTGGGCATCAGCATAACCGCTTGAATCTTGTCCGTTATATTGCGCACCAATTACGTACGGATTTTGGACATTATTGCCTTCAAAACCAATTAAAACTTCTTCTCCGATTTCTGGAACAAAATAAAATCCTTTTCCTGGTCCAGAATAAGGCTGTACCATTCTTATCCAATCTGTAACTGCTGTACCGCTTGCACCGTAAAATTCTACTTGTACACGTCCTAATCCTTCAGGATCATTATTATCTTTTACCTGTGCAGGCTGTGTTTCTGCTTTACCGTATACAAAAACATCTGTATAATGTGGAGCCGATACATCGGCAGGAATTGCTTTAAATTCGCAAGAATAATTTCCGTGAACCTGAGAATGGTGTACAACTTCTATAGCAATTAGCTCATGCACTACAGTTTGGTTTACTATTGTAAAAACCTGCCCAAGACCAATTGGAAAATAAGAAATCCCGCTGTAATATACACTGTTGGCATCACTACCCGCAGTTTGCAGTTTTACCATTTCCTCTAGTTCTTCTTTATTTGTAGCATTTGCAGTATACGCACCATTATTTAAATCAGAATTTGCAACCGTTCCCTGATTATAACCTACAATAGCGGCAAAACTATCTTTACTTCCAGAGGAAGTCTTAGCGGCAGCATCACGAAAGGTTGCTACATTTTCATAATTATAACCATTCAGCGAAATTTTATGCGAGCTCATATTAGCTTGTATCTTAAAACTATGTAATGAAGCCCCGTTAATTAACTTGGTCTGACTACTTTTTGTTTGTCCGAACTGCATACGCATTCCGTCAAAATAAAACCATTGCCCATAACGCTTAGCAATTCTTTTTAAGAACTCAAAGCTAGTCTCATTATATTGCAAAAGATTTCTAAATTCTTTAAGATAAGTTGATTTAATAGAATCTCTTTGATAAAATTCTCCAGGTCCTTCAGCAAAAATTCCCAGTACGATATCATCCATACTGCGATCTTTAAATGTTCTTGACTTTTTCATATCGTCAATTACAATACTGTGGCTGACACCAGAAACGTGCAATCCAGCTGGACTTCCATCAAGATCAATAGAAGAAAGTTCCGTAATGATTCCTTTACTCATTAATCTTATTCCAGTAAGACTTTTAAAAGTAAAAATCACCTCATCACCAAGATAGGTTCTAAGCGCTTTTGCCTGATCTGCCGGATTAATTACTGCTTTACCCGTGTATTGCCAAACAAACGAAAAATGATGATGATCGGCCATTTTTTGAGATAGCTTTAAATCATAATAAACAACGTTTTGGGTAAAACCTCCTATAGTTATATGTACTTGTTCTGAAAAATGTGCCATAATAATGTGTCCTTGTTTTTTAATGAGCTTTTAAACAATTAATCTAACGCAATCCAATTATTTGAGAATTTAGCGTCTCCAAAAGTCAATTCTTTTGCTACTAATTCCATAGTAATTCTCATTGGGATTTCGGTAGTGCTTGTAAATTGCTCATCGTAACCAATACAAAATGCTTTAGTAAACGAAAGCTCTTTCATTTTACTTAATGCATCTCTTCTATAAAAAACAATTTTACCGTCTTTGGTTAAATCTCCGTTTAACATCCAAGACAAAAAATGACTGTTCTGACTTGCTTCGATAATCATTTTTATAACTCCACCTTTAGCATTTCCTGTAGGTTTGCTTGTTGTGTCAATTTCTTGTTTGAAACCAATATTAAATTCAAGAACATTATATTCTTCGCCGTCTATATGTAACTTAGATAAAAAACTCATTTGTAGATTTGTTTAGATAATTAATTTAGGAAGTGCGAAAATCCAGTTAATCGGGAATTGAAAACCAGATATTCTAAAAAAGAAAACAAAAAAGGAAGTCCACTTATCGGACTTCCTTTTAGTTTAATTAAGATTGATAAAGTCCAAAGGATTATACCCAAGCATTATCAAATTCTCCTCCACCCATCGAAATTTTACGAGCAGAAATCATAAAAGTTTCAGTTAATGGATTTTCACTGTTATGATCAAAGTTTTCTTTGTACTTAACCATGTAAGCTTCTGTAAACTTTAGCTCTTTTAAAGTAGCATTTGAATCACGTTTGATGAATTTTACTGACCCGTCTTTTCTTTCGAAATTGTTAGTCATCCATTCAAACAATTCAGTACTTCCAGTTGATTCAACCTCGATCATGATTCTTCCTCCACGTGTTACTGTAGATGGACGCCCAGAAGCATCTGTTTCTTGAGCTAAATCATAACTAACGTTTAATACTTTGTAATCTTTTCCTGCTACTGTTAATGATGTTAAAAACGACATAATGAAAAATTTTTAATTATTAATTTATTTATTTATGCTGTAAATATATAAATAAAATCTTATTATAATAATTTATTTAATAAAACTTTATTTACAATATATAATTATCAAGTTATCAGATATTTAAAAACTAAAAAACATACTTTTTTAGCCTATTGAAATAAAAATAGTACTAAAAAAAGCTATTTATAGGATAGCGGTCCAACAAAAAAGTACCCTCTAAAGTCAAAATCACGATTGGTACTTTTAATTGTTGCTTCAATTATTATATCGACTTTCTTTTTTGATCTGCTTACATCATCAACAAAATAGATCGTCTCAGATAATTCAACTTTAAGCTCGTTTACTTTTATTCTCTTTTCATGAAAAGCCAAAGACTGTTTCATTGTTTTTGAAATGATTTCTTTTAACGTATTTTCATTCATCAGCAAATCAAAGTCAATTTCCCAGATTTTTGAACCAAACGTTTCATCAAACTTGCACTCACCAAATGTAGTAGTAGCTAGTAAAATGATCTGTTGGGCGATAGAATGCTCAATCGAGGTTTTTTCTAACTCTTTTTTTTGCATTACGCTATTAAAATCTATTGGAAGTTTGTAAAATGCTCCTTTCATAATTTTGCTTCTTAAATATAAATCAACTTATTAGCTTGGCCTTTTTTATCTGTTTCCATTTCTTTAGAAACTCGTCTGCGTTTGATAATATGCAGTTTAACCGATGGTGTCAGCTTTAGAAATTTTTCTCTGTATAGTATATCGCCAATGAATCTTTGCCCTTTTTTCTCATCAACAATTACAAAATAGCTTATGCCCTTCTCTACTTTTAGCGTATTAATATCACCCGCAAAAAGCTGAATATTTTGTTCATCTTTCTGAAAACTATAAGTCAGTTTATCTTCATTTAGCTTTCTGTATTTTGAAATATCATAGGTTTCCATTTCTTCTTTTAAAGGTTCGAAGGGGATATTTTCAAAAAGAAAGTTATTTGGGGCTAAGAATTTTAAACCCAAAAAGCTCCACAACCCTTTTTTCTTTGTTTGCTGTTTATAGAAAAAAGTATCGCGGGTAACTTTATATATTTCTTTTTCGTTTGTTTTATCATCTGTAACAATCATTTGATAAACAGGAATTTCAATTTCAGCAGGAATTTCGACATCTTTTAAATGTGTATTCAAATAAACTGATCCAACCTCTTTTTCTGAAATTGTGATATTGATACTATGCTTTTTTAAAGCAGAATCTGTTTTTACAATCACTTTTCCTTCTCCGCTTCCTGCATAGAAAACAGAACCGTCGTTATCTGTAAGCCCTAATGAAAGGTTCAATTCTGGAAATGGCATATCTTTATTTTTTTATTAGAGATTATATTTAAGTTGTGTCAAATTCTGTCAATCGAATTCTATTTTTTCTTTCTCACTTTATAGAGCTTTAAACAGTGCAGATAAAATCTTATATTTTGATTATCAACTTCTGTGGGACTAAATTCATAGTCTTTTTTAAGTGTGAAAAATTTAATTGTATTGATACTATTTGACATTAATTTCTTGATGTCTCTTCGTGAAAGTTCAAGAGCTGCAGTTCCATCACAATTTACTTTGAAAGTGTTTTTGAGAATATACATTTCTCCATTTTTAAAATAGAGTTCCAGCGGCTGCTCTTGTTTTACACAGACATTATCTGTAAAAATTTTAAAGTATAAATAAATGCTGCCTCTTCTTTTTCCTAACTGAAAAACAGCGTATTCATAATCTTCGTTGTAAACACGAAGTAAAATTGGGGTCGCACTTGCAAATAACTTTCCTGAAAGCAATAAATCGTTTTGCGTAATAGGGCAACTTAAAGTATCAATTTGTTTTACTTTTTGTGCTTTAATCGAACTTGATATGGAAAACAAACCGACTAAAAGTAAAATTTTAAGTACGTTCATGAATTTGAATTATTTGTTTTGATCATTCAAAAGATCAATGTTTTGTTGAAAAAGGAAGCACAATTTTATGTGCTTCCTTTTTTTATTTACTGTACAATTATTTTTGCTCGTAATCTGTATCCCATTCTGTTCCGTCATCTCCTTTGTGTCCATCCATTTTAATAAGGAAGTTTTTAGCAGGGAAATAAGGTTTCATGTGGATATCCATATAAATTCTGTCTTTTTGAATTGGATCTTGCTCGAATCTGCGGATTTCAAAATTCTCGATCAATTTATCTGGACCTGTGATTCCGTCAAGGAAAGCCACAATCTGATTCATAATCTCTTTACGTGTTTTAGCAGTAAAGTTTTCGAAAGCACGACGATTAAGGAAATCCATTAATACTTTAGTTACATAATCAAAAACACGAACTACAGAATAAGTCTGTAAACCTAAGTTATCACCACTGAATAATGTTTTAGCAGAAAATGCCATAACTTTTCCGTACTCGTTTACCATTGGAACCAAACCTAAGTTTTCAAGATTTGCGATTTCACTTTTCTTAAGATCAAATTTTACTCCGTCTACTTCATTAATTCCTCCAAATTTCTTACCTGCAGTAACTTGAGACATTAATGTTTTGTAAATTTTTCCTGCCAATGCTGCAGAAGGCGCAACGTGTAAATCTTCGCTTTCTCCAATTTGATCAAATCTGCCACGTCCAACAAGCCAGTTACATGTCATAATTACGTTAGAACGGTAAACATCTCCTCCAGTTAAAGAAGCAGCATCAAACATTTCCATTACATCATCCGGTTCATCTAAATGTTCGAAATCTGTAACCAACATTACTTTATTTTCATGTGCAATTTTTGCCCATTTTTCAATCACTTTATTAGAACCTAAATATCCAGGAATTACTAAAATTCCGTAGTTATTTTTAAGATCTAAACGATCATAATTATCCACTAATTCTGAGTGAATTGCATCGATAAAACGTGTGTTGTCAAGATCTTTTAACTGATCAAGTTCAGCATTTACAATCGTAACATTTTTTACTTTATCTGTTTCTGTATTTTTAAAGAATAAAGCTAAAGTTCTGTAAGCCGCTTCAATCTCTCTTGTATCTTCAACAGCTTTTGCAAGGTTTTTTTGTAGCAAAGCTTCAGATTCTTTGCATTTGTCTTCACTTTGCGCTACCATGTCAGTCAAAGCTTCATTATTGCTTAAGACCGAAGTCCAAAGTTCTAATGTTTTCAAAAGCGTTTCTCTTTCTTTTGCTTTGTTTACTTCACCTAAAAAGATTTTTCTTCTTGCTTTTCTCTCTGGATTAAGATTTTGAACTCCTTCAATCGACATTTCCAGTAAATCAAAGCCACCGTATTTAGCTAGTTTTTCAATATTTTTTTCAATCGAAATTCCTTTTACTGCTTTAGGTTCTAATACCGCTGTATCAAGATCTCCTTTATATGCTTCTTTATTTGACATATCTAAAATATTTTAAGATTCTTATTTGTTCTCTTTTAACTCATTGATCAATGCTCCAAGACTTTCTAGTAAAGCTTGTTTTGCTTCTCCGTCTTCTAAAGCCGCTTTTAAAATCTTATTTGATTTTAACTGACGGATAATTTTTTGATATTGATCCTTTTCTGTCTCAAGATCAGATAAAAAACTACTCTGTGTAGTAATTCCTTTTATTCCAAAATCTCCTAAATTTTTAAAGTTTAAAGCTTCTACTTTAGTAGCTCCGTCAACAGTTTCAAAATTTACTTTTACTTCTGGTTTAAAGTGTTCAAATGCTTTTTCGATGCTTGTAATTCCTTCTACCAATTCTGGTTTTACAGGAGCATCAACTGTTAACTTCTGAGCAACAAGTGTTCTGTTTTGAGGGATTGCAGTGATTGCTTCATCTGCATCTATTTTTACTTCGTTACCTCCAATTCCATAATTTGACAACATAATTTGAATTTTTTAAATGATTGGTTTATTATTTTTTACTCTTATTTCTGTTTATTGATTTTGATAAATCTGACGACATACATCTAAATCTCTGCTTACTTTTTCTAATTCTTCTTTGTATGTTTTAGCCGATTGGTTCAAACTGTCTATTAAGTGAGAATTGTGCGTAAGGCTTCTGATCTGCTTTTTGTAATCAATAATATTCTTGTAGGCCAGAATAACATTGTTGTATAATTTTTTATTCTCAGTCGTATCTTTTGGTACTTTCTGATAAATATTCGCAATCATAACATTTGCCAGACGCTGCTGAAAATCATTATCTACTTTTGGCGAATTAATAGAATCGATTGTCATTCTAATACTATCGATTTTAACCGAAAAGTTAGTTTGATAATCGTATTCTCTTTTCATCATTTCATTCTCTGCTTTCAGCATTTTATTTTCTGCTACTGGCATATAAAAGTTGAATGAAACGGCAAGCAGCATAACGCAAAAAGTTAGGATAAAGGCAATTAAAAAAGCGATAAAAGCTTTCTGGCGTTCTTGTTTGTTTAATACTTCCATAATTTATATTACTATTTTACTTTTTAATCTTTGATAAAGAAACCGTGACGTTTTGGGTTATGAACGATATCTTTTTTATCTGTTTCAGCAACAAACAATTCGATGTTTTCTTTCTTCTTGCCTATGTAATCCAGTTTGTTTAATGTTTCAAATAACTTCTCTATTCTCGCCAAAGCATTCATTACAAGCGAAGCTGTTTTATCAATGTGCACATGATCGTAACCTGCATTAATAAGAGTGGTAAATAGGATCTCTAAATCTCCCTGTGAAATATCGCACCACTCGGCAAAATAATTCAACAACTCTTCTTTTCCAGCTCCCGATTTCGAGTCGATAAAATTCTTCATCACTCTCGCAAACGATACTACCGAGCCTAGCATTGAAGCTGGGTGCTGATGCAGTGAAAACCAACGAAATTGCGTTAGAGTACTTCCCAAATAATACCCTGTATTGTCTGCCAGCTGCATTACAGTCTGCGGTAAAACTCCTGCCTGTTGTCCTCTGTTTATTTTTTGGGAAATCTGAACAGCATAAATTTCAATCTGACCAAACGAACGGGCGATCTGTGCCTGCATATCAACTAATTTTGGATGACAAGCCACTGTAACTGATGGCGGAATATAATCTTCATCTAAAACTGTCGTGTCTCCAATAAGCACTTTACCAATTGCCAAGTAAAAACCTCCATACCCAATTCCTGAGCGGAATTCTTCGGCTTTAATTAAATGCAATTTGTATTCTGGCTGCGTGTACGGATATCTTGGCGGAACCTCATCTGGATCTGGCTCTCCAAAAGGGATTCTCTTTTTAGAATTAACCGAAATACAGGCTAATAAAACCAATTGTTCTCCATCTTTTATTTCATAAGTATCTTCTGGATACGGAACCTGAAGATCTAATGTATCGGTATTGCTTTTACTGATTTCGATTCTTGATCCGTTTGGCGTTATAGCGTGGCACTCTTCTACTCGAACACGAAGCAGTTTGTGATTATCGATTCCTAAAGTAATTTTTGTAGTTTCTTTATTTCGGTTTCCAGAATCCAACAACCCATAACTTATTGGTGTGGTATGAATACCAATTGCATCGTTTACCAACTCAGAAACGTTGTCCTGAATAGATAAAAAATGACTCTTATTTATCTTCATCCCATCAATCCAGTTTACGGGAAAATGAC
>Ga0308157_10001380_pt1 | contig 51186 bp, 65 predicted proteins | sample PhyBR1_FD_201035 | JGI IMG/M metagenome (GOLD analysis project Ga0308157, IMG submission 201035) | Phyllosphere microbial communities from UC Gill Tract Community Farm, Albany, California, United States - DLSLB.R1 | ecosystem: Host-associated > Plants > Phyllosphere > Unclassified | place: USA...
GGCCCAGGTGGATTGAACCATTGGCATAGGGCAGGGCGCTGGTGACGAGGATCTTGCGTGGCTCGGACATGGGGCTCGGCTACTTGATGAAACGGAGGTCGGCCACTATAAAGCGCCGGGAAATTTATTTCACCCCGTGACGCTGTTTCAGAATTTTCCGGAACCTCGAAAGCGTGCCGTTCAACCGCCGGAACGGTTAGGATAGCCGCCTGTTTCAGTCAGTCTTTTTTCGGGAGTAGCCCATGAGCGCCGTCAATCGCGCAGCGGTGGAAGCCGTTCTTCGCCAGTACACCGACCCCTATTTGAACCAGGACCCGGTCAGTGCCGGTTGTGTGCACAGCATCGAGGTCCAGGGCGATCAGGTGTCGGTACAGATGCAACTGGGCTATGCCGCAGGCTTGTTCAAACGCGGCTGGGCGCAGATGCTGCAAATGGCCATCGAGGGCATCGACGGCGTGGGTTCGGCCAAGGTCGATATCCAATGCGTGATCGCCCCGCACAAGGCCCAGGCGCAGATCCCGGGCCTGGCCAACGTCAAGAACGTAGTGGCGGTAGCCTCCGGCAAGGGGGGGGTGGGCAAATCCACCACCGCGGCCAACCTGGCCCTGGCCCTGGCCCGCGAAGGCGCACGGGTGGGGATTCTCGACGCCGACATATACGGCCCAAGCCAAGGCGTGATGTTCGGCATCGCCGAAGGCACGCGGCCGAAGGTCAAGGATCAGAAATGGTTTGTACCCATCGAGTCACTCGGTGTGGAAGTGATGTCCATGGCCTTTCTTACCGATGACAACACGCCGATGGTCTGGCGCGGGCCGATGGTTTCCGGGGCGTTGCTGCAATTGGTCACACAGACCGCCTGGGGCGACCTCGATTACCTGGTGATCGACATGCCGCCAGGCACCGGCGACATCCAGCTGACCCTGGCGCAAAAAGTTCCGGTGGCCGGTGCGGTGATCGTTACCACGCCTCAGGACCTCGCGCTGCTGGACGCCAGGAAAGGCGTCGAGATGTTCCGCAAGGTCAATATCCCGGTGCTCGGCGTCGTGGAAAACATGGCGGTGCACATCTGCTCCAACTGCGGTCATGCCGAGCATCTGTTCGGTGAAGGAGGCGGCGAAAAGCTGGCCACGCAGTATGGCGTCGAACTGCTCGCCTCGTTGCCGCTGTCGATGGACATTCGTGAACAGGCAGATGGTGGCAAACCAACCGTGGCGGCCGAACCGGACGGGCAGGTCGCGATGATCTACCAGGAGCTGGCCCGGCATGTCGGCGCGCGAATTGTTTTGCAGGAAGCGGCCGCGCCGGCGATGCCGACCATTACAGTCAGTGACGACTGATTCCCTTGGATAGTAAGCGGAGGAGGGCAATGAGGCTTGTCGCCCTTTTCCACAATTGCGCGCGTAAGCATTTGCTTACATTTGCGTAAGCGATTGGTTTTTTTACCTTGCACGGACGTCTCTATTTTTTTGAGACTTAATTTATCTCATTGAAATAAAAGACTTATTTATCTGTCTTTGGGTGCCTGCGCGTGCCAGTCAATGGAATCCGGCCTCGTTGAACTTATCCTGGAACCCTTTAACATCTGCCCTGTGTCCACGGATTGACACAGCCATCAAGGAACGATGGTTTGAAGGAACGTCGCAGGATGCGATTCATCAGGATGATGAAAAGGAACACAGGGACTAGGGAAAAAATGTGGGCGGGTCATACCGCCCCTTTTTTCGCCTGTAGAAAAGTAAAAGCGTCCTTCAGAAACGCAAAAAGGCCCGCAAGGGGCCTTTTAGGGGGCGACGACGCTATCAGCGTTCGAGGTCTGCAATCTTACCTTTCTTGCCATCCCACTCCGCTGCATCCGGCATCGGATCTTTGCGTTCAGTGATATTCGGCCAGATTTCCGCCAACTCGACGTTCAGCTGAATAAACTCCTGCATCTCCGCCGGGACTTCGTCCTCGGAGAAAATCGCGACGGCCGGGCATTCTGGTTCACACAGGGCGCAGTCGATGCACTCGTCCGGGTGGATAACCAGGAAGTTCGGGCCTTCGTAGAAGCAGTCCACCGGACACACTTCTACGCAGTCGGTGTACTTGCACTTGATGCAGTTGTCGGTGACGACGAAGGTCATTTCTAATTTTCTCCTCAGGCGGCGGCAGCGAAACCCCTTCCGGCGGGGCTCGCGAGGTTTGGGAGCGATAGTCTGCAGGCCAGGCTAAAAGCCCACAGCATCCCAAACCGCGCGAGAGTCTACCAGCTTGCAAGCGTCTGCGTTATATCCGAGTCTTCAGTGCATATAACATTTCGAGCGCTTTACGCGGCGTCAAGTCATCCAGGTCAAGCTTGGACAATTCATCCAGTACCGGATGGGGCAGGCTGGCGAACAGATCGCTCTGGTGCGGCGCTGCAGGCTTCCTGCTGGCCTTGGCAGGGCTGGCGACCACCGTTTCATGGGGCAGGGCCGTGGTTTCCAGGCGGCTGAGATGCTCGCGGGCACGGATGATCACGTCGTTCGGCACGCCGGCCAGTTGCGCCACGGCCAGGCCGTAACTCTGGCTGGCCGGCCCTGGCAGCACATGGTGCAGGAACACGATACGCTCATTGTGCTCGGTGGCATTGAGGTGCACGTTGGCTACCAATGGTTCGCTTTCCGGCAACACGGTCAGTTCGAAGTAGTGGGTAGCGAACAGCGTGTAGGCACGCAGATGCGCCAACCGTTCGGCCGCCGCCCAGGCCAGGGACAGGCCGTCGAAGGTGCTGGTGCCGCGGCCCACTTCGTCCATCAGCACCAGGCTGCGCTCGGTAGCGTTGTGCAGGATGTTGGCGGTCTCGCTCATTTCCACCATAAAGGTCGAACGGCCACCGGCCAGGTCGTCGCTGGAGCCGATCCGGGTGAAAATGCGGTCCACCAGGGACAGCTCACAACTGGCCGCCGGTACGAAGCTGCCGATGTGCGCCAACAACACGATCAACGCGGTCTGGCGCATATAGGTGGATTTACCACCCATGTTCGGACCGGTGATCACCAACATGCGGGTATCGTCGTCCAGCGACAGGTCGTTGGCGACGAACGGCGTGGTCAGCACCTGCTCCACCACCGGGTGACGCCCTTGCACAATGCGCATGCACGGCTCGCTGACAAACCGTGGGCAGTTGAGGTCCAGGTTCAGCGCACGTTCGGCGAGGTTGCTCAGCACATCCAATTCCGCCAGGGCGGCGGCGGTGTCTTGCAACGGCGCCAGGCGGCTGATCAAGTCCTCGAGCAAGGCTTCGTAGAGCATCTTTTCCCGAGCCAGGGCGCGGCTTTTGGCTGACAGCGCCTTGTCTTCGAACTCTTTGAGCTCCGGGGTGATAAAACGCTCGGCACCCTTGAGCGTCTGGCGACGTTGATAATCGATAGGCGCCGACTCGGCCTGTTTGCTCGGCAGCTCAATAAAGTAACCATGCACTCGGTTGTAACCGACTTTCAGGTTAGCCAGGCCCGTGCGGGCTTTTTCGCGGGCTTCCAGGTCAATCAGGAACTGCCCGGCGTTTTCGCTCAGGGATTGCAGCTCATCCAGCTCGCTGTCATAGCCGGTTTTCAGCACGCCGCCATCACGGATGATCGCTGGCGGGTTATCGATGATGGCTTTTTCCAGCAGCGCCGCGAGGTCCGGGTAAGTGCCGGCAGTCACCGCGAGCTGTTGCAGGTGCGGCGTGTCCAGCTCGGTCATTGCCACTTGCAACTGCGGCAGGGCACTCAAGGCATCACGCAGGCGCGCCAGGTCACGGGGCCGCGCATTGCGCAGGCCGATCCGCGCCAGGATGCGTTCGATATCGCCGATTTCTTTCAATTGCGGCTGCAGCTTTTCAAAGCGATAGCCGTCGAGCAGGCAGGTAATAGACGTTTGACGCGCTTGCAGCACAGTCAAATCCCGCAGCGGCCGGTTCAGCCAACGGGTCAACAAGCGGCTGCCCATGGCGGTCTGGCAACGGTCAACCACCGATTGCAGCGTATTGTCACGTCCGCCGGCCAGGTTGGTATCCAGTTCCAGGTTTCGACGGCTGGCGCCATCGAGCACCACGGTATCGTCCAGACGCTCATGACGCAGGCTGCGCAAGTGCGGCAGGGCGGTGCGCTGGGTTTCCTTCGCGTAGCTGAGCAGGCAGCCAGCAGCGCCGATGGCCAGGGTCAGGGTTTCGCAACCGAAGCCTTTAAGGTCCTGCACCGAGAACTGCTGGCACAGACTTTTCAGCGCCGAATCGCGCTCGAAATCCCACGGCGCACGACGCTTGGTCCCACGACGTTTCTCCGCCGGCAAGTCCTTGGGCCAATCATCCGGAATCAACAACTCCACCGGATTGATACGCTCCAGCTCCGCCAGTAGATTCTCCCAGCCCTTGATCTCCAGCACGCTGAAATTGCCGCTGGTGATATCCAGTACCGACAGGCCGAACAGACGCTCATCGCCTAACACCGCAGCGATCAGGTTATCGCGACGCTCATCCAGCAGTGCCTCATCACTCACCGTGCCCGGGGTAATAATGCGCACCACCTGACGTTCCACCGGCCCTTTACTGGTAGCCGGGTCGCCGATCTGCTCACAGATCACCACCGACTCGCCCAGCTTGACCAGCTTGACCAGGTAGCCTTCCAACGAGTGATAAGGAATTCCACACATCGGAATCGACTGCCCCGCCGACTGGCCGCGAGCGGTCAGAGTGATATCCAGCAGCTTGGCGGCCTTCTTCGCGTCTTCGTAGAAGATCTCGTAGAAGTCGCCCATGCGATAGAACATCAACTGATCAGGGTGCTGGTTTTTCAGGCGCCAGTACTGCTGCATCATCGGGGTGTGGGAGGACAGGTCGGAAATAGCTTTATTCATCAGTAGGTTAGGTGCTGTCTGTGAAATGGCTGGGGCAAAAATGGGGCTTTTGCTGAGCGCTCAAGCTCTCATTGATGGCTGAGCAAATTAGTAGGGCGAGGGTAGCATGGCGGGCGGTTGGCTGTTTACCCCAGCCTTGGGGTACGATGGCTTTATTGGTGGCACATTGCAATTGTTTGTGTTGTATTCCGAATGTTATTGATGGAGCGATACATGAAGACCTTGTTTCCCAGTCATTTTGCTAGCGATCCCAATAGGCTATCTAAGCTGTGGGGGGAATGTATATTTGTTTTTGATACGAATGTGTTGACTGGTTTATACAAGTATTCAGATGAAACTAGAGATGCCCTCTATAGGGTTATTGAGTCGCTAGGTGACCGGTTGTGGGTCCCTTATCAAGTGATGTTTGAATATCTGGATAATCGTGCAAAGATTGTACATGATCAATCTAAGTTGTACGAATCTGCAATATCTAAGCTTGTAGAGCTAAAGTCAGAGATAGAGGTGGCTAATAGGGCGCCATTCGTTTCGATGGATATTTATAACGATTTTTGTCAGTCCGCAGAACGTGTGCTTGGTGACTTGAAAAGTAGACGCGATCTACATTCTTTGAGAATCACCGATGATGACGTTAAGCTGCGCCTTGCTGAGTTATTGGAAGGTAAGGTTGGTCCGGCCTACACTGCTGATAAGTTAAGTGCTTTGGTGGTGGAGGGTGAGCGAAGATATTCTCAAAACATCCCGCCTGGATTTGAAGATCGAGACAAACATAAAGGATCTTCTCTTGTTAAAGAAATTAACAAGCGCTACGGGGATTTGATTTTTTGGAAACAGGTATTAGATAAGGCAAAAGACTCATCGTCATCTGTAATTTTGGTGACGGGGGAAAGGAAGGAGGACTGGTGGTCTGTCTGTGGCGGCAAAACAATAGGGCCGTTACCTGAGTTGATGGAGGAGTTTTTTTCGGTAACGGGAAAAGAGTTCTATATTTATACAACGCATAATTTCTTAAATTTTGCTAATGACTATCTTCATCAAGATACTCCTCCTGCGGCTGTTGATGAGGTCAGGGATACCTTTGTAAATGATAAGGAAGTCGCTGCTCGAGAGGTGGTGCAAGAGAAATTTCTTTTAGAGGATATGTCTGAGAATGACGACGTTGAAAGGTCATCATCGAGCAAATTTGATATTGGCTATTATCAAGATTTAGAAGCGTCCTTGAGTTTGGCTCTTGAACGACTTGAAGTGTTGATTTTGAATGTTCGTGAGAAGGTGGCCGAGGCGATTCGTGTTTCCTCTCCGGCTGTTGTAGAAGTACAGCAAGGGCATCTTGCGCATTTGATTAGTCGGCGTAAAGCAATGAGAATGAAACGCCGGTATTATTTAAGAAAGATTTCGCAGCTTTTGAATGACGATCTAATTGGGTATTCGGACTGAGGGCTAAAAAACCTTCAGTCCCAAGACCCAGGCTTCAGTTGGAACGTTGTTTTTCTAAAGCGTGCCAGATATTTTTTAGCTCTGTTGGAGATTCGTCATCCATCCATTTTGCATAGACTTCTACTAACATCGTGAAGTCTTTGTGACCCATCTGCTTTGCGATAAATGCCAGGTTGCCGCGGGCAGTAAGGCACCAGCAAGCATAGGTATGGCGAGTTTGGTAAGGTCGTCGTGAGCGGATGCCGGACCGCTTCTGAATGGCCGCCCATTTGGTATTCCAGGCGGTGGGGACATACCAGAAGTTGATGATCTTCTTGCGTGCCTGAGTGGACGGGGAAAGTAGTGGGGTGACGCTCTCTTTCCGGCTCTCGTGCCTGTTTTGGAATACCTCTATAGAGCGTAGAGGGTGATCGGCAACGAGAGACATCAATACCCGGCAGGCTTCGACCGCTGGAGGCATTAATAGTACTGCGCGTGGCTTACCTGTTTTGGGAACCTTAAATGTGCCGTTGGCGGTTATGGCCCGGGTGATGTTGATCTGCTCTGCGTCCAAGTCGATGTCTTCAACTGCCAGCGCGCATAGCTCACCTGGTCGAAGCCCGGTATACACGGCCAACGTAATCGCAGCAGAGTCCTGGGGGTGAAGGCATCCCTTATCGACCAGCAGCTGGAATTCATCACGGGTAAGCGGGTCCGGCTCTTGGCCTTGCATTGCGAACCGATTGCACGCTTCTGATAATCCCTTGCGACAGTATCCATTGGTCTCGCACCAGCCCAGGAAACCGGCGAACGTCGCCAGGTAGTGATTGACGGTTGACGGTGCTCGATCTGCAATCAGCAACGTCCTCAGCAACTGAATGTCTTCGGGAAGCAATACGCCGGCGAGACGATCAATTCCAACCAACGCAGTGCAGATGTCCAAGGCATAGCCGTACTTCTCCTCGGTCATCGGTGTGATGTCGACAGCCTTCAACGGCTTGTATCGCTCCAGCAATGCCCCAAGCCTTTCGTCCTTGGCACTGCTGTAGTTGGTCGCGTGCTTTGAGTTTGGAAAGTGCCGCCCATACTCAAAGTGGCCGGTTTTGATCTCGTGAAGAATTGCCGCCCTTAACAGGGCGGCGTGTTTGATGTTGGCTTTGGTGATCGGAAGGCCGAGGGATTCGCGGCAGCGTATACGCCGCCACATGAACACGACGCGCAAATTGCCGCCGTGTATCTCAATCCCCTTGTGCTTTGCCAGCTCGGTTTCTAGGCCGCTTCCTGAGGTGCGCTCTCGGCCCACTTGTCATACTCCGTCATGTTGATTGCTACGCGGCCGTCTGGCGTCTTACGCCAGATGCGGCCTTGGGCCCAGGTGCCGTTTTTCACTTTGTGGCGGATAGCGTCTTCGCTGTAGCCAGTGAGTTCTGAGGCGCGGCTGATCATTACCCAGCGTGGGAGGCTCATGCTGCCGCCTCCCAGCGCCCATAAACACTGGAGCAGGAGGTAGAGTCCGTGGCAGTCATCAACTGCAGGTTGAGCAATTCCAAGACAATGGCGACAAGCCTAGTGGCAGTGCTGTCTTTGTCACCGACGACGATATTAGGAGTACTCATCGCACCACCTGCTTACGGTAGCCAGCGTCGTACAGGCATTCGGCCAGGTGTTTACGTGTGTACGGCATGCGATTGATAGCCTCGGATATTTCAGCTATCGCTTTTTCCCGTTCATCCTCGGCTAACAGTAACGGCGCGGGTTGCTCGGTGTAGAGAGGCGTAGCATTCCATGCTGGCCCCCAGTCTTCCGGCTTTGCCAGTGTTATCAGCGGTCGATCCAGGCGGTCATTTCCAGTTGGATCGGCTCGTTGGACCAGGTAGGCCACCGGCTTGCCATAGGGCTGGGTGGTTGGGCTGTTGCCGCACTTGAAAAAGTGGTCCCACTGGTGGCTGCACTCAGGGCAATCAACCATCTGCGCGCCGCACTTGTTGCCTGACTCTAAAACCGGAGCGGCGCGTAGCCCTTCGACCACTGCGTTTCCTGCATCGGTGATTTCGTATCGAGAGAACCCCGTCGTGCGAATCAGCCCGATGCGTGCCAGCGATTTCATGCGGTCTTTAGGCACGTCGTAGCCTTGGCCGTCTTCGCATGTATCGCAAAAGCGCAGAACGTCGCGCTCCTGCTGCTCAGTCAGGATTATGGGCACGCTGATTATTCCTTTATTGCTCATGGTCTGGGCCCTCCAGAAACTCAACACGGGATTCCCAAGGTTCGCCGGCATAAGTGTTAGTTCGACACTGACTTGGGTATGCGTAGCTGGCCTTTCCCGTGCGACAGTTCACAACGGTGAGTTGGTGCCCGTTGCTGGAATGTCGGTGGACGCGGGCCTCGAAAGCACCTCGTGAGTGGTGGATCCTGACCAGGCAGCCCTTCGGATAGGTCTGCAGCATGAATTGGCGTTGTGCTTCGATAGCTGCGTCAGCGGCTCTATCCAGATCAAACATGCGCCCTCGCTGTTCGTAATTCATGCTGCTACCTCCAGTCGGTCTTCTTCGTTCCGATCTGTGTTTGCGCTGAGCTGATTGGATGCTTTATCGCGCTCAAGCAATAGCTCTAACAGTTGCTCGTTAAGAGCGTCAGAGTCGATATTTAAGGCTGTGGCGCATTCTCTCAGGTTCGCATTGACCTGCTCCAACTCGGCAATGCGTTTTTGAGCGGCCTCCAGCAGCATCCATACCTCTGTCACACCAGCAAACTCAGCGACGTGCTTGGGAGACATGACAGCCCATTCATCAGGACGCACGTTGGTCAGGTCGGCAGGCCAGTACCGCTGGCCTGGTTTCGATTCTGGCGGGTAATCCACAGCATTCGAAGCGTGCATATACCCCAGGGCAGGCTGCGCGAGCGGGCGTGCTGGAGCGATTGGCGTTGCATCACTGAGCGCTGCCCCGCGCAGCTTTTCGTGGGGTATAAGTGCCTCTGCAGTGGCGCTGGGAGGAGCAATAATGCCTGCTGCTGCGCAGCAGAGACTGTTTGTTTCTAGCGTGTCGCCACCATTTGCAGTGCGGAGCAAAGCGGACAAGGCACTGGTGTTGTTCTGTTGGTTCTTCATGCCGCTTTCCTCCGGTGTTCAATAGCAAGTTGGTCCATCAGGCGCTGGTGGTAGGTGTTGCGGGCTTCTGCTGCAGACCATGGACGGATGGTTTCAACCATGGGGTCGATGCCGACCAAACAATCCCAGATAGCCGGATCGGATGGCATGAGGTCGCGGCGTTCGGTCGCCAGCGCAATCAGGTTGGCCAGGTGAATGCAAGAGGGCAGTACCGTGGCAATATCAAAGCGTTTGCAGACGTGCTGCCAGACTGCGTCTTCAAGGACATGGTAAGTGTGCATCCACTGCTTGAGCGGTCGGGTCATGGCGCCCAGGTATGCCTCGGGTGCGTTATGAAGCAAGGCCGTGAGTTTGTGTTCTTCCGGCACCAGTTCGGCGACGGTGCAGCTGTGTTGTGCCACGCTGTAGAACTCGCGGGTGTGGCCGTTGAATCTGCACAGGTGCGCCAGGGAGTGTGAGATGTCCCGCGGGTCGATCATGTCGACGTTGGGTTCGAGCAGGTCAAAGTGCTTGCCCGTATGGGTGAGGATCAAGTTCATGCGGCGTCCTCCTGGGCGACTGGCTCCAGCTGGGCTGCCATGCTCAGGGCTTTGTTGCGTAAGGCGAGTGCTTGCGTAGCCTGAGTTTGCGAGTTCACTGCCTGGAATGTGTCAGCGGCAAGCTTGAGTTTTTCGGCGATGGCAACAAGGTTCTGGTAATTCTCAGGGCTCGACTTTTGATTGTCGGCCAGCTTTTTATGATGCTGAGCTAGGCGTTTGTGGTCGGCGCGGATGTAGCTCAGGGATGCTTCCAGCTCTTTGATGGTATTGGCATTGAAGGCGCGCTCGGCGTTTCTGCCCTCATCAGTCCCTTCGGCCCGGCCATCGGTTAGGCCGCCCCGGTAGCCGGTCCAGTAGAGAAGGGCGGCGGCAATAATGATGCTGATCAGTGCGCAAATTTGAACGTATGTCATGTGGTGTGCTCCAGGTGATTACGTTGGCTGGTGGTGGCAGCCGCTGGGTTTAGATGCGCGTCATTGCTTCGTCGAAGCTCATTACACGCCGGTACATCGGGTCGTCGGGCCGTTGCTGCGTGAGGATCAGATGATCAGTCATCGGGGCCTCCTGACCTGGCGTCCAGTCGTCGTAGATGCAGTTCAGTTTCAGAGCGTTCGCGATAGCTTTTGCGTTGCGTGTTTTCCCGCAGGCTTGCGGGCCGTAAACAATCCAACTCTTGGTGCCGGACGGATGCTTGGTTGTCATAGCGTTGTTTCCTTGCTGGTGGTGGCAGCGGTGGGTGTGTGTTCATTCGTTATCTGGATCGGGTGGATCTGCCAGGCCGCACATGAGCTTGGCCTGGTACGGCATATAGCCTTCTTCTCGCAGGGCGTCGTAGCGCTGATAGTCGGCGGCAAAGTAGCTGCACTCATCACAAAGTCGGCTGGCCTTTTCGTCGGCAGACAACGGTGTATCGCAGTGTCGGCATTGATCGAGCAGTGACATGTCACACCTCGTCGCCGGCGGCTTCTGGTCGCGGCATATCTTCATCCGCTCTATAAGCTCGGATATCGATCAGGGCTGCGACATGCTTGATATGGGCATACCTCAACGCCTTGACGCTGTGGTCCAGGGTGGTCACCGGCAGCTGAATGCGGCCGCTGTTGATCGCCTCTGTGAAGGTCTTCTCGTTGAGGTTCTTGAAGTAATGCACGCGCAGCTTTTCCAAGGGGATAAGCACGTCTCCGAAGAGTTGGTGCAGCATCTCAACCGTTGCGCTATCTGGCGCGGGTTGCAGCCGTAGCGGTGTCTGACTGTTGTTGCTCATGAGCAGCGGCCTCCTTGCGTTTGAGTCGTGAGGGGTGATTCCAGGCATTCAGGCAGTGGCGTTTGGTCAGCTCCCGCAGATGCTCCGGCACTTCGAGGAGCGCGGCATTGCGCTCCTCGCGTGTGTGCATGGCGACGATCTGGCGGGCGTACTCCCTAGGCCACGTCACGGTTGTCTGCCGGGATGGCTGGCAGTTCGAGGCCCAGCTGACTTGCCAGCCAGGGCATGCCGGCTTGCCGGACCTTCGTCGACTGGCTGTATTGCATTCCGGCCGTCTCGTGGTACCAGTTGCCGTTCTTGATCCGCAGATATTCCCGGTCACGTACAGGGAACGCCGGGAGGTTGCGGTCAGTGAGCAAGCCCTTGTCACGCATCAGCGCGATCAGTTTTGGGCGGGTGAGGCCGAAGTACTTGGCGGCCTTATCCAGGCTACGTTCCATCGCGACCTCCTAGGCTGCATGCGCAGCGGGAGTCGCCACGGCTGCCAGGTGAGTGATGGATTCGGCCACCATGGAGTAGATCTCCACGTCACTGCCGCACACCGTGAAGCACTTGCTGAATGGCTTCTTGACGCCGATGCTCATGATGGTGGTGATGCCGGTGCGGGTTTTGTTGCGATGGATTGCCAGGTTAATAGGTTGCTCAAAACCCATGTCGAGGCTCAGCGCGCCGCCGGTTTGCACCAGGTCGAACACACGCTGCTTGTGTTCAATTTCGAAGACGCCGTAGCGGCGTTCAGCGTGCGGCACAGACGACGGATCGCTTGGACTCGCTGGCCCGTTGATGATCTCCTCGATGAAGTCCGCAAGCTTAAGGTGCATCTTTTTGCTGTTGGTCAGGGTCAGCGTGTGGCGTTCGCAGCCCAACTCAATAGTGAACTGCGTGTCGGCTTTGCGGCGCTCGACTTTCAGGCGGAAGGCCACGGCCTCACGCTGAACTTCGGCCCGCAGGAGATGGTTGAAGGTCTCGGTCAGGCTGACCTGGGCCTTGAGCAGGGTCAGGGTGCGGTTGTCGAGTTTGTACTTGTTCATGCCGCTTGCCCTCCGCCGTTTGGATCGAATGGGTAGGGCGTGTTACGTTCTTTTGATTTGGGTTTGGACGCGATGAATGTGCAGCCTAGGTCTTGCGCCAAGCGGCGGATTTCAAAGATGCGGGATGGGTTTGCAGCGGCCGGGTGGACGTGCAGGGTGGCTGTGGTGTGCATTCTGTTACCTCGCTCTGTGGTGGAAGAGTGAGATGAATATCAACCAGTGGTTGATTTATGTCAACTGCAGGTGTAGCTTTTCTAGGAATTTCCGTAGTAGGTAGAATTGACAGATCCATGCTCGTTGGATGACTATTGCTAAATATCAAAAATGTAAGTCTTCAATGTTATTAATTTGGGTGTTAGGGCTTAAATGGATATTAAAGAGTGGTTTCCTGAGTTTCAAGTTTCGGCAGAAACTGACACTGACTTGCAAAGCTATTTCTTCAAATTGCCTGAGGTGCAACAGATAACTGTCAGCAGGTCCTGGCTGGTACTTGGTAGGAAAGGGATGGGTAAAACTGCAATTTACGAGTATTTAAAGCGATCTTCTACTAAAAATCTCAGCGGTTACAACACGATCTGTATAAACTTCAGTGACTATCCTTGGCCTGCTCACCAGCTATACAAAGAATCACTATCAGGTGAGCTCTCAGCGTACCAAAAAAGCTGGAGATATTTATTCTTTGTTAAAGCTGTTTCGCGTTTAATTGAAATAAAGCTTGCTGCAGGTGAGCGTTTAAGTCGAGAGCTGAAATGGGCAAAAGATTACATAGAGAAAATTTATGGTAATCCCAACCCTTCTCTAACGGAGGTGATTTTCTCTAAAATTGGTCGGCTTTCAAAAGTTAGTGGGCCCGGTGTAGATGTTGATGATTTTTCTTTCGAGGCTGGTGAAGTATCTTTCGAAGATATCGCTGAAGATAAAAAGCTGCAATCTAAGCTAAGATCAAATTCTTTCACTCTTTTGGGGTATTTCGAAAAGATTTTTCGCGACAACTGCGGCTCTCACAAAATTCTAATCGCCTTGGATCAGCTAGATGAAAATTGGTTAGAAGGTGAAATTGAAGAGTATAGCAAGGTCTTAATAAATCTCGTCAATGTTTGCAGGAATATTGCAGTCGATACTGCGTTATCGAAAAATCTAAAAGTTGTTCCGTTCCTACGAACTGATATTTATCAATCGTTGAAATTTAATGATAAAAATAAACTGCTTCAAGATAGTGCGATCATTATTTCTTGGGATTCGGATAGCCTAGATGATATGTATTATGAACGTGTGAAAAAATACGCCCCTAAAACATTTCCTTTGGATCACGAAATAAAGTCAGGAAATTTGTTTGCTATCAAATATGCACGTCAGGGAACCCCTCCTTTTAAGTACGTAACGCGGCGCTCATTTTTCCGTCCACGTGATGTAATCGTATACTTCAATAAAATACGCGAATGTCACATACCGAGTGCTACGGGGCTTTATACGAGCGAAGAACTCTATGAGGCTGACCGTGAGGCGTCTGTTAGTGTTTATAATGAGCTTGTTGATGAGTGGTCTAATCAGTTTCCTGAGATCGAAAACCTGCTCACGGTATTACAGACTATTCAAGTTGAAACATTTAGCTATGATGATTTTTCAGGAAAGTGTGATACCGAATTTAATGATATCTCAGAAGGCAAAAAAAGAGAGTATTTAGCATTTCTGTTTGAGAACTCAATTATAGGGCAGAAAAAGCAAGGGCGCTGGGAGTATATAAGCAGTACCCCAAACCTTAAAATGAACATAGAGAAAGACTTTAGGACCCATCACGCTCTAAAGTATCGGCTGCATTTGGTTGAAAGTCGGCCAAGTCAGAATATGTAGCTTACTCGGGCATAAAAGCTCCGATAACGGTGCCGCAGATATGAGTTTCTTCCGTGATATCAATGATTGGGTATTGCGGATTGATTGGTCTGAGATACTGGCGGCCAGCGTCTTCAACCAAAATTTTAAACGTGACCTCATTGGTCCTGGGCACCCTTGCAATAACCCGGTCTCCCGTTTTTGCCTCTGCTTCGGGGTCAACAAAAATAATACATCCTGCTGGGTAACTACGGCCAGGCCCAGGATTAGTCATTGAGTCTCCCAGCACTCTGAGTGCATATCCTTGCCGACTGATAGTTACAGGGCAGGAAAGCCAAATATCTGCTTCATAAGATTCTAAATCTGCTGATGCCTCGCACCATGCACCTGCCTGGACCCACGAAATTAAAGGGACTTTTTCAAAGTGACGACCAACCTCTTGAACATTGCTTTCGTGAGTGCCGTCCGTTTTTGTATAATTTGTGCCTACAGAAATGGCTTTAGGCGTAACCCCATATTCAAGCCACTCACGTCGGACATTTAGCCAGTTACAGAGCGCTACCATGCTGTCCGCCTCAGCGATAGCATCCCCATTCAGCCACTTGCTTATCGCCTGCGGGCTCTTTTCTACCCCGACGCTCTTCAGATGATTATGAATATCCACCCCACGCCCCCGGGTGCGTACACCGGCATCGTCGAGTGCTTCGTGAAGGCGCGCCGTGAAAGCTGCCCGTAGCTCATTCTTATCAACCATGAGTTGATACTCTCACAGGGGTTGCGCAATAGTCAGTTGATGTTAATATCAACCGCAAGTTGATAAATGGAGGTTGCCATGTTGGACCCCGCAGATTTTCCGAACGCCATTGCGTTCGCATTTGAAGCAGTAGGCGGCATCGGAGCCGCCGCCAAGGTATGTGACAGGAGTTACCAAGCACTCAATAAGTGGCGCTTGGCTGCCAGCCTTCCACGCACCGATTACACCGGTGAAACCCACTACGCAAAACTCTTAGCGACCGCTGCTGAGCAAAAGGGCAACGCGTTTGACGCTGCCTGGCTGCTGAATGCATCGGCCCCTCAAAAAGCTGCGGCATAGATAGAAAAAAGGCGACCCAAGGGCCGCCCAGTTCCTCCCGGCACACACCACCACAGTGCTGTCGGGTCGCGACGAAGGTAGGAGGGCACACCACATGCAAACCGCCTCCCTTTATCGCGCTGCCAAGACACGGATGTCTTGGGTTGCTGCCTTTTCCACCACAGATTAGGCAGCTGTTGCGCCAGAGGTGAGCAACGGATTGTTCGCCTCGGCACGGTGCCGGTTTCGATCCCTAGATCTAGCCGGCGTTTGGGCCCTTTCAAGCCACGCGGCAAATGTATCACCACTACACGTCGCGGGGCACTGGCAACTTAGTAGGATTAATGCCATGAGCCGAGTAGCTTTAAGCTGTGTTGATCGAGCGCAAAAGGAAGTACTGACGCTTGAATTAGCCCTGTACCACGCCGCACGGGACTATCCCGGCGGTGCCGCAGCAATCGCCGCCACCACCGGCCGCAATGCCACCACGCTGCAGCACAAGTTGTCTCCCACCCATCCCTCGCACACCGTCAACATTCAGGAGTTCGGCGAGATCCTCGAACTGACCAAGGACCGCCGCATTCTCGATGCGGTGCACGCCCTTGTCGGCGACACGATCTGGCAGGAACTGGCTGAGGCGTACACCAACGACATGCCTGAGACCCTGACCACGGGTATCGCCATGTTTTTCCGGCAGGTCGCCGATTTGTCCGAAACCTGGGCCAAGCACATTGGCGACGGCAAGGTCGATGACCGTGAGCTGGCTGAGATACGCCAGTTGGTGTTTCGAGGTATTCAGGGGTTGTTGGGCATGTACAACCGCGCCCGCTACGTCAACCAGACGACTTGTGGGGTGGAACGTGGCTGATATCGCTGACTTCGCAAATGACCTGGTGCAAGAGCGCATCGATCAGGCCGTCGCTGCACGCCTGGCGCTGATGTCCAACACGGCTCAGCATTCCCTGATGTTGTGTGAAGAATGCGACGGCCCTATCCCAGAGGCCCGTCGTGTGGCACAGCCCGGTTGCACGCTCTGCATTGAGTGCAAGACCGTCGATGATCAGAGGGCTGCCCGTTATGCTCGATGATGTGATCAATCAGTTCGCGGACTATGGTCTTGAGCCCGCTCAACCCTTGGTATTTGGCAGGCTTACCCGCTGCAAAACCACCCAGGACAAAGGCAAAGAAAAAAACGGCTGGTACGTCATCCACGAACACCGAACCGAAAAAAACGAGACGCTGATCTTCGGCAGCTTCGGTGACTGGCGTTCTGGCGATACCCAAAAAATAAAGGTCAAGCCCGGACGCATGAGCCCCGAGGAGCGCGAAGTCATGCGCGCTCGCCAGGAAGATGCCAAGCGTAAGGCTGCCGAGATCGCGGCCAACGCATCACGCCGAGCGGCCAACCGTGCTGCCGGCCTGTTCAAGCGCATGCCCGAAAAGGGTAAGAGCGCCTATCTGGATCGAAAGCAGATCGTAGGCTTCAAGGTTCGCTATGCGCCACGTACTGGCGCATTTTTGGTGCCCATGTGCAACGTCCGCGATCAGATCGTCGGCCTGCAGGTGATCTTCCCGGCCAAGCAAGAAGACACCGGTCGGGATAAGCAGTACTGGCCGCCCGGTATGTCAAAAGAGGGGGCTTTCCACCTGATCGGTCCCCACCCCGAGCCCGGCGAACCGGTGCTGGTGTGTGAGGGCTACGCCACAGGCGCAAGCCTGCACATGGCGACTTCGCTCACTGTCGCCATCGCGTTCGACGCGGGCAACCTGCTGCCTGTCTCCAAGGCAATGCGCGAGCGTTTTCCTGGCTGCCCGCTGATCATCTGTCGCGATGACGACTGGAAAACCAAGCGCCCCAACGGTGACCCTTGGAACCCTGGAGAAGAGAAAGCCAACAACGCCGCGCTGGTTGTCGGAGGTCAAGTTGTCGCCCCGGTGTTCTCCGGCGAGCGCGAGATCAAGTGGACCGACTTCAACGACTTGCACGTCGCCGAGGGGTTGGAGGCCGTCCGCCGCCAGGTGCTTGCGGTGGTCAAGCCTCCTGCAGCGGGTGGCTGGAAGGACCAACTGGCACGCACCGAAAACGGCTCCCTGATCGCGCATATGCAAAACGTCGAGCTGATCCTGGGCAATGACGAACGCTGGGCCGGTGTCATCGGCTACAGCGTGTTCAGCTCCAAGATCGTCAAGCTGCGGTCTGCGCCCTTTGGCGGTGGTGCCGGCGACTGGGCCGACATTGACGACATGCGAGTGATGAAGTGGCTCGCGCAGCAATACAACCTGCGGGTCAAAGCGTCGCATGTGATCGAGGCGGTCAGCGTGGTTGCCCACGACCACGCCTTCCACCCGGTGCGTGAGTACTTGGAGAAGCTGGAATGGGATCGCGTGCCACGTATTGAAACCTGGCTGACCGACGTGCTGGGCGTCCAGGCCAGTGAGTACTCGGCCAAGGTCGGTAAGCGCTGGCTTATCTCGGCGGTTGCCCGTGTGATGCGCCCAGGCTGCAAGGCCGACTCTGTGATGATCCTCGAAGGCGGGCAGGGCGCCGGTAAGTCCACGGCCATGGGCGTCCTGGGTGGCGAGTGGTTCATGGACACGCCCTTTGCCCTCGGTGACAAGGACAGCTTCCAGGCGATTCGGGGCAAGTGGATTGTCGAGCTGGGCGAGCTGGACAGCTTCAACAAGGCGGAAAGCACCAAGGCCAAACAGTTCTTCTCCGCTTCCACCGACACCTACCGAGAGAGCTACGGCCGCAGAACGAATGACGTGCCACGCCAGTGTGTTTTCGTGGGCACCACCAACCAAGAGGAGTACCTCAAGGACGCCACGGGCAACCGTCGTTACTGGCCGGTGTTCTGCAACAAGGTCGATCTGGAGCAACTGCGCGAGATCCGCGACCAGCTGTGGGCCGAGGCGCTGTTCTGCTTTGAAGCGGGCGATATCTGGTGGGTGAACAAGGACGAATCCAAGATGTTCGCCGAGGCTCAAGACGAGCGCTTTGTGGTGGATGAATGGGAAGGGCCGATCCTGGCCTGGATGGAAGAATCGCAGATCGGGGAGACCGCTACCGGCAACGAGATCCTGACCCAGGCGCTGAAGCTGGACTTCGGACATTGGGGCAAGCCCGAGCAGATGCGGGTCGGGGCGATCATGCACCGGCTGGGATGGCGCAAGCGGCGTATGCCCGCGCTGCCAAAAAGCGGAGTGCGGCCATGGGCCTATGAAAAGCCTGCGGGCTGGGGGCGTGCGTCTGCGTTGCAGCAGGCGGTGATCGAGGAGCCTTGCTTTGATTAAGCGAATCGATGAGATGCTCAAACTGTGGGCGCAGGATCTGCATTCGCCTGTGCCGGACGGTGCTGGCGGGCCGAGTGGCGGCAACATGATCGCCATGCTGATGGAGTGCAAAGGTGAGTTGATACGCGGCACGCGGGGTAGTCGGGTGCTGCTGGATGAATCGGCCGACATTGAGCTGATCGTCAACAAGCACTTGCCGCCGCAGCTGTCGCTTGTCGTACGCGAGCACTACTGCAACCACGAAAGCTTCCTGTCGCAGAAGTACACCCACTGCGGATGCAGCCGCGATACCTATTACCAGCGGCTCCATGAGGCACACCTGCACATCGCCGGCATGCTGATGGGGAAGGCTGCATGATCCTCGGCATCACTCCGCGTGCCTCTGTCCTACTGTCCTGCTTTGTCCGACTGCCATTTTGCGCAGTTGGACAGGCGCAGGCCGCGCCGTTTCTGGGCTGTCCTACTGTCCAACCTTTACCCGCCCCACGCACACATGAGCATAGCGGGCACGTAGTCGCGCCCATGGCGCGCACGCGTGCTTTTAACTTTCTCTCTATACACAAGAGAAAAGTAATAAAGGTAGGACAGTAGGGCAGAGCCCCGTATTTAGGCGCCTGTAGCTGTCCTACTCCGATCCAGAATAGTGGGACAAGTAAGAGAGGGCACCAGAAGCGATAGCCGATTGAGTGCGTTGTCCCTGCGTTGCACCTGCGTCATACCTGTATTGCACCCATATTGCGCCATGGCATTAAAACTCCCTTGCTGCCACCGGAATCCACCTGTAAAAAGTACCCATCTTCGATAGGTGCGACCGCAAGCAGCGGGACACACCACCACACTGAACCCGGCCATTGCGCCGGGTTTTTGCGTTTATGGGGTAGGGCGATGACGAACGAGCAGCAAGCGCTTATTGATATGCCGATCTGGATGGTGATCGTGCTGTCCCTGGTCGGCGGCATATCCGGCGAGGCATGGCGGGCCGATAAAGCGGGGGTAAGTGGCTGGTCCTTGATTCGCCGCTTGCTCCTTCGATCCGGGGCCTGCGTGGTCTGCGGGCTTTCCACCATGATGTTGCTACACGCTTCTGGCATGTCGGTCTTGGCGGCAGGGAGTATCGGATGCCTCACCGCTATGGCCGGCGCCGATGTCGCCATCGGGCTGTATGAACGCTGGGCCGCCAAGCGGTTGGGCGTGTGCGATGTGCCGCCCTCGGGCAGCGGTCAGGCATGATGCGCTGGAGGCCACGGAATACGTGGCCTGTAGCGGGATGCGTCAAAATGGTGCGCTGAAAGTCGCCGGGGACCCTGGCGGCATTCGAGGGACACGGGGCATGAAACCCGCGGGAAAGCGTTAGCGGATGGCCCGCCAGCTTACTGAAATTCAATCCATTGAAATTGAAAGGTTTCCATTGAAAAGCCGTTGAAAAGGAGGGCTTATGACGGATCCACTGTTCCTGTCTAAAAGCGCTTTCGCGGTTCGCATCGGCAGGACGCCGAGCTACATCACCTGGCTCAAAGACAACAACCGCCTGGTGCTTTCGCCGGATGGCAAGAAGGTCGACGCGCTGGCAACCGAAGCGCTCATCCTCGAAACCGCCGACCCCAGCAAGGCCGCTGTCGCGGCTCGCCACCAGCAAGACCGGCTCCAGCGTGACGTTTACAGCCAACTGTCCCCCATGGTCGAGCCGACTTACACGGCTGCGCCGCCGCAGCCTGCTGGCGCGAAGAGCGGGCAACCTGACTTCCAGAAAGCCCGCGCACACCGCGAGTACTACCTGGCCCAGTTGGCCGAGGCCGAGTTTCACAAGGTGCAGGGCTCGCTGGTGGAGATGAAGGCGGTCACCACCGGGGCCTACAACGCCGGACGCATGCTGCGTGATCAACTGCTCAGCATGCCCCCGCAACTGGCACCTGAACTGGCAGCGATGTCCGACCCTTGGGAAATTGAGCAGCACCTGACCAAGGCGCTACGGCTGTCCCTGGAAGAGGCCGAGCGCATGTCGTCGGCTGACCTTGAACGCGACCTGATCACTATGAGTTAACTCATGCATACGGGAAAACCTGACGGCGCTGAGGTGTACCGTGAGGCGTATTTCCGTGGGCTGCGTCCAGACCCCAGCCTCTGGGTGGACGAGTGGGCCGACGAGTACATGCGCATTCCGCGTGATACCGGCGCCGCCGAGCCAGGGAAATATCGCACCGTGCGAACGCCCTACGCACGAGAGCCGATGCGGTGCCTGTCACCGGCTCACCCGTGCAAGCGTGTTGTGACCATGGTCGCCTCGCAGTTGATGAAAACCCAGATCGCCTTGAACTGGATTGGCGCGCTGATCCACATGGTGCCGTCGAACATTCTCACGCTGCTGCCCAGCCTGGGCTTGGCAAAGCGGGTGTCGTCGCGGATCGGCAAAACTATCAAGGCCACCCCGGTGTTGCGCGAACGTGTGGCGGCGAGCCGTTCGCGGGACTCACGCAACACCATGGACACCAAGGAGTTCGAAGGCGGTTCGCTGTACGTCACTACCGCCGGCTCTGCGGCCAACTTGGCAGAGCTGTCGGCGCGCTACGTGTACGGCGATGAAATCGACCGCTGGGAAGTCGACGTGGGCGAAGAGGGCGACCCCATCGAGCTTGCGGAAACGCGGGGCAGTACTTTCGGCCGCAATGCGAAGTTCTACTTCTCCAGTTCGCCGACGATCAAGGGCGCGTCTCGCATCGACGATCTGTTCGAGGGTAGCGACCAGCGTTACTACTACGTGCCGTGCCCGACCTGCGGCCACATGCAAACCCTGGAGTGGGAGCGATTGCATTACTCCCAGGACTTCAGCGTGGTGCATTACGAGTGCGCCGGACCTGATTGCGACGTGCTGATCGAGGAACACCACAAGGGCGACATGCTCGCCCGTGGTGAGTGGCGCGCCCATGCCAAGGGCGATGGTGAGACGGTCGGCTTCCACCTCAACGCGCTGTATTCACCGCTGGGTTGGACGGGATGGAAGTCGCTGGCAAAGCAATTCGAGAAGGCGAAAAAGGCCCAGGCCAAAGGCGACCTTGAGCCTATGCAGGTGTTCTACAACACCCGTCTGGCTAAAGTGTGGGACAGCGCGCAAGAGCAAACCAAGGCATCGGTACTGATCGAGCGGGCGCGCCGGGAAGGGTTCTCCCTCGGTGCCATGCCCGCTGCCGTGATGATGATCACGGGCGCCGTCGACGTACAGGCCGACCGCCTGGAGTTCATGGCAATGGGCTGGGGCGTCGGCATGGAGCGCTGGGTTATTGATCACCGGGTGATCGCGGGCGACCCGTCGGATGAACGCACCTGGGCGGTGCTGGATGAACTGCTGAAAGAGCGGTACCGGCATCCCTGCGGCGTCGGCCTGGGCATTCTCGCGGTCGCCGTCGACTCAGGTGGTCACCACACCGACGAGGTTTACCAGTTCTGCCGCGTGCGGCGCTGGCGCAACATCTTCGCCATCAAGGGCGCGAGCAAACCCGGTAAGCCAGTAATCGCTCAGCGGCCGTCCATGGTCGATGTGACCTGGAAGGGCCAGACCGAACGCGGCGGCGCCGAGCTGTGGTTTGTCGGTACCGACACCGCAAAGGACTGGATCTACAACCGTTACCCGTTCGAGTCCGGCCCAGGTGCGCTGCACTTCGCCAACGACCTGCCGGACGAGTTCTTTGCCCAGTGCGTGGCCGAGCGCAAGGTCGCCAAATACGTGCGCGGCCACAAGCGTATCGAGTGGATCAAGGGCAAGGCCGAGCGCAACGAAGCCCTCGACCTGATGGTGTATTGCTTGGCGATGGCGCATTACCTCGGCATCAACCGGTATCAGGAACACGACTGGGAGCGAGTCCGGCAGTCACTGGCCCAGGTGGGTTTGTTCGATGAAAAGGTGGTCGCCGCCGAACGTGTCACGGTCGCCGAGCCGGCTGCCGCGATGCAGCAACCGGCGCCGCAACCCGCCGCTCCAGTCGCCCAATCGCGCCCTGTTACATCTCCTCAGCGTCGCAGCTCCAGCAGCGGATACTTGAAGAGACGGTAGTTCAGGTCAGTCCAATTAAAGGGCTGATAATTCTGGCTCCGAGCCCGAGTGCCTCAGATACCAGCCCGCGGGCAACCTCTTTACCACCTTCTTTGGCGGTGGTCGCAAGCTGCTCCCCGATGGAGGTCGTCGAGGCAATACTTTTAGGGATGGCCTTAAGAACTTCAAGGCCCTTCGCTGTAAGTATCGCATCGTCAACGCGAAGGTATGGATAAGGCTTGCAGGTGAGATAACCCGCTTGCATTAGCCAATCAGCTGTAGCGATAAAAAACTCTGCGTCCTCGGTCGGCACCTCAGTGCCATAACGTTCATCGTACTGCATCGCATTTTCGACCATTGCTCCCGCCATGAGCATTTTAGGAAGAGGAAAGCTTTGGTAAAGCTCGGCAAAAATTTTGCCGGTGATCTCATCAAACTTTTCAATATTGGAGACAGCCATGTCAGAAGACCTCAGGGAAAAGGGACAGCGAGCACAGGAATTTAAAGCCGCAGCCGAGCTTCAGCAAGAACTGCGAAGAGTGGTTGCAGATCAATTGACAGGAAGAATGGACTGGGTGAGGGCTATTACCTACTGGCGAACACGGCTTCCAGACGTTGGATCTGATGAGTTAGCCGATGCGCTCGCCCATGTATTGGCGGGGGGCAGTTTCAAGCAGGACATTCAGTCGAGAAACCAAAACTTTATCTGAAGGTTGTAATACGCCGTCAGATCCCTCCAGAGCCATTGTTATGTCATTCACTCCGAAGCACCTCGAAGCCATCGAGCGCGCCATCGCACGCGGTGAAAAGACCGTGCGCTACAGCGACCGCACGGTGGAATACCGCTCCATCGACGAACTGCTCAAGGCCCGCGACGAGATCCGCACGTCGCTGACCAACGCCGCCGGGCCGCGCTCTCGCGTGGTTCGGCTCATGCATGGAGGCAAAGGACTCTAATGGCCCGACATTATCCGACGCTAACCCGTAATGGATTCTTGCTGCCGTCGAACATCAAGGCCAGTTACGAAGGCGCCGGAGAGGGCCGTCGTTCGGCCAGTTGGGAAGCCACCGACAACGGCATCAACAGTATCAATACCCCGGCCCTGCGCAACCTGCGGGCTCGCTCGCGGGCGGCAGTGCGTAACGACCCATACGCGTTCAACGTCATCGACAAGCGCGTCAGCAACCTGATCGGCACCGGCATCACGCCCAGGCCGACCACGGATGACGCTGCACTGCGCAAACTCAAGCAGCAGCTGTGGGATGACTGGGTGGATGAAGCGGACGCGGACGAGCTGACCGACTTCTACGGCATGCAGGCCCTGGTGGCGCGCACTGTTGAAACCGCTGGTGAATGTTTTGTGCGGTTGCGGCCGCGCAGTCCGAGCGAAGGTTTGGCGGTGCCGCTGCAACTGCAGGCGCTGGCGCCTGAATTTGTCCCTCACGACAAGTTTGAGACGGCCAAAAATGGCAACGTCATCCGCGCCGGGATTGAGTTTAACCCGGCCGGCAAGCGCGTAGCGTACTGGATGTACTTGTCGCACCCACGCGATTCATCGTCGTTGAACGCCGGTTACAACCAGTTGGTGCGGGTGCCAGCGACGCAGGTGCTGCACATCTTCGAACCCATGGAGCCAGGGCAACTGCGCGGCGTGCCGCGTCTGGCACCGGTATTGAAACGACTGCGCAGCCTGGACAACTACGACGACGCGGTGCTGTTTCGCCAGGAGGTGGCAAACCTGTTTGCTGGCTTCATCAAGCGCCCGGCGCCGGACAGCGGGCAGCAACCACGCGACCCGGTAACGGGGCAACTGCTGACCACCGACCGCGATGGCTTCACACCGATGGTGGCCTTGGAGCCCGGCACCATGCAGGAGCTGGGGCCAGGTGAAGAGGTGGAGTTCTCCAAACCACCGGACGCTGGCAACAACTATCCGGACTTCATGCGTCAACAACTGATGGCTGCGGCAGCGGGTTCGGGCACGCCGTACGAGATCCTCACGGGCGACATGCGCGAGGTCAACGACCGGGCGCTACGGGTGGTGCTCAACGAGTTCCGGCGACGCTTGGAGCAGCTGCAATTCGGCGTGTACGTGCATCAACTGTGTCGCCCGGTGCGTGCCGCCTGGATGGACATGGCGGTGCTGTCCGGTGCCCTTGTACTGGAAGACTACGCGCAACGTCGACGCGAATACCTGCGTACACGTTGGGTGCCACAAGGCTGGGCCTACATCCAGCCGGTGCAGGACGTGCAGGCGCGGCGGATGGAAGTGCAAGCGGGCTTCGGTTCACGCAGTGAGATGTGTTTGCGCAACGGCTACGACGCGGAAACCATCGACGCGGAAAACGCCGCTGACCTCGCCAGGTCCACGGATCTGGGCCTCAACTACACCACGCTTGATGCCATCGAGCCGACAGATGACAAGGAACAACCATGAGTAAAAAAGCGATCCCGCGCATTTATGACAAGGCTGGCAAGCAGGTAAAAGTCGCGGATAAGAGTTGGTACACCTTTCAGGCCAGCGGTGAAGCCGAGCAGCAAACCATTGAGGTGTTTGTATACGGCGAGATCGGCACCTGGGGTGTCAGCGCTAATCAGTTTGTCCAAGACCTGCGAGCCATGGACGACGGTGCGTCACCAGTGATTGTTGCGTTCAACAGCATCGGTGGCGACTTGTTCGACGGCCTGGCGATCCACAACGCGCTGTCGCGTTTAGGCGAGCGCTGTACCGGGCGCATTGATGCGCTGGCGGCCAGTGCGGCGAGTGTCGCGGTGTGCGGCGCTCACCGCGTTGTGATCGCGGCCAACGCAATGCTGATGATCCACAACCCCTACACCTTCACCGGTGGCGATGCCGAGGACTTCCGGCGTGTTGCTGATGTGTTGGACCAGACATTGGAAGCGATCATCGCGGCCTACAAGTCCAAAGCACCGGACATTGACGAGGCCGAGCTGCGGCGCATGGTCAACGCCGAGACTTGGCTGACTGCAAATGAGGCGGTGGCGCTGGGCCTGGCAGATGAAGTGGGCGACGGCCTCAAGGTCAAAGCCTGTCTCGGCCAGGGCAGTGTCTTGCAACGCTTCCAGCATGCCCCGGCTGAATTGCTCGCTCAACTGGATGAAGAGCCCGACGTCGACCCACCGGAACCGGCGCCCGTATTGGACGCTGCTGGACTGGCGCTGATGGTCACCAAGGGTTGCGCGGCGGCCGGCATCAGTAACCTGGTGGAGCCGCTGCTAGCCACCACCAGGCTGGAAAGCGAAGCGGTAGTTACGGCAGCACTAACCAACGCGAAAACGCTGCACGGTCTGTGTGTCGCCGCACGATTGCCGGAACTGACCGCTGAGTTTATCTCGGCGGGTCTGGATGAAAGCGCAGTCCGTGCTCGTCTGTTCGATAAATTGGTGGGCAGTGGCGGCGGCTTTGAAATCAACAACAGCCTGCCGCTGGATAACGACCCGGCACCCACTAACAAGGCCAAACAGGTCGACACCCAATCAATCTGGGCTACCCGTCAGGCGGCACAGAACGGAACCTCGAAAGGAGCAAGAGCATGAAAATCGAATCGATGCACGCGGGCGAGTTCCTGCTGTCCGAAGGCGCTGGCAATATTTCCCGCGAAGCGATCAACGTCGCAGCCGGGCCAGCCCTGGAGCCGGGCCAGATCCTCGGCCTAGTCACCGCCACCAACGAGTTTGCCCCGTACCTGGCTACGGCCGAGGACGGCACTGAAAACGCCGTCGCGATTCTCTATGGTCCGCTGGGCGAGTCCGATGTTGCCCGGCGCGGTCGTGCCATTGTGCGGCTGGCTGAGGTCAGCGAGGCGCACTTGACCGGCCTCGACCCCGCCGCTGAAAAGGCCCTGGCCGCCCATTTCGTGATCGTCCGTTAAGGCGCTCACCACATTTATCCATCCCGCCGAGTGCGGGATTTTTCGTTTCTGGAGAGTACCCCATGGCCGATATCGCCATTTTTGAAGACGATGCATTCAGCGTCTCCTCGCTGACCGCTGCAATCAATGAACAGGAATACCTGCCGGGCCGTATCAGCAGCCTTGGCCTTTTCCGCGAAGAGGGCATCAGCACGTTGACCGTGCAGATCGAGAAAGACGGCGACACCCTGGCCCTGGTGCCATCGGGCGAGCGCGGCACCTCGGGCCTGGTGGTTGGCGGGACCAAGCGCACGTTGATCCCTTTCAACACCGTGCATCTCCCTGAGCGCTTCACCATCAAGGCTGATGAGATCCAGGGCATCCGCGCCTTCGGTACCCGCAGCGAATTGCAGGCCGTGCAGGATGTGGTCAACAAGCGCCTGGCAAAGGCCCGACGACAGCTGGATGCCACCCACGAATTCCAGCGCATGGGCGCGTTGAACGGGCAGGTGCTGGACGCCGATGGCAAGACGGTTCTGTTGGATATTTATAAATCCTTCGGCGTGAATCGCCAGAAGCTGCCGATGGGCTTGAACAGTCCAGATACCGAGCTGCGGGTCAAATGCGGCGAAGCGCTGGACATGCAGGAAGAAGCCCTCGGCAGCGTCACCAGCAGCGGCTCCCGCGCCATGTGCGGCAAGAACTTCTGGAACAAGCTGATCGTCCACAAGTCGGTCAAAGAGACTTACCTCAACACCATGCAAGCCGCGTCTCTGCGTGGCGATGCCCGTGAAGCCTTCGAGTTCGGCGGGATCGTCTGGGAGCGTTATCGCGGGAAGGTTGCTGGCGTTGCGTTTGTCCACGACGACAAAGCGTTGCTGATCCCCGAGGGCGTCCCGGATCTGTATATCTCGTCCTTCGCACCGGCCGACTACATGGAAACGGTCAACACCCAGGGCATTCCGTACTACAGCAAGATCGAGCCGCTGCCGTTCAACAAGGGTGTGGCCGGCGAAGCCCAGTCCAACCCGCTGCACCTATGCACGCGACCTCGGGCGCAGATCCTGCTGGAGATGTGATCGTGGCCTTCCGCGATCTGATCGACGACATCGACGACGTGGTGTTCAAAACCCTGGGCGACAGCGCCTTGATCGAGGGGCGCTCGGAGCCGGTGCTGGGTATGTTCTCGGCGCCCTGGAAACAGCCTCAGTTCGGCAAGCTCAACACTGGCCTGCGGGAGCCGCGCTTCGAGATTCGCGTCAAGGATTCGGATGGCTTGGTCAAAGGTCTACGGGTCAGCGTTGATCTGCCAGCGTTGGATGGCGGTGGCGACTATGACCTGCTGCAGCTTGAGCCGGACGGCAATGGCCTGGTGGCCTTGATCTTGAGGAAGCGTGCATGAGCATCGGCAGCTACACCCAGCAGAAGCGCGACGGTGGGATGCTCACCATAACGCCGTCGGCGGTGCATGTTCAGGCGCTGAAAGAGTTCGGCGACATGGTGCCCAAAGCGGCAGCGGCGGCTCAGCGGCGTGCAATCAACAAAACCATCCGTTGGTTGCGCACCCACATTGCACGGGCCGTCGGCAAGCAAGAACGCATCGCTATCGGCGCCGTCCGGCAACGACTTCGGGCGTACCCGGTGACCGGCGGCGATATGCGCGGCAAGTTGTGGTTCGGTATCAATGCCATCGAGGCCAGCCGCGTTGGACGTGCGCGGCAAACCGGCGCGGGTGTTTCAGTCGCCGGCCGACGTTACCAGGGGGCTTTCTATAAGAAGGTTTACGGCAGCAATGCTGATATCTGGATCCGTACGTCGAGCAAACACTTCAACACTACCGATTACCCGGATTCCGCGCAGGGTGGCAGACGCTCTGGCTTCGTCGAAGAAAACGACAATCGCTTTCCTCTGGCGAAGGCCAAGGTGTCGCTGGAGCAAGTGCGACCGCACTTTGATGCCTGGGTGAAGCGTGCGGACGAACGCCTGCTGGAGATCCTCACGCAGGAACTCAACTTTGAACTGCAGAAGTATTTGAAGGGGACGCCGCGTGTCTGATGAAACGTTGAGCCTCGACCAGCTTTATCAATCTATCGAGCAGTACCTGCAGGCGCATCTGCCAGGTGTTCAAACCGTTGCTGCCTGGCCGAACATTGAGGATCACATCCCGTTGCCGGCGGTGTTCCTGGAGATGTCCGAGATTGAGCCGGGGGCTGATATCGGAACCGGCGAAACCACCATGATCTGCAAGTTCGAAGCGCGGATCATCGTTGACCCCATTCGGGCTGATCATCATCGCCAGGTGGTGCAGCTGGTGACCCAGCTGATTGTGTTGCTGCGGGCACAGAACTGGGGCCTGGAGATCGAATGCGCCGAGTTTATTCAAGCGGTGCAGGACTGGACCCGTCCTGAGCTGGATGGTTACACGGTCTGGCTGGTGGAGTGGAATCAGACGATTTATCTCGGTACCGAAGAGTGGCCTTGGCCGGATGAACCGCCGGGCACGCTGTTGATAGGTGTCAGCCCGGATATTGGCCCAGGCAGTCGAGATCAGTACGTCGCGCCGGAGTTGCTTACATGAGCTACGCCAGCGGGGAAAGCGACCGCATGATCGCCGCCATGCTGATGGATTGCGTGGTGGCTGCTGTTGATACGACGGCCTCGCCGCCGGTTGTCAGGGTCAGGGCAGGGGAGTGGACGAGCGCCTGGGTGCGCTGGCACAGCGTCGCTGCTGGTAAGGCTCGGCACTGGCGAGTCCCCAGCCTGGGCGAGCAAGGCAAACTATTTAGCCCCAGTGGTAACCCGGCAATGGGTACTTTTATTCCTGGGCTGTATGGCGATGCTGGTTCGCCGCCTGACAACCGGGATCATGTTGAGGTGTGGCGGTTTGATGATGGCGGGTCGCTGGTCTATGACTGGCAGGCCAATAGCTACAGCATCACGCTGCCTTCCGGGACCGTCACCATCATGGTCGGCGGCACGGTAGCCACCGTCACTGATAGCGCCGTAACGGTGGTTTCCGGGGACATCGGACTGACAGGCAATGTGACGATCACCGGGCCGCTGACGGTGACGGGTGATATCAACGGTGCCGGCAAAATCGTTGATGCAGGTGGCAACACCGCAAATCACAAACACTGATTAACCGCTTATTTTTGCCCGCCGCGTGCGGGCGTTTTCATTTCTGGAGTTTGCCCACATGAACAAGCCCAAGTCGGACGAGCAGCCGGCCGCTCCCCAGTCATTGCCAGCACCGAAGGTAGAGTCGTCACCGAAAGCTGTTGGCCTGCCTCGCCGCTTTCGCGACACCGTGTTCACCTCGCGAACGCTGATCACGCCGCACGGCGAAAGTCTGGTGGTTATCAAAGGGGTGGTGACCGCTGACACCTCTGATCAATACGAATTTCTTCAAAGCCATCCTGACCTCGAACCCGCGCCGGAGTAACCCAGATGATCGGAATGGATCGCCGCACTGGGCAGCCCATCTCCGGCATCGAGCATCTGCGTCAGTGCATTGAAGACATCCTGACCACCCCGTTGGGCAGCCGCCGGCAACGGCCCGACTACGGTAGCCAGTTACGCCGCTTCGTCGACCTACCCGTTACCGAAGGTTGGAAAAGCGCAGTCCAGGCCGAAGTGGCACGGGCGCTGGGGCGATGGGAACCCCGGCTCAGTATCAGCCAGGTGCGTGTGGTGGCTGTTTTAGATGGCCGAATCGAGTTTGAACTCAAGGGCCTGTTCAAGGGCGAAAACGCGCTACTGAGGGTCGCCGCATGAGCACTGTGGATTTATCAGCGCTGCCGGCGCCGCCTGTGCTGGAGGATCTCGACTTTGAGCAAACCTACGCCGAGGAACTGGCCGCGTTTCGTTTGTACATGGGCGAAAACTGGACCGCCGAGTTGGAAAGCGATCCAGTGGTCAAGCTGTTGGAGTTGGGCGTTTACCGGCGCATTCAGAACCGGGCCCGTGTAAATGACGGGGCCAAGGCACTGATGTTGGCCTATGCCATTGATGGCGATCTTGATCAGTTGGCTGGCAATGTTCGACTGCAGCGCCTGGTGATTCAGGAAGAAAACCTCAATACCGTTCCCCCGACGCCTCGGGTGATGGAATCCAACGACGCACTGCGCGAGCGGGTGCAATTGGTGTACGAAGGGCTGACAACCGCCGGCCCACGCAACAGCTACATTCTGCACGCCCGTAACGCGTCGGCCCTGGTGGCGGATGCCACGGCTGAAAGCCCATCCCCTGCAGAGGTGGTGGTCACCGTACTGCACCTGCAGGGCAATGGTGTCGCCGAGCAGCCGCTGCTGGATGCAGTGATGAAATACCTCAGTGATGACGACATTCGGCCAGTCGGGGATCGCCTCACCGTGCAAAGCGCCGAGGTCATTGAATACCGCATTGACGCAGTGCTGCATATGGCCGGTACCGGTTCGGAAAACGAGGCGATCCTGGCTGCGGCTGAGCAGCGCTTGGCGAGCTGGGTCAATCCTCGGCGTCGGTTGGGTGTCGAGGTACCGCGTTCGGCCATCGACGCGCAGCTGCATATCAGCGGCGTCGGTCGGGTGGACCTGCCAAATTGGCAAGACATCAAGCCGACCAAGTACCAGGCGGCTTATTGCGTCGGCTTTACCGTGAAACTGGGAGGGCCGTCGTGAAAAGCCTACTGCCTATAAACAGCACTCAACTGGAACGGGCCATTGAAGCGGCGACCGACGAAGTCACTGATGTGCCGTTACGCACTTTGTACAACCCTGACACCTGCCCTGCGCACTTGCTGCACCAATTGGCCTGGGCCTGGTCGGTCGACCGCTGGGACAACAACTGGTCGGAAGCAGTAAAGCGCTCGGCCATACGCTCAGCGTTCTACGTACATGCACACAAGGGCACCATCGGCGCGTTGCGCCGGGTGGTTGAGCCGCTCGGTTACTTGATTGAAGTGCAGGAGTGGTGGGAGACAAACCCCAAAGGTGTTCCGGGCACTTTCGCTTTAAAGGTTGGCGTACTGGAAACGGGTATCACCGAGGAGATGTACCAAGAGCTGACCTGGCTCATCGATGACGCCAAGCCGGTCAGTCGACACATGACGGGCCTTGCGATCAGCCTTGAATCCAGTGGAGCCATAAACATCTTCGCCAGTGCGTACGACGGCGACGAAATCGATGTGTACCCGCCCGTTCTACAGGACATAGAAGTCACAGGCGTTATCGGTGGCGGTGGGCGTGAGCATTCCATTGATGCACTGGACATTTACCCGCCTTCACAGAGCGTTATCTCGGTTGATTGCGTGAAAGGTGTATCGGGCCGCGAACATTCCATAGACTTTTTGGACGTATATCCATGATTGATGCCAATTCAAAGTTCTACGCCATCCTGACAGCGGTCGGCGAGGCGAAGCAGGTCAAGGCCGATGCCGGTTTGCTGACCTGGAAAATCACCCACATGGCGGTGGGGGATGCCAATGGCACTGATCCGCTGCCAGACCGCTTACAGAAGGTGCTAATTAACGAACGACGCCGAGCCCCCCTGAACTCGTTGGCACCGGATCCGGCCAACTCGGCCATCTTGGTTGCCGAGCAGGTTATTCCGGCTGATGAAGGCGGCTTCTGGGTGCGTGAGCTGGGGTTGTTTGATTCGGACGGTGATCTGGTAGCAGTTGCCAACTGTGCGCCGAGCTTCAAACCCAAGCTATCTCAGGGATCTGGGCGTACGCAAACACTGCGCATGAACTTTGTAGTTAGCAGTTCAAATAACATCGTGCTGAACATTGACCCGGCCGTGGTCCTAGCGACACGTAAGTATGTTGACGATTCGTTAGCTAGCGCTGTGCAGCGGCTGGATAACAAGCAGTCGGTATTGGTGGCGACCACCATGTCGATGGTCTTGGCAGGTGTCCAAGAAATCGATGGATTGGCTGTGCCTGCCGGTTCTCGCGTGCTGGTTAAGGATCAAGTCCAGGCAAAGGACAACGGTTTGTACCTGGTCGGCGCTGAAAGTTGGGTACGCACGGTTGATGCCGACAGTAGCGATAAAGTGACGCCAGGTTTGCTTGTTACGGTCGAGCGTGGTACTGCCAACGCCGACACAGTCTGGCAACTGATCACTGATGGCCCGATAGTCTTGGGAACAACACCTCTGACTTTCCAATGGGCCGCTGGGCAAAACGTTCCAACACCTGCCGTTGATGACAGATCTAAACGTAGTGCCAACACCGAATCGGTGCGGACTCAGATAGAAAGCCCTAAACAGGCGTTTCCTGTTCACGTCTACCGAAAAAATCGACTGATCAATGGCGCCTTTCAGGTCTGGCAGCGGGGTAAGTCTGGCGTTATTGGCAAAGCCAACGGTGACCCTGAAAGTGCTTTCGGCCCGGACCGCTGGATGATTTACAGCCCAAAGAACGCCATGTGTAATTGGAGCCAGCTGCCACTTGAGCAAGATGCAAATATCAACGAAGCAAAGTTTGGCCTGCGGCTTTCGCGCCAAGGTGAGGGGCAGGGTTGGAACCTTAGTCAGCGCATCGAGAATGTCGAAACACTGGCCGGCGGAAAGGTCACCGTATCATTCTATATGAAAACCAGCGTGCCACACACGTGCGCTGTGATTCTTCGTCAAAACTTTGGGGTTAACTCAACCGAGCCGAACGTCGATGTGGGTACCTCGGTGGAGCTGACAACGGTCTATAAAAAATACGTTGTCACCCTCGACTTGGGCGCCGTGGTGAACAAGAACAAGGGTGTCGCCAATGACTTTCTAGAAGTTATCTTTGCCAGTTGGGGAACGGGCGCCCACTACACGGACATTACCAATGTCCAGATTGAAACTGGCAGCGTGGCGACCCCTTACGACTACCGGACCTATCAGGAGGAGCACCGCGCATGCCTGCGATACTTTGAGAAATCATTCCTCCAGGATCACCCCATCAAATCGAACAATGGGCCGTCGACCTGCATAGCGACCTTTACACAAGCCGCCGCTGCACAGTCTTCACAGTCGGCTTTGCGTATGGATTTTCGAGAAATCAAACGCGTCGTTCCAACGTTGAAGTTGTATTCACCAGGTGAGCAAACATCGGAAGTATGGGCGCAATCGCTTGGTAAGCCGTGCACGCTGACCAATATTCAAAGTTTGTGGGCAACTGGCTTTGCATTGTCATGTGTGCCGCCGAGCGGCTCCGTGCCTGGCTACACGCTTCAAATCGAGTGGACGGCAGACGCTGAACTTTAAGGTGATCTCATGGATAACATTCAGTACAAACACAGTCCGGCCGGTGTGCAGCGATTGCCCGATAGCGTGTTTATTCCCAACGACATGGGTAATAAGGACTGGGTCGCTTATATGGGTTGGGTGACAGAGGGGGGGCAGACGCTACCGCTTTCAAACGCTGATGACGATGCCAATGCCGAACGCCGTTGGCGCGATGGTGAACTGGAGTCGGTCAAATGGATGCGTGAGCGCCACCGCGATGAGTTGGAGTTAGGTAGTGCCACGTCACTGACTACGGACCAGTACGGCGAGCTTCTTGCCTATATGCAGTTCCTGCGCGACTGGCCCCAGTCAACGAAGTTTCCGACTCAAAAATACCGGCCCAAAAAGCCTGGCTGGATCGACCAGCAAACTCTTTAGCGCTCCGCATAGCCGGGGCGTTTTTGTATCCGCCGCTTACCCCCTCAAAGCCTCGCTCATGCGGGGCTTTGTCATTTCTGGAGAACTCACATTATGGCCTCTTCCGGTCGCTTTCACGGCGTTACCGTCACCCTGGTGGATACTGGGGCGCGGACCATTGCACTACCGTCGTCGTCCATTATTGGACTATGCGACACCTTTACTGTGGTGCCGGCGGCATCCGCCAAACCCAACGAACTGACGCTGATCACCAGTGAGCGCGAAGCGGTTGCCGCCTGGGGTGAAGACTCGGCGATCACGCGTGCATGCAAGGCGATTTTCGTTCGTGCGAAAGCCGTGGTCATTGGCTGCGGCGTTGCCAAAGTTGAAGACCCTGCTCAGCAAACCTCCTCAATAATTGGCGGCGTTCTGGCATCGGGGCAGCGTACTGGCATGCAGGCACTGCTGGACGGCAAAAGCCGGTTCAACGCCCAGCCGCGGCTGCTCATTGCTCCAGGTCACACCGCGACCCAGGCGGTTGCAACTGCGCTGGATGCATTGGCCAGCAAGCTTCGGGCCTTGGCGATTCTCGATGGGCCGAACTCCACGGACGAAGCCGCAATGGCCTACGCCCAGGAGTTCGGCAGCAAGCGTTGCTTCCTTGTCGATCCGGGCGTGCAGCTGTGGGACACGCTGCAGAGCAAAACCGTCAACGCGCCGGCCTCGGCTTTCGCTGCTGGTTTGTTTGCCTGGACGGATGCCGAGTATGGCTTCTGGTCTTCGCCATCGAACAAGGAGTTCGTCGGCATCACCGGCACCTCGCGGCCGGTAGAGTTTCTGGATGGCGACGAAACCTGCCGGGCCAACCTGCTCAACAACGCCAATATCACCACCATCATCCGCGACGGCGGGTATCGATTGTGGGGTAACCGTACGCTGTCAGCGGATCCCAAGTGGGCGTTTGTTACGCGTGTGCGCACGGTCGACATCGTTATGGACGCAATCCTGGCCGGGCATAAGTGGGCGGTCGACCGTGGCATCACCAAGACCTACATCAAGGACGTCACCGACGGCCTGCAGGCATTCATGCAAGACCTGAAAAACCAGGGCGCGGTGATCAACTTCGAGGTGTTCGCCGACACCGAGCTGAACACCGTCAGCCAGCTGGAGCAGGGCAAGGTTTACTGGAACATCCGTTTCACCGACGTACCGCCTGCCGAAAACCCGATTTTCCGGGTCGAGGTCACCAATCAGTGGCTCACCGAAGTCCTGGAAACCGCTGCCTAAGGAGGCTGCTCAATGATTCCTCAAGTGCTCTTCAACACCAACCTGTTCGTGGACGGCATCAACTTCAAGGGCGACGTACCCAGCCTGAGTTTGCCGAAGCTGGTGGTTAAAACAGATGAGTATCGCGGTGGCGGCATGGCTGGCCCTATCGAGATGGACATGGGCCTGGAAAAGATGGAGGCCAGTTTCACCACCAACGGCGTACGTCGCGAGGCCATGAAGTTCTTTGGACTGTCCGATCAAACCGCCTTCAACGGGGTTTATCGCGGTTCGTTCAAAGGGCAAAAAGGGCAGACCACAGCAGTGGTGGCGACCTTGCGCGGCATGCTCAAAGAGCTGGACCCAGGCGACTGGAAGGCAGGCGACAAAGCCGAGTTCAAGTACTCGATTGCCGTCAGCTACTACAAGCTGGAGATCGCCGGCCGCCTCATTTACGAAATCGACATGGTCGCCTCGATCCGCGTGATCGACGGTGTGGATCAACTGGCATCCATGCGCAGCGACTTGGGCCTCTAAGGAATTTATCGAATGGCTACGCCTGAACTGAAAAAACTCCCTACCTGGCTGAAGCTCACCGCCGAAAACGCCACCATCACCTTGTCTCGGCCCTCTGAGATCAACGGCGTGACCGTCGATACCCTGACTATTCGCTCACCCACGGTGCGCGAAGTGCGCGCTGCTGATCGCGCATCGGGCGACGATGAAGAGCAGCGCGAGCTGATGCTGTTCGCCGGCCTTTGCGAAGCCGGTCAGCAGGACCTGGAGGGCCTGAAACTGGTGGACTACCACCGCTTGCAGGCCGGCTATTTTCGCCTGGTGCAGGACGACGGGGTTTAACCCCGCACTGTTGAAACTGGCGGCCAAACGCTTGGCGGCGGAAACCGGATTTTCCGCCGCCGAGATTCAGGCCATGCCGTTTGCCGAGATGGTCTGGTGGCTCTCGGATTGAGCCACCTACCGTAATCACTCGCTACAGGGAGCCACGACATGGCAAACAAACTCGCGCTCGGCCTGGTGATTGGCGGCGCCGTCAGCTCCACGGTGGCCACGGCCTTCAAGGATGTGCAGGGGCGGATCAAACAGCTGGAAGCCCAAGGCACCAAGGCTCGGGTGCTGCAGCGCACGATTGGGGACACCATCCGTCTGCGGGAGGAATGGAAGAAGGCCAATGACAGCGGCGCCGCTGGTGCCAGTACGTTGCTGCGCAAATTGGAGTCCAACCTCAGCACCCTGAAAAAACAAGGTGTCGAGGTACGCAATCTCGCCAAGGCTTATCAGAGCATGGAGCAGGTCGCTCGTAAGGCCGACCTGAAAGCCACCGGGTACTCTCAGATCAAAGATGGCAAAGAGGGGCTTACCGGCACGTTGGGCAAGGCGGCGGCTGCTACCGCTTTGATCGCCATTCCCACCAAGGTATCGGCCAACTACCAGACGCAAATCCGGCAGATGGCGCTGTGGGCACACACTGCCGGCACAGACGCCGAACAGAAAATGGCCGACAAGATCAGTGAGGTGGCCGCGAAGAAGGGGATGGGGCAGCAGGCACTCGCTCGGGCGGTCGGTGGCTTGATCGAGAAGGGCATCGACTGGGAGGAGTCGGTGGACTATGCGCCGCTGATTGCTGACCTGGTCGACGGCCAGGGCATGGAGGCCGCAACCATCGCCACCTTGTTCAGTGCCTTCAAGGAGGCTGGGGTCAAGAAGGAAGATATGAGCGCCATGCTGGGGCAAGTGGCCGCTGCGGGTGACATTGGTGCGTTCGGTCCAAAGGACATGGCCAAGTACATGCCGGCACTGCTCGGCACGATTAAACGGCTGGGTATGGAAGGCCCGGAGGCCGTGCGTTTCCTCGGTGCGAGCCTGCAGTCGCAGTTCTCGCAAACCCAGGATGCAGCGGCGGCTGCGACCAACATGAACAACTTGCTCAACGCGGTAATCAGCAGCACCAGCCAGGAGCGATTCGCGAAGCAAGGCTATGACCTGACGAGTTCGATTCTGGCCGCTACCAAAAGCGGCAAGGCGTCCAACCCGGTTGAAGCCTTCATCATGCTCAGTGAACAGTTGATCCAAAAACAAGATCCGGCCACGGCCAAGAAGGTCGCGGGACTCAAGGCCAAGATCAAGGCGTCCAAGGATGGCAGCGCCGAGGAAGAACAGGCCATGGTCGCGCTGATCCAGGCGGCGGGTTTAGCGAATATCGTCAGTGACCAGAGCGCCAGTGACGGCTTGCTTGCCCAGATCAAGTACGGCAGCACGATCAAAGACAACATGACCACCATCAAGGAAACGGACGGTAAGGCCAAGATCGAGGCTGACGCGGCGAAAGCTCGAGAGACATCCAACGCCAAGTGGAGCGCGGCGACATCAAGCATGGAAGCGACCATGACCAGCCTCGGTGATGCGTTACGACCGCTCACCGACCTGGCGGCCGATGGCTTGACCAAAGTCGGCAATAGCATGGCGGGCCTTGCCAATGAGTTTCCGAAAATCGTAAGCGGTACGACGGTAGCTATTGGTGCGATTGGCGCGGCAGTGGCAGCATTTCAGACATTCAAGATCGGCAAGGGCCTGATTAATTTGGCGCGTGGCGGTTTGGGCGGAAAAGCAGTTGGTGTGCAAAAGGTGTTTGTCACCAATTCGAATGCAGGCGGCGGTGCAGTCAAGGGCAAAGGCGGTGCGGCGTTGTCGGTGGTGGAGAAAGGGCTGAAAGCTGCCGCCGCCTTACGAGGTAAGGGTGGTCCTGGGGCTGATCGGAAGGCGGGTGGTTTGGATCCTGTTGCCACGGGCATTGATGTCGTCTCGATGATTCAAGACGCGGTAGGTGGCGGAGGGGATGCCGCAGAGCCGGTGGGCGGTATCCAGCGTGTGTTTGTCGTGAATATGGCGTCCATGGGCGGAATGGGTAATTCACGGTCGGCAAGGCGTCGAAACCGAAAACCGTCTGTTCCTCGGGCTTCGCGGCGCCGTCCAACGGTTCCGCCAGGGTCACCGCGTCCGGTTGGCGCGGCACGCGCACCTGCGCTTGCACAGCGTCCGCCGGTTCAGCCACGTACTCCGGCTATTCGACCAGCGACACCTCCCGTGCCTGCGCCGGCTTTACGGCCACCGGTTCCAGCGCCTCGTCCTCCTGTTTTGCCAGGGCCTGGAACGAAGATGCTGACCTCGGTCGCCGGGGGTGCCGGTAAGGTTGGTAAAGCGGCCAAAGTAGTTCCGGGCGCCTCCTTGGTCGAGGCCGGCAGCATAGTGCTCAACACCTACCTGACTGCTGAAACGCAGGACGAAAAAGCGGAGGGCTATGGTGAGGCCGCCGGAACACTTGCCGGCACCATGGCGGGTGCGGCTGCGGGCGCTGCCATTGGTTCAGTGGTACCCATCATTGGCACAGCCATCGGCGGCATGGTGGGGGCATACCTTGGGAGCATGGGAGGTCAGCAACTGGGGGGCTGGGCTGGGTTGTCGATGTTCGGCAGTGACAAACCCAAAGCGACCGACGCACCAATTACACCGATGTTGATGGCGCCGCGACCTGGGCCAGCGGTACCCAGCCTGGCAACGATGGCGAATAATTTCGCTGCTCGGCAACCTGTTGTTGTGGCGACTCAGCCAGCACCTGCAGTGCAGGATATCGGAACGGCTGTCGCTCCCTTGTCACCGGTCATAAAACCGCTGATTCAGGCGGTACCGGTGCCGGTAAATAGTCTCGCCGCGCCTCCGGTGCGGCAGCAGGCGCTGATTGCAACAGCAACGCCGAAACCAACCGCGCCGATGATGATGCCAAGGGGGCCGGCGTTGGGCGACGTCACTCGCTCACTGGCGGCGCCTGTTGCTCCAAAACCCGCCAATCTGGTTATTCAGGCGCCTGCGGCAACTAAGCCAGAGCCTGCACGGGTGGACCAGAAGTTCAGCTATTCGCTGAACATGCCGGTCACGGTCGAGGGTGATGCCAAGGATCCGCAGCAATTTGTTCAGCAGCTTCTACCCCTGATGCAGCGCGCACTGAATGACGCCGCACAGCAGGAAGCCAGACGTAATCTCTACGACGACGCCCATACATAAGGAGGGATCATGGAATATCTGGAGCAGATGCAGTCCGGCTTCAAATACCTGGTCAGCGCGGGCGAGGCGGGCCGGCGGAGCATTGATGGGATTATGGGGCCGGTAAACGGCGCAATCAGCGAGATCACGGGTGCGGCTGCTGAGCTTGAAAATGTGCCGTTCCTACCGCCAGGTGCAGGTGAGAAACTTCAACGGGTCATGCGAGGGATTGGTGCAGCACAGGCCAAGGTCGGCGCAGTGGTTGAGACATACAGCCGAGCTTCGCGGGCAGCCTCTCAAATAGACGAGCGTCTGGGTGTCCTCAAAGAACAAGCGGCCAAGGCCGGCGCGGCTATCAATAAGGTGGCCGGGAAGGTCAGCCCATCGTTGGCAAATGTTCTACCGACCGAAGCCCTAGGGTTATCTCAGACTCCTCTCGCTGAGGCCGTGAAGCCGTTTCCTCACCTGCTGATCATCCAGCCGCTCAAGCCAAACACCCAGCCCTACTACTTCAACCTGGATACGGCGGCCTTCGACGAGTTACGCCGGCAGACGGAGTTTCGCTGGGCTGCGCAAGAACGCCTCAGCCGTCGACCGGCGCAACAGGCCATCGGTATGGGCGAGGAAAAAATGACCTTAAAAGGTTCGATCTTTCCGGGCTTCAAAGGAGGACTCAAGCAACTGGACACCCTGCGCAGCATCGGTGCCCAGCTGTTGCCTCTGACGCTCACCACCGGCTACGGGGAAGTGCTGGGTACCTGGTGCCTGAAGAACCTAGACGAAGAACAGAGCGCGCTGCTGCAGGGCGGGATCCCGCGCAAGCAAGTGTTCACCGTGGAGTTTGTACGATATGGCGATGACCTGCAGAACGTCTGACGGCGACGTGCTGGATACCCTGTGTAACCAGCTTTACGGGCACCTTAACGGCACCGTGGAGGCGGTGCTGGCCTACAACCAAGGGCTGGCCGACCAGCCGCAACCGCTCAAGGCCGGGCTGCTGATTGTTTTCCCAGACCTTCCACCGGTCACGGACGAAACCGTGCAGCTTTGGGACTGATGGCTGATTGCCCCATAGGGCTGTCGCCGATAGACTCGCCATTTTTGGATCGAGCGCGGGATGCCTCATGGAAAGATCAACAGCATTAAGGAAGGTAAAACGGGGTATCTGGGCTGAGTTGGGCTATCGGATGAATTGGATTTTCTTCGGCATTGTGGGGGCGATCCTCCTGGCCTTCATTCCCATCGTCGGTTGGTTTTTGGCCGTAGGTGTGATCCTAGCCACGCTGTGGAAAACTTTCGGTTTCCGTGAAACCCAGGTAGTGGGCAGTTGCCCTGCGTGTACCAAGTCGTTGGTCATCGAGCCGAAGACCGACGTGTTCGCTTGCCCTGTGTGTCAAAGCTGTATTGCTGTTCGAGAGGACAGCCTGGTGGTGCTCGACATCAACTGAGCACCCATTCATGACGAAGCCCCGCATTGCGGGGCTTTGTCGTTTCTGGGGTATCGAGATGAAACCAACTTTTAGAATTGTCGCGGACGGGACCGATATCACGGCCCTGATCAACGACCGCCTGCTGTCCCTGCGCACCGTCGATAAACCCGGCATGGAGTCGGATGACTTTGAGCTGCGTATCGATGACCGCGATGGTGCGGTGTCACTGCCCAAGCGCGGTGCCGGCATTGAGATCTACCTGGGCTACGCCGGCAACAGCCTGACGCGCCTGGGCCGCTACATCGTGGATGAGGTCGAAGCATCCGGCCCGCCGGACACCATCGTGATTCGCGGTAAAGCCAGCGACATGCGTGGATCCGGCAAAACCACCCGTACCGGTAGCTGGGAAAACGTCACCCTTGCGCAGATTGTCACCGACGTGGCCGCTCGCAACGGCTGGCAACCGGTTTGTTCCATTACTACTGTGGTGCCTCGGGTCGACCAGATCGGCGAATCCGACTTCAACTTCATCACTCGCTTATCCAAGCAATACGACTGCACCGCCAAGGTCGCCGACGGCAAGCTGTTGGTGATGCAGCGTCAAGCGGGCCAGAGCGCGAGCGGCAAAACCCTCGGCGTGGTCACCATCAGGAAAAGCGATGTCAGCCGTTGGCAGTTTCGTTTCGCTGATCGCACCACGCAAAAGGCGGTCAAGACACGCTACCAGGACAAAAAGAACGGCGAGCTGGTGACCCTGGAGCTGGGCAACGATGACGCCCCGGAAGGCATGCCGCCGGTACATACCGACCGACATATCCATCCTAACAAGTCTGCAGCGGAACAGGCCGCCAAGGCACGGCTGAACGCGTTTAACCGATCCTCGGCAGCAGTTCGGCTGGAGATGGTGGGGCGCACCGACTTGTTTGCCGAGCGCCATATCAACGCGCAGGGCTTCAAGGACGGATTGGATGGGGACTATCTGGTGGACTCGGTGGAACAGGTGTTCACCCAGGCCGGCTGGTCCACCACGGTCGAGTGCAACGCCGGCAAAAAAGGCAAAGCCAAGGCCAAAGGTAAGAAACAGAAAAAGCCGCTCACTGTGCTGACAGTGCCGTGACCGCTTAACGCATCGACGGACCCGCAACGATGAATTCAGGAGGCGCCATGCCAATCACCGAGCAACAACTCCAACGCATCATGCCCAACGCCCGCCGCCAAGCGGGCGTTTTTGTATCTGCTCTAAATGCAGCGATGATCAACAGGAAGATCAATACACCCAAGCGCCAGGCCGCATTCCTCGCCCAGGTCGGCCACGAGTCGGGCCAGTTGCAGTACGTACGCGAACTGGGCAGCGATCAGTACCTCAGCAAATACGACACCGGCGCCCTGGCGGCCAAGCTCGGTAACACTCCCGAAGCCGACGGTGATGGTCAGCGCTACCGTGGTCGTGGCCTGATCCAGGTCACTGGTCACGACAACTATCTACGCTGCAGCCTGGCGCTGTTTGGCGATGAACGATTGTTGCGCGCACCGGAGCTGCTCGAGCAGCCGCAATGGGCAGCAGAATCGGCGGCGTGGTTCTGGTCGGTGAATGGGCTGAATGCGCTCGCGGATCAGGATCAGTTCAACACCATCACCCGCCGGATCAATGGCGGCCTCAACGGCCTGGAGGATCGGCTGCAGCTGTGGGGTAGGGCGAGGGCGGTGTTATGCGTCTCTTCGACCTGATCCCCGCGCAGTTTCGTATCGCTGTCGTCGGCGGTTTGTTGCTGATGGTCACCGCCGGATCCGCGGCGTTGGCCTGGACTGCGCAGGACTGGCGTTATGGCCGTGTGTTGGAGCGCCAGGCCCGGCTGCAGGCGGACACGCTCAAAGAGATATCCCAAGCGTCTGCTAGGCAGCAGCGCACCGAGCAGGACAAACGCCTGGCCCTGGAGCGCCTCCTGCAGAACCAAGACGAAACTCACTACAAGGAACTGACCGATGAGCAAACCAAGCAGGCTCGTCTGCGTGATCGCCTGGCTACTACTGATCTGCGGTTGTCAGTCGTACTCGCCGCCACCGAAACCACCGGCAACTGTGCAATGCCAACCGCCGCCGCCACCGGCCGCGTGGTTCATGGCACCACAAGAGCCCAACTTGACCCAACGCATGCTCAACGAATTATCGGAATCACTGATGCCGGCGACCAAGGATTGATCGCCCTGCGGGCCTGTCAGGCTTACGCAAAAGAGGTTTCTACACCGAAGTAAAAGGAGCGGCCGGGCAGGATGCGTCAACATCCTACCCGGCCACCTTCCCCGCAGATCGTCCCTGCAAGTCCAGCCAAGGCTCCTGCTTCGTGCACAAAGCGGAGCGAGCCTAGCACTGTTTATCCATACAGCAAAGGTCTTGCTTTTTATGTCTACACCCATCATCCCTTGGATGGGCGGCAAACGCCGCCTAGCCGACCGCCTTATCCCGCTCTTCCCGCCACACGAATGTTACGTTGAAGTCTTTGCCGGCGGCGCTGCGCTCTACTTCATGCGTCCCCAGGCTGCGCCCGTTGAAGTCCTCAACGACATCAACGGCGACCTGGTGACGCTGTACCGCGTCGTGCAGAACCACCTGGAAGAATTCGTCCGCCAGTTCAAATGGGCGCTCAGTTCCCGCCAGGTGTTTGAGTGGCAGAAGATGACCCGCCCTGAAACCCTCACCGACATCCAGCGCGCCGCTCGATTCTTCTATCTGCAGCACCATGCCTTTGCTGGCAAGGTGACGGGGCAGACGTTTGGCACCGCGACCACTGGCCCTGCGATCAACCTGCTGCGGATTGAGGAAAATCTATCAGCAGCGTGGCAGCGTCTGTCAGGCACCTATGTTGAAAACCTAGGCTGGCTTGAATGTGCCGAGCGCTACGACCGTGCCCATACCTTCCACTACATGGACCCGCCTTACTGGCAGACGGCCAGCTATGGTGTGGATTTTCCATTTGAGAATTACGAGCGCATGGCTGACTTCATGCGGCGCTGCAAAGGGAAGGTCATGGTTAGCATCAACGATCACCCGGATATCCGGCGCGTGTATGAGGGGTTTCACTTTGAGATGGTGGACATTCGATACACCACATCCAACCAACGACAAGGAAAGAGTGAGGTTAGCGGTGAACTGGTGATCATGAACTGGGAGCCAGCCGCATTGGGCGGACTGTTCTGATAGCCTCAAACATCCTTGGATGGTACCGGCAGCAGTAGATCAGCTCCCTGGTTTTTCACATTCCCCACCGCTTTACCAACGGCATACCACTCAAAATCCTCCACAGGCTGGCAACATTCCTTTGCTATTTCCTCGGCCCGCGCTGGAGTAAGGTTGGGGTCAATCCATTCGTTGGCATGTTCAGGTGTCAGCACCAACGGCTTGCGGTCGTGAATGTCCACCATGCCCTGGTCACTGGCGGCGGTGATGATCACGAACCCATCGCCGTCTTGGGGATCTAGGCCAGGATGAACCAGGGCGAGCGCGCCAAAGAACATGGGTTTCTGACTCTTCAGGCGAATGAAGTAGGGCTGCTTTCTCTTCGGATCGTCAGGGTCCTTGACCCATTCGTACCACCCCTCACTCGGCACCAGGGCTCGGCCATTCGGCCAAAGTTGCTTGAAGAACTTTCCCGTGGTGACCGTCTCCACACGGGCGTTGATCGGATCGGGGCGCTTGCCCTTGGCCCAGAACGGCGCCCATCCCCATTTGACTGCATCGATATGCAGCCCATCCTCTGCGGCGTGCAGCAACTGCACCCGTGTCGACGGGGCGACGTTGTAGCGGTCAATAGGCCGAGCGTCGTAACCGCTGAACAGCTCTATCTGGGGGCTCAGTTCTTCAACGAAGATCGCCATCCCTTCGTACTGCACGAACCTTCCGCACATACACACCTCTCCGCCTGTCGAAATCCCCTACAGAAAAATTGACCGCAAGCGTGCTACAAAGTTAACTGTACATTCGTACAGTATTTGTAAAAGGCCGCATCATGAGCTTCACCATTCTAGGTCCTATCGCAGAGGCAGGCGCGAAGCTGCCTATGTGTTCGTTCCAGGTTCCGGCCGGCTTTCCTTCGCCGGCAGCGGATCACATTGAGCAGCACATCTCATTGGATGAGGTCCTGAATATCCGCGCACCGCATGTGTACCTGGTAGCCATCACTGGGGAAAGCATGCAGGGGATTGGTATCTTCGAAGGTGATCTCGCGGTGGTGGATCGTGCCATTGAGCCGGCTCATGGGCATGTGGTGGTGGCGCTGCTGAATAATGAGCCCGTCTGCAAGCGCCTATGCAAGCGCGGCCGGGAGGTGATCCTTCTATCAGAGAACCCAAAATACCCGGCGCGTTACGTTCTTGAAGGGGATGAGCTGTCAATCTGGGGCGTGATCACCAGCACAGTGCGCAGCCATGTCTAAGCAAGAACCGACCTTTGCGCTGATCGACTGCAACAGTTTTTATGCCAGTTGCGAGCGAGTGTTCCGGCCGGACCTGGCGAAAGTGCCCATCGTGGTGCTGAGCAATAACGATGGCTGTGTCATTGCTCGCAGCTACGACGCCAAGCCGTTCATCAAGATGGGCGAGCCGTATTTCCAGATCAAGCACAAGCTCAAGCTGCACGGAATTGTCGCGTTCTCCTCCAACTATGCGCTGTACGGCGACATGAGCGAACGTGTAATGAGTCTGATCGAAGCGATGGTGCCGGCAGTTGAGGTGTATAGCATCGACGAGGCATTCGCCGACCTGACTGGTATCGGTGGACTGGATGCCTTGGGCCGACAGATTCGCGCCCAGGTACTTCGTTGCACCGGCATTCCTGTCGGTGTTGGTATCGCTCATACCAAGACACTGGCGAAGCTGGCAAACCACACCGCAAAGCGCCTGCAGTCGCAGACTGGCGGGGTGGTCAATATCACCGACCCGGTTAAGCGGGACTGGGTGTTGCGCAATACGGACGTTGCGGAAGTGTGGGGTGTTGGCCGAAAGATGAAACTCCACCTCGGTGCGATGGGCATCAAATCGGCCATGGACCTGGCTAAAGCGGACCCTTGGACGCTCCGCAAGAAGTTCAGTGTGGTGATTGAGAAGACGGCTAGGGAGCTGGGCGGCACGCCTTGTCTGGAATTGGATGAGCCCGATCCGCCAAAGCAGGAGATTTGCTGCAGTCGCATGTTTGGTAAGCGGTTGACGGAGCTGCAGCCCATCAAGGAGGCGGTGGCGACCTACATGATGCGTGCTTCTGAAAAGCTCCGCGCCCAGAACTCGCTGTGCAAGAAGGTGCGTGTGAGCATCCGTACCGGCATGTTCAATCCCGAGGAGGCGAAATACGCCAACAGTGTGGTGGTAGATATGCCATACCCCACTGACGACGTTCGTCTGCTCACACAGGCGGCGGTAGGAGCTCTTGATCGTGTTTTTCGATCAGGCTTCAAATATAGCAAGGCCGAGGTGATGCTGCTCGACCTATGCCAGCTTGGCGAGTACACCGATGACCTGTTCACTAAATCACAGCCGGCCGAAGCAACTCAGGTGATGACGGTGTTGGACCAAATCAACGAACGGTGGGGGCGCGGGACGTTGCGTTCGGCCAGTGTGCCGGCAGATCCTCACTGGGGCATGCGCCGCGAGATGATGAGCCAGAGCTATACGACCAAGTTAAATCAGCTTTGGATTGTGTCATGTAGATAGCAGGGTAAAGTAACCTCGATATACAATCAGTATATAGTGTCAGTGTTGCTGTCGTCGTGTCTTGTCTATAGTGGTTTTTATTGCTCGCAGGACCTGAATAATTTACCCATTTTGTTTCTTAACTGTGCGTCGCAAAATTCATCCATTCCTAGCATGTGAACTAGTGCATCAATTTGGCTGTTGCTTCGGTGTTCATATGTTAGGAGCAGCTCTATTTGGTGAGTGGTAAGGTATTGATCTAGGTATTGATAGGGGTTTAAGTCTTTAGGTAGATGAGACAGCGTGGCGTTCCAGCTTAGATACCTTTTAAGTCCGTCGTGAAGTCTTTGGTACTCGAAGTGCTGGCGAAGTTCTGACGCGTATGTGTCAATTACTGCGCCTTTGTGCCAGGAGTAAAAGGCGTTAACCTGTTCAGAGTACTCATGAAGTACTTTATATATGTCGATATCTGTAGGGGCGTGGAAGATATAGTCGGATGCTTCCTTTTTCCAGTTTTTGTATTCCATCAACTCAAATTTTGTAATGGTGAAATTTACCTCTCTAGTATGCTTTTGGAAATCATAATTAATAGACCAGTTCGCTTCAGCTATTCTCCAGTGAGTGCTGAAATTTCTGAGGTCCTGAAGGAAGTTATGCAGCCCTAATGTCGAAAAGGTTTGTTGGCGTTTTATGTCGTAATTGTCGACGGGGATCTTTTTTTGAAAGTTTCGAGCATGATCGACTAGCGTCATTAGTGATGAGGTTACGTGGAATAGCTTCTTTTTAACCATTCGTGTATATGGGTCTGTGGAAGTGATTTGGTTCCAAAAATTTTTATTTTTACTACGCTCGCCAAAGATGCAAATTTCTTCGAGTAGTTCTGTAGTATTTGTTTGAAAAATCCAAAGAGTGTCGTCCAGTTCTTTCAGAGAGCGCCATAATTTTCCGCCCTCCGTGCTTTCAATTGACTCTCTTGCATCGGTGAAATTGCGGGTTATGGCGGTTTGTATGTCTAGTCTAGACCAAGGATGTGCGATGGAATCTAGATAGCGAGCCATGTCTAATTTGGTCCTGTCAATAGCCTGAATAGAATGCGATATTTAATATCACGAAATTTAAAGTTGCACAAGATGGTATTTTAAGAGAGGGTTATCTATTGCTTTCTGTAAGTGTTTGGCGGGCGCTCACAACCGAGATTAGAGTGATTAAGTATCAGTCAGAGAAGATGTTGTCGTGAAAGTAATATGGGGGGGTAATGTTTAGATTTTATAATTATTTTTGTAAATTTCAAAAAATTGAATCTTGTCTGATTTTATCATAATAGTTTTTCCATTATATGGAATTACTGAGAAGTAATCCCCAAGCTTTCCAATAAATATGCACCCCGGTGAGCAAATACCTAGTGGGGTTCTAATCATGTCTAGGTTTCCTTTTTGCTGAAGGATTTCGCTTGACTCGGTTTTAGCTGTAGTGATGGCGAAAAGAGGGAGTGAAACAATTAGCGCTGATGCCGCAATTCGTACAGGCTTTGAGCTAAACATTTGTTTGAATATTGCTACATACGATAAGGGCGTTATGGCCGGTATTGTTGCTCCTATGGCGATCGCCGCTAGCGCTGGATGGTCATAAGAATAATATAAGGAGGGTACGCTGATTAGTATGCTTAATAGTATTCTAAATTTTAAGCTTGCTATTTCTTTTTGTTCTGTTTTTCTGGTCTCGTTGGCAGTGAAGAAAAATGTCTGGCTGCCAAGTATTAATAAAGCAAAGATGGCTGATTGGAATAAGAATTTTGCAGAAAGTGTTATGATGTCGCTTAAGCCTATGTATGGGAATGGATTGATATTAAAATTGGCCCAAAAAAAATAGAGGTAAGCGCATGCCCAAAAGACCGAGTAAACAACTATATATGGTGCAGCGTTTCTAAGCTCGCGCAAATATTGGTGAGTATTCATGTATTTCATTCCGTTTTTACAAAGGGCGCCGGCGACGGTGTGCATCACTATTGCCATCCATAGAAGCCTACAACGCTAGCGTACAGAATTTGCCGTCCGCACGAGCGATGGGGCAAAAATGGGGCAAATCATACGCCAATCCATGCCATCCAATGCCCATTATGCATTTATGCAACGTGTTTTGGGCGAGCGTAGCAGCCCGTAATCACTAGCCTATCCCCCAAAATCCCCCACATACTCCTACACAATCGGGGTGTGGGAGGACAGGTCTGAAGTGTTTTTACTCATTGGGTAGTTGGCAAATTCGTTGAAAGTGATGGGGCAAAGGGGCGCTTGGCCCAGCATTTTTTGCGATGGCGGCAAGGTTAACACGCGAGGTCGGCCCTTCGCAGGTCGCAAACGGCTAGGTAAAACGCAAATTAACCCAATAAAAAGCCCGGCACAGGGCCGGGCTTCGAAAGGCGGTGTGCAATCAAGCTCTTTTCGCTTCTGCCTTCATCATCACGAGATTCTGCTGCTTGGTCGCTTCAGTCAGGACCTCACTGTAGACGCGCTTTTTCTGCTCGGATTTTGCGTCACGGATAAAGTCGGCAAAGGAGCTTTTTGCACCTTTGGACAAGCCCAGCTTGATCGATATCATCAACGCGCTCCTGATGGTGGCCCGAGCTTAGCCGCTAGATCGGCCCGTGTATGCTGCTCGGGAATATGGTAGTCAATTTTGTCGACACCTGCTTTGTAAAGTCGTCCAGAGTTGTCGATATGCTTGATGAGCAAATCCACGTGAACGTCGCCTCCGTACTCTAGCTTAAGGGCGTTCACTACGTCACGTGCCGCAAAATATTGCTCGATGAAATGCTCTTTACGGATTCTCCGACCTTCGGCCTCCTCGCGAGCGTTCACGAAATCCCAAGCAAGCATGGGGTTTTGATACACGTACAAGATCTGTACGAATCTGCCATTTTTCAATGAGCGTTCCACATTGCTTCTAGCTATTTTTAGATTCGAAAAGGTGCCATCGAGCAGGAAGGATTGTCGTTGATCCAATGCGAGGTCGACGATTTTTTCGACCAAAATAGATACGCCTCGTTGAAACAGCCACGAGTTCGCCCCCTAATACGCGGCAAACTCCTTGCGAAGCTCATCGGGGTCGATCCTTAGGATGGGGGTGTCGGCGAACAGGTTCACGAGAGCGATTGAGGCCTCGGTTTTTCCTGCTCCGGGTGATCCTGCCATGAAGACGGACACCGGCGACTCTTCTGATGGATAGATAGCTTTGTCTGTCAGCCGTTTGGCAATTGATTTTTTATTTGAGCGGGCAAAGCGCAGTGCTTCTTCTGAAATATCAATCTCTGCCGGTGTCATCCTGCCTGCTTCGGGAAATGCGGTCTCTTCCATCAAACATCCCCATCTGTTTCGGTGGTGAGGTAGAGGCTATCACGCGATTCCAGCTCCTTTACTGGCCGAAACGTCACTTAATACATCCGTTTTATGTATATATATGCAAATTAGCATTTGCCAACCCCAAAAACTCCCGTCACTATCCGCGTTATGCAAAAACGCAATGTTTCTATCGTCTTAAGAGAGCTGCTGGATCGCGACCGGATCTCCCCCACGGAGCTTCATCGGCGCACCGGCGTGCCTCAATCCACACTGTCCCGGATCCTCAGCGGCAAGATCGTTGATCCGTCGGATAAACACATCTCCCGTATCGCCGAGTATTTTCGCGTGAGCACCGACCAACTGCGCGGGCGTGCTGCGGTTGGAGCCTTGCGCGATGACGGGCGCGACCCGATGCATTCGGAACTCAAGGACATAAGCCTGTGGGACGATGACACCCCCGTCAATGATGACGAGGTGTCGATCCCCTTTCTGCGCGAGGTTGAATTGGCTGCTGGATCAGGAAGATTCGTCATCGAGGAAAGCGAGAAGGCCAGCCTGCGGTTCGGCAAGCGCAGCCTGCGGCATAACGGCGTGCAGTTCGACCAGGCCAAGTGCGTGACGGTACGCGGCAACAGCATGTTGCCGGTACTGCGCGACGGCGCCACGGTTGGGGTGAACGCCGGTAAAAGCGGCATTGGCGATATCGTCGATGGTGATCTGTATGCCATCAATCACAACGGCCAGTTGCGGGTTAAACAGCTCTATCGCCTGCCTTCCGGAATCCGCCTGCGCAGTTTCAACCGTGATGAGCATCCGGATGAGGACTACAGCTTCCAGGATATTCAGGACGAGCAGATCAGCATCCTCGGTCATGTTTTCTGGTGGGGCATGTACGCCCGCTAGCCCCTCGCGTAAGACGAAACCCGCCCATGAGCGGGTTTTTTTTCGCCCGTAGAAAACCGGCAAAGCCCAAGCCGTAAGGCTTCCAATGCATCTGTGCATTTTAATCGCAAAATAAATGCATTTGTGCATTGACTGTATGTGCATACATGCATATTCTTCATCTCAAGCCAGCCAACAAGGCCTGGTGGAGGCGGCAAGGATGCTGCCAAGGAAGACAAGGAAGGCACGCAACATCGGCAAGGACGCCATCGAAGCGATGGCAGGGATGCCAGGCAACACCGGCAAGGATGCCGACGCTCTTTAGTTTTAACGCTTCAAAAAACAGGCAGCGATGAACCGGCCTTAACGGTTCAGAGGGTTGGCAACTGACCCGGGTGTGCAGCGTAAAGCACCAGAAGCAGTTATCCGGCAGACAGGGATCGTGGTCGGAAAAAACATTGAGGAAAGGACCGTACCGCGCCAGTAGCGCCGAAAGTCTGAGGACAGCATTACTGAAAAGCCCGGGCAACCGGGCTTTTTGGAATGCCTACCTATCGAAGCATCTGTAAATGAAATATGGATTATTAATTGCTCAGCCAGGAGGCGTGACATGACAAATGAACAG